>MDTD01085108.1_pt1 | contig 10896 bp, 16 predicted proteins | sample 811221 | NCBI WGS metagenome assembly MDTD01 (sample SAMN05326646, study PRJNA326480) | marine metagenome | isolation source: seawater | place: Pacific Ocean: South West | collected 2011
AACATAATCATTGTCAAGTTCTGCTGTTGATGAGCCTTGTTCAAAAACTGCTTGACACGCTTTTAGAACTGAAAATGGTGTACCTCTAAGTGTAGTATCAAAAGTCCACAATTTAGTTCCTTGTGAATGGTGTCCTTGTGTTGCTGTTGTTGTATATTGACCACTTCTTGCTGATGAAAATTCAAGTGGTACTGATGCTTCAGGTATTGTAAAAGATGTTGCCTGTAGCCTTTTTAATGCAGCATCATCAGGTTCTGAACCTACTACAGTTTCATCTTGTATCCACACCGATACATCTTGGCTTGGAAAATAATTAGTTGCTTGTGACATTTCTTACTCCTTATAATGGATTGTGATGAACTACAGATAGTTCATACTCTGTTATATTTAAATTGTCTATTCCCTCGTTTTCTTCGTCTTGTACATTAAAGTTTATACTTTCTATATCAAGAAACACCCACTTCGCTGATGCTGTATTAGCTGTCTGATTGTCAAGTATATGTTTGCGTAATTTATCAGCTTTTCGTCTAATTCCTGCATAAACTTTTTCTGACCTTAAATCGCCTTTTTGATAATAACGTACTATGACGTTGAAAATTCTTCTTTCATAAGCATTTGTAGTTTCATCGTTTTCGCTACTACTTACTGCTATTCGGACACATTCTGTTCCACGCATCGTAAACATCGGAGAAACGTAAACATTACGAAATTCATCGTTTATTATGGTTTTTAAACCCTTTTCTATATACTTATATGATATTTCATCATAAGTTACAGCCATTATACGCTATATCCTCGTCTTGTTAGGTCTATTGCACCTGTTTGTGCGTTTGTAAGTTTTCTATCTGATCCTGTTATAGTTACTTCCCATTGGTCAGGCGTTGTATCTAAATTCATAGATGCACCTTGAAATCTGACGTATAATCCATTTACTATTTCTTGTAGTCCACCTGTTACTTTAATATTTTCAGTTGTAGTGCCAAATAACGCATCATTTCCATACGTTTCTGCTTTAACTATTGCAGTACCATAAGCACCACCAGTTGTGCAAGTTATACGAACAACGTCATATTTTTCGCCGTGCCATTCACCTGCTGTTTCTACAATATCCATACTACCTGCTTTAGATATATTTCTTACTTTGCCTTTGTCATCGTGGCTATCTACTTCAAATGCTAATTTAAACTCACCTGCATTTAATCTATCTGCCATTCCTGTTTTTTCTGCGTTTGTTACTAAATCATAATAGTAATCAGCTTTCTCTGTTTCGCCTATTGTTCTAAGTGCGTTTGATGCTGCTATATAACAAGTCATCTTAATTATTATTGCATCATACTCTGTAGTTGATGCTGAATGTGTTGTATTAGCATCATATTGGTCATATTTAGGTAATGGCGTAGGATAACGTGCATCAAGTAAGTTGTTTAGCTCCATTGAAGCATCTACAAGTATTTGGTCGTAGTAAGTTGTATTATCAAACCCTGCTTCAACCACAATATCATTTGGATTATCTGTATTTATAAACACCTCAACAGAATCATTACCTTCTGAATATCTAAATTCATAATTAGCATTAGGATCATCTGTAACAGGTGTTCCTTCTATACCATCAAAAAATAATACGCTAATAAATCCTGTATTGTATGATTTGTAGAAGTGTGTAGTGTCTGTAGTTTCCCAGTTATATACTTGCCTTTTACTATCTGCATCTGCAACTATATCGCCTACATATCTATTTAAATCACTTTGACTTGCATATTTAAAGTCTGTCGCCATTTATTATTTCCTTTTTCTTCTAACGATTCTTTTTCTTTTTCTGCCGACCTTCATCTTTGGTCGCCCTCTTTTTTTACCATATGTACCTTTTCCGTATGGCATTATTACCTCCTAAAATGTTTCTACTGTTAGTATTGCTTCACACTTTTGTTGTGGTGTATTCCCAAGCACTTGTCTTAATGAGTTAGCTCTACCACTACCTGCTGTTGATAATGCTCCACTCATAGCTGATGTATGTAGCAAACTAACTACAAACTCTGCATTTGGCTTATCACCTACAGAAAAGTCTATTGCTCCACTTTCATAGTTTATTGTGCCAACAAATTGTGTGTTTTTATATAATAAATTACCACGCCCATCATCTCTAATAAATATATTTTTATATGTTGCTTCGTTTGTTACTTTGTCATAAAAAACTTCTTGTGCTAATCGTGCTGCAACTGATGTTGGACTTGCAGGGATTCTTCCTGAGCCTAAAAATTCTGCTGTGCCAGTTGATCCTGCACCTAAATGTACTGCTGATGTAGATAAGTGTGAGCCACTTCTAAATATTATATCGCCACCTTCTATTGATACAATTACTCTTTTTTCAAACAGATTTCCTGCTGTATAGTATTGTGTATCAAGTGCATCTTGTATCTTTGCTATTATACCATTAGAGCCACCAAACTTTGTGTTACTTGAATCTGTAGTAAAAGATAGATTTGAAAATGTATCCCCATTAACTGCTGCATCTACTGTTATATCAAACTCATACGCTGTTGATGCTGTTAGTCCACTTTCTGTGTTTGATGATACATCTGTAAGTCCAAGTTTAGCATATCCTGCTTCATAGAATTGTATTGCTACACTACCTGCTGATATTCCACCTTCATCAGATGCTACTCTACCATATCCTGCAAGGTTAGTAGCTTTATATCTTCCAAGTGCATCTGTCTGTGCAACACTATATTTATCAAAGTCGTGATATGCGTTGTAAAATGGAAGTCTAATTGCAACATCGTCATTGTGTGATGCTGCTGTTGAGCCACCAACTGCTCTTATCACATTTAGCTCAGTTCCTGATATTGCTGTTACTTCCATAATCTCGTTATCAAGACGAATTAAATCACCTACTTCAAAATAATCTCCGTCATCTACCGTAAAGTTTGTAACTGAATCTGTAATATTACTTCCCTCATCAAGTAAACATCCACTTGCTACATACATATCAGAATGTGGTGCTGTTGCTGTTATTGCTGTTCCATCAAATTGGTCTAAGCTATCTACAATAATTGCTCTTGATGCAGGTATAATAATTTCTTCTTCAGGTGCTAATAGATAATGTACATATTCTGTATTAGCTTCTGTTGTTTCTGCTGTATATCTTGTATAACCAAAAATTGCAAGTGCTGATACATACCCATCATTTCTGACTCTTACTGCACTTATAGGAGCAGAGCCAACGTGTTTTTCATCATCACCTGAATCGTCTGTAGGTGCTAAATCTAATAATAAATTGTGTACTGTCGCACTATATGATATAGATTTTGTTTTTGTTGATATTGGTTTTGTATAATCTACTTTTTCTACTTTTTGTGCTGTTGTATTTGTCATACCCCTACCCACATCTTGTGTTGTATATGTGCCTGATGGTTCTGCTGCCATAATTTTCCCCTACGTTAAATGGTATTTTACTTTAATTGTTAATGAATAGTCAGAGTTATTACTATCTGACCTAAATGCTGCTAAAATAACTTTTCCTGCTACTACATCTGAACTATCTACTGTCCACGTGCTTAAATATGGTTGCTCATATCCTGCGTTTGTTACATCTGAATTATGTGCTAATAATGTTCCGTTTGTTAATGGACTTGTTGCACCTGATGTAAAATCATAGCTCATTAAGTGCATACGAGTTGTATCACCAGTTGCTGCATCTGCACCTTCAAACGAATAAACAGCATCTATAGTCATATTATCAGGAATGTACCACATAACAGGAACAAGTTTATATGCAACGCTATTTGTATCTACTGATGTAGCAGGATCAGTTCCTGTACCTAAACTTATATATGATGTAGTTGCTGCGTTATTACCATTTGCGAATGGTATTGCATAATGTTCATTAGCTGCTGCCGCACTAAAGTGAGTGGTTACTACACTAAAATAAGCGTATTGTGTATTTAGAGTATTACCTGATGCAGATACAACTTCATTAGTAGTATCTACAGACAAAACAACATTTCCTGTGCCTTTAGCTCTTACTTGTAATGCTGCTGTTGTATCATCGTTTACTGGATTTACCCGTAATTGGTCATCTGATATCATTAAAGCAGTTGAACTACCTGCACCATCTTTTATTCTTGTTACCGTTGTTGGTGTACCATTATTAGAGTTATCTAATTGTAGCAAATCTACATAGGTATCTTTTAAAGTTTTGTTTGTTAAACTCATTATGCTCCTATAATCCTAATGAACTATCTAAAATTAGTTCTGCTGTAAAATTTGTATCATTTGCATCATTAGTAGGATCAAACGATATTGATATTATATCTCCTGCACTAAAAGTATTACTACTTCCAAATGCAAATTTTGTCGCTGTATCGTCTGCTGTCATTTGAATAGTAACAGTTGATGTTGCTGTGTTATTAGGTATCTCTGTGCCTGTTGATGATTTATGAAAACCTACTATAGTAATGCCACACGCTTCTTCGCTTCTTATAATTACTTGATTTAAATAACCATCGTATGGTACAACGTAAGATCTAAATTCATTTACGCTTGAAGTGTTGCTTAATTCAGATAACGTGCCATTTAAAGGTAAATATACTTTTGTACCTGCTGATGAGCTATAATTAAATCCACCGTGTAATATCTGTCTAAACTCTGTGCCACCTCCAGAATTATCATCTACATATTTCTTTGTAGCTACTTCGTTTTCTTCAGATGGTTGTTGTTCAACAAAAACACGATTATCTTTTAATAATAATCCTGTTGAATCATCGCCTATTTTTACAACTTGTCTATCTTGTGATAGCTTATGTTGTAGCTTTAGGTTTCTTTCATCCATATAAACCATCTATTTGCTTTTCCAATCTTTTAAGTTTTTTCTCAATTCTTTTTACTTTTAAATCTAAATCATTTGGCTCATTTACATATTTTTGTAAAGGCTTTAATTCAGGCAAAATTGCCTTCCACACTTGTTTCATTATGAAAGGCAATACTTTTGCGATAATCCTACTTGTTATCAACTCTCAATCCCTTAATAAACCCTCTAACAATGCTACCAAATACATTGTCAATCAAATCAATAAAGTATGGCTCTATAGTTGAGTTCCACACTTTTGCTGTTGCTTTCCATTTACTAAGGTTTAGTGTCATTACTCTACCAATGCTTTCGCATCCAGTTTCAATAACAGAGCAAATATGCTCGTTAGGTATCTTTTTTAATACCCATAAAACGATGGCAGATGATCCACCACCAACTAATAATCCTGAATTGTTACCTAATACTCCTAATACTGAATCTAACATATGTTATCTCCTTTTAATAATGTTTGTCTTGCTTTCGCATAAATTTTTCTTTTAAACCATTCCCGCTCATACTTGCGAGAATCTCTACTATTGCTCTATAAGATGCTTTTAGTTCTGATTGTTTTATTTCTACTTTCTTACTATTGTCAATTAATTTTATTACAATAGATTCTAATCGTGTAAAACTTTCTCTTAATTCTGTTTGCAACTCGTTTGTAATCCAATCGTTTTGCGTTTTAACATAATAAGCTAAAGCTACAAGTCCTACTAAACTTACTCCATATTCTTTAACTAACTCGAATATATCCACTTATACTACTACCTCAAATATTGTTTTTTTTGTTTTTGTTTTACTATGCGACTTTGCATTATACGCTTCGAGTGATTTATCTATATTATATCCCTCGTTTTGTGTGTTTTGCAGGTCAATTTTAATCCCATCCCTATTCCCATTGTCATAGAATATATAGCAATTCTGACTTGCCCTTCCATTGAGATTAAGTGCTTTCTCTGAATAATCATTTGCACCGACCATAGAAGATGACCTGCCAAAGTTATCACCTACTCTTGCACTATGAACGTGTCCAAATATAACATAGTCTATCTTTATACCTCTCAAAGAATAGCGACCTGCTATTTGATTAACTGCTGTATCAAGTTTACCTCTAAACGATCCGTGTCCGTGCATCATTAAAAGGTTTTGCCCTGCTACGTTAATCACTAATTCTGATGGATCACCGTGTATAAATTTAACATTACTATTTCTAAATAAATATCTCAAACATTGAAATATCGTATAATCATAGTTATCTGTTGCTATTATATCACTCCACCCAAGCTCTTTATTTGCCCTACCTTCATTTCCAACAATCGATGCAACTGTTACATTAAAATCTTCAGCCATATCAAGTATTGCTTGTTGGAATATGTCCACCCCAAGAAATGTTGCTTTAGCTCTGTTTGTAGCTTGATTCAATAGCTCATCCAATCTTCTATCACTATTCATAAGGTCACCTGTTAATGCAAAGACTATATTGCTTACATTTGCTGTTTTAAAGTACGTTTTAGCCTTATTTACGAAAAGTCTTGCTCTTTTGGATGCAACACTAAAGTCATATTTATTGTTTTCTAAATCAACGAGTTCGTTTAGGTGGACATCTGAAAATTGTATAACACCAACTGCTTTATTATTTGTCTTGTGTTTTGTAGTAGTACAATTTAAACTATTATTTTCAAAAAGCGTTTTTAATTCTTTAGTATATTCTTCGATTGCATTTTCGATCCTTGCGTGTTCACGAAATGCTTTATTTTGTATTCTATTTCTGTCTTGTGCTTTCTGTTTCTGCTTTGAAAGTCTTACGTTTTCTTTTATTACTTCTACGTCTGCATCGTAGATAGGAAATATTGTTTTTACTCGGCAACTTTTACATTGATATCTTTGTTGCCCTCTTGCATTGAATCCCTGCTTACTCATCCCCACGTGATAACAATGTGGACATATAAGCTCTTTAGGATTTATATCTATCATTTAGAATCCTGTTATTAAGTGTTACTCCTCACTTTTATCCAATTCAAAATGTGGAAAATCGTCAAATCGATTATCCATTACTTCAAAATCTTGATCCCAATCGCCACCCCATCTTAGATTAATTCCCATCTGCTTTGCAGTACCTAATACATAACCTGCAAACATTGTTTGCCTTTCTCTGTCTTTCCAGTTTACAGGATAAGGCGTAACATCAACAGCACGAGAGGGGGAACTATTATGACGACCATTAGGGTATTTAACCTTTGTCTTGCCTGACTTGTAGAGTTCGTTTTGTCTTTCTTCACTTCTTTCGCCTTCGAGAACTGAGCAATCCACGTGTTTAATAACTTCATTAAATACCTTTTGTAACCTTTCATCGCAAGTTGCTAAGTTTTCTCTTGACCTTTTACCGAACTTAGGCATCTGCTTCTGTCCAAGTTGATTTGGCAAGTTCTGTTAATATCTCGTTATGGTTATAAGTTGTCATACCATCAAAGCAAGTAGGTGTGTCACCATCCCATTTAAGTATCGCTTGAGTGCCATCTAATGATTTTCTTAATGTATCCATAGATGATTGTATTGCATTATAAATCATTTCTTCTGTTATATCAGATACGTTTACTATAACCCATTTTCTATTACTATAATCCATTAGAATGAATCTCCTTCAAAATCTTCAGGAGCCATATTTAACAACACACCACTACTGAGTTTATCTATTTCTGTGATTTTGAAGTCATCTAAATAAACAAAATCACCATTTTCTAAACCAGAAGTACCTGCTGTTCTTAAATATATTGCACCACTACCACTATCTTCTTGACATAAAAACGTATAAAATACTCGCTGCCACGCATCTTTTATTGTATCTTGAGCTTCATTGTATGAATTTATACCTATATTTGTATTAGCATCTCCAAACTGGTCAGCAGTATAAATATAAATATCAGATGTTCCACTCCAAGACGATGGAATATAAACGTATGCTTCTACAAGATATATTTTACCTGATTCCATTCCTGATGTAATGTTTGTTGTTTTGCCAAGCCAATTATTAGTTGCATCTGTTGTGCATTTTAGTACCCCTGCACTTCCACTATGGCTTGATATGTCTGTACTTCGTGCAACTGTCCCTGAAGCATAATCTTCCCAACCATCTGCATCTGAATCAAATGTTGATGACATTATTATATTACTACCTGCCGATGATGCACTATTTTCTATATATTGAAATCTTCTATTATTAGCACTACCATCACCCATACGATACCACGCTTTTAAGTTAGATGAACATATGCCTTCTTTGTGGTTATAAGGCTCTCTACCATTGTAAAGTGTTTTTATCTCTGATGCTGATAATGCTTTGTCGTATATGGCTATTTCTGATATATTTCCATTATAAGGGTTTGCACTACTTTGTGCATTACGCCCTATTCTTGCATTAGATGTTACAGTAGTAATTCCATCAGTAGATATATCTTTGGGTGAACTTGCGATAGTATTTATATATGCTATAGCTTTATCACCATCGTAAGTTCCTACAACGTGTGTCCACACATTTGGTGTTATGTCCATACCAGTCGTAGATGTGCCTTGACCATTTACCCTTAGTACGAGCCTTTCTGATGAATCCAAAAAGAATATTAATCCATCTGAAGAACTATCTCTTGCCCCCACAATAACTTTTGTATTTGAATCTTCAGTTACTTTAATCCACGCTGATATTGTAACTGCTGAATAATTAATTGGCATAGGTAGTTGTATAAAATCATTAGTACCATCAAACGCTAAAGAGAACTCATCTCTAAATACATCGCCAACCATTGTTATTCTGCGTGATAGGAACATTAGTCTTTTACCACGCCGAATTTAAAAATAATATCTTCGCCTGATCCAATCACGATATCGCCACCACTTGCATTTACTACTCCATACCTTAAATCTCTTGAACTTGATGTGCTTGATAATACTAAGCCAATATTGCCTTTTGTACATACTTTTGCTCCACCAATATCTGTCCAATTAGATAATTGAACAATAGCAATAGAATTGTCTGCTGCTGAATCTGCTGCGTTTATTGCACTTCCTACAGTACCTAAATCAACAGTAGTATCTGATATAACCAAGTATATCGCTCCACCTGTATCTGAAGTATCTATTGCAGATACAGATTGCAATATACATTTCCCACCTACAACTGCAGCTGCATCTTGTATTTTTTCTCCTTCAGCCATTAAATCACCATCTGAATATGTTGCTTCTGCAATATCAGGTGTAGATGTGATTAGATCAACTGCCATTGAGTTGAGTTTTTCTACTACTGCTCTTTCTCTTAAATTTGTTTGTGCCATTTTTATTCTCCTTTAAGGTTGGCTACCGTGAATAAGGTATATTATTTGTCTTCTTTCTTTGCTTTCTTTTTAGGCTTTGCCTTAGGCTTTTCTTTCTTAATTTCATTTCCCTTTGCATCGCACTCTATAAATCTATCTTTTAGTGAATCTATGTCGTGTGTAGGAATTACCTTAACAATCACGCCATTTGGTTTTTTAAAAAATCTATCTGCCATTTTATTCTCCATATAATGAGGGGAGTATTACACTCCCCTCGACTAATCAGTTATTAAGAAACATCTGATAGAACGTAAACACCAAAGCTATCTTTGATTTCTACTTCACCCCAAAATCCACAAACTACATACTCTGTAGTTCTGAATGATGCGTTTCTTTCTGTTTCTAATCTAAACAATCCATCTACACCGATTGCAAGTCCGATAGCACCACGTGAGAACGCAAACCCTGCTGCATCTCCACCTGATGATACATCTTCATCTATTTGGTCTGACCAATAAACATCAAAACCTGCAAGTGATCCAATCATACCATTTGCAACATACTCATCACCTTTGCTACCCAATAATGACATTGGCTTTGCTACATTACTGCCTGATACTGCTGCATCTTGTAATAATGATGATATACCTTTTGCACCCCAAACTTGTTTTGGTGATAGCACTAAGTTATAAGGCATTGGTGCACCTGCTGACTTAAGCTGTCGCATTGAGCCGAATATGTGAGATAGTGCTAATTGTGTACCTGCTCCACACTCTGTTTGTGAGAATGTTTTACCTAATTCTACAAGGTCATCATCAAGTTTAGCTGCAACTGCGTTACCAAGTGCTGCACCTACGTTACCTGTTAAATCTTCTGCATTACCCATAACCGCCAAATCAGACACATCTGCTCTAATAACGTGTTCTGAAATAGTTGCTGTTCTTGCTGTTGTTGTAACTGATGTTACAGTTGTTTCATCAGCACCATCGGCAGGAGTACCAACGTCTGATGTTGCAAGTTTTGTGTAATCAGCAAACTGCACGTGGTTAGAACCTCTTACAGCTTGTTTTGATGTTACAAGTGGAAGCATTACATTTGCTTTGTTAAAAGCTATTACAGCATCGCCAACAGTTCTTCCAAGTCCACCTGCTGCAACGCCAGTATCGGTTTCTGCCATTAGATGATTACCTGCGTAACCACCCATAACAAATCCTTGTATATTATTTAATAAATGATTCATTATTTATAACCTACCTTTGTTTTAATTTTTGATTATTTTACCATTTTCATCAAATGAAACTCCACTAAACATACCAATAGAATTAATAATTGACTTGCCTTGCTGATTTCTTGTTGCTCTTTCTTCAAGTTCATCAACATAACAATCATAGTCCATATTGGTACCTTTGTATTTAACTGAGCAATCACCATCAGGCTTTACATCTACTTGCATATCGCCTTTAGGATCGAAGTCAATACCTAATATCTTACTATGGTCTTTCTTAATAGCCAATTTTAAAGTTTCCTAATGGATTTGGACTTTGGTTTTGTTTCTGATAGCCTTCAGGGTCTTTTTCTGCCCATTCAGCGTAAGAACTATAACCACCAAATTGACCTGTTCCTTTTTTAGAGTTTGCAGGTCTTTGGCTTGGAGTTCCAAGTGCATTTGTTTGCGTAACCCTGTTTGCAAACATTTCTAACTTATCAAGCGACAATCCTTCTGCGATTACTTTGTCATTATCATCT
>MDTD01120134.1_pt1 | contig 10896 bp, 11 predicted proteins | sample 811221 | NCBI WGS metagenome assembly MDTD01 (sample SAMN05326646, study PRJNA326480) | marine metagenome | isolation source: seawater | place: Pacific Ocean: South West | collected 2011
CGGTGTCAGGCGCAAACGGATTACGCTGCCGCCGCAAACTGACGCGGATCGGGACACCCGGAAAGTCAAACGTTTCACGAATACCGTTGATTAGATACCTGACATAGGCTTCCGGCACGCCTATCGGTTGGCTGGCGAAAACCACGAAGGTCGGCGGTCTGGCCTTCGACTGGGTGATATACCGAATACGGATACGCCGTCCCCTGCTTATCGGGGGTGGATGACGTTCGACCACCTGCTGCAGCCAGCGGTTCAGCGGCCCGGTTGAGACGCGCTTGTTCCAGATCTCGTAAACCGTGGCCACTTCCGGCAATAGTTTCTGTATACCGCGTGACGTCAGCGCTGACAGCTTCACGACCGGCACCCCCCGAATCTGGGGAAGTGAAATTTCCATCCGGTCGTACAGCAGGTCCAGTGCCTCCTGCCGGTTCTCTACCGCATCCCACTTGTTGACGGCAATCACGATCGCCCTGCCCTCGTCTATGATGTGCCGAGCGATTACCAGGTCCTGTTTCTCAGGCATTATCGTGGCATCGAGAACCAGCACGACCACATGCGCAAAGCGGATCGCCTCAAGGGTGTCGCCGACCGAGAGCTTTTCAACCTTTTCGTTCACTCGCGCCTTACGCCGCATACCCGCAGTGTCGATCAGCTTGATCGGTAGGTCATTCCACGTCCATTCGATGGATATCGCGTCACGGGTTATGCCTGGCTGTGGGCCCGTGATAACCCGCTCGTCGCCAACCAGAGCGTTCACCAGAGTCGACTTGCCCACATTCGGCCGGCCAACGATGGCCAACTGGAGCGGGCCGTCCGGGTCGCCTCCCTCTTCCGGCGTCTGTTCAACGCCATCCTCACGCGGTTCCGTTTCGCCCTGCCAGCCTGATTTTTCAAGGGCTTCGACGATCGCATCTTCGAGATCAGGCATCCCGATCCCGTGCTCTGACGCGATTGCAATCGGTTCACCCATCCCCAGTTCATAAGCCTCGAGACGCCCCGCGTCAGCCGAACGCGCTTCGCATTTATTGGCGACAAGAATGACCGGAGATCGCGATTTTCGCATCAGATCGGCAAAATGCCGGTCGAGCGGCGTAATCCCTGCGCGTGCATCGAACAACAGCAGCACCGCGTCCGCTTCATCGATAGCCCGGAGGGTTTGGACCTGCATTTCAGACTCGACATCGGAATCCGATGTTTCCTCCAGTCCGGCCGTATCGACCGCCGTAAAACGGAGCCTGCCGAGACGGGCATCCCCTTCCCTGCGATCGCGCGTCACCCCCGGCGTCGGATCGACAAGCGCGGAGCGACGGCCGATCAGTCGATTGAACAACGTCGATTTTCCCACATTGGGGCGGCCGACAATTGCGACGACGGGGCGCATGTGCAGCCTTGTCAGCGGTATGCGGCCAGGTCCGCTTCGTCGGTCAGAACGTAAACCGTTTCGCGGGCCACGACAGGCGATATCAGCACAGGTCCCGACACCTCGATGCGGCCAAGTATCTTACCGGTGTACGGGGATACGGACCATATTTCTTTCTGGGTGCTGCCGACCAGAAGTCTGTCGCCTGCCAGTACGGGACCCGTCCACAATACGGGGCCTTCCTGATCCTCTTGATCTTCAAACCGGGGAAGTTGCGCAATCCAGCGGACGCGGCCACCACGGCGAGTCAGGCAGACTAGTTCGGCGTTGCGCGTCATCACGTAGATGAAATCGCCCGCAACCCAGGCGCCGTTGCGCCCGCCGATGGGCACTTCCCAAAGACGGATCCCAGTCCGCAAGTCGACCGCCGCCATCCTGTTGCTATTGCCGACGATATAGACTATCCCGCGATCGATAACGGGCCGACCGCGGATATGCGAGATTGCCGTTACCGCATCGGAACGCCGCAGTGCAGTCAGGGACTCGATCCATACCTGCCGCCCATTCTCGACCCGCAGCGCCGCTACTTCTCCGGACGAATAGGGCACCACTACGACACCGCTCTCGACTGCCGGAGTTGCCGCACCGACCAGTCCGGCGACCTCGCTCAGCCCAGAGTAGGTCCACAGAACGCGTCCGTCGTCTGCGGCCAGCGCAAAAATCTCGTTGTTGGTCGTGACCACGAATACCCTACCGGCCCAAACCGCGGGCGCGGCCCGGATAGGGCCATTCAAGCGTTTGCGCCAGACCTCCCGACCGTTCTTCGCATCCATCGCAATAACTTCGGCAAAGCCCGTCGTCGCGTACAGACGTCCGTCCTCGAATGCCAGACCACCACCGAGGATACCTTCATCATCGTCGTCCCTAGACAATTCGACTTGCCAGACACGGTTTCCCGATCTCGTATCGAAGGCACTTACCTCCGCCTTGGTATCGACTGTATACACTCGATTTCCGGCGACAACCGGCTGAGCTAGAAGCTGTGCTTCGTCATTGGTGCCTTCGCCGATGTCGGCGTTCCACCTTTTGGCCAGTGGACCCGATGCAGCGAGGTGATGCATCGCATGGTTCGGATAGCCACCGGCCTGCGGCCACTCTTCGTTAATCCTCGGACGCGGCAACGAGACGTCAAGATCACTTATTCGGCTGTCTTTTTTAAGGTTGCTGCCGCCGCGCAAAACGTCGATGCGTTTGCCTTCCAGCCGTGTCTGCTCTTTACCTCCAAACCAGCCGCCGCAGCCCGATAAAACCAAACCCACCATCGTCACGACGGCCAGTTTCTGGATGTCGGGAAAACGGTTCATCGATCCGTCCGAATTAAGAGGCGCCAAGGATGTTAAGCATCTGAGCCGCCCGGGTACGAATACCGGTGGCAGCCGCCGGGTCGTCGACAATGGCACGGTAATTCGCCCGTGCGGTATCGAGGTCTCCTTCCCGCTGCGCCGTCAGCGCGAGAATTTCCAGCGCGATGAGACGGTAGGGTTTTCCGGCGCCGGAAATGGGTTGAATTTTATTACGGATGGTTTCCGCGGTTATCGACGCCACTTTCAGTGCCTGCAGGGTCGCCAGCACTGTTGCCAGGCCCTGCATGGATTCCGGCGCGGAGGAATCTCCGGCGATGCGATCATACAGTTCTATCGCCTGAACGGCATTCCCTGCCTTAGCCGCGATGGAGGCCTGGTAGAATTGCGCCAGAATTCCATATCCGGACGAGGCATCCCGCGTCAAACCTGAAAAGGCATCCGCGGCCTCTGTCGGTTTCCCCTCAACGAGCAGCGCCGCGGCGGCAGCAAACTTCTGCCCTTCCGCATGGCGCTGGTTAGTCTGATAAGCATTCAAAGCCTGCCAGCCGGCTACGGCGGCAACCATCACGATTGCCGCGCCAATAATGTGCCAGCGGTATTGGCGCCACAGCTTCTCGTAGCGCTCTTGCTTAAGTTCTTCATCAACTTCGCGAAAAATATCGCCCACTGGGCCGCTCCGCAGATTTGGGGAAACGGCGGCTAGGATACCGGTGGGATGAAACCTAGGCAAATCTCAAATTCCGCTTGTGTATTAAATATTTACGGCAAATTCCCGTGATTGGGTCATATCCACCGGTGTGACTGGACGAAGCCATTTAAATGAGGATAATTAAATAAGAAATCGAGAACCAAGGGATGCCGCCGACGCGCATGTCTACCGTTGTCCGCCTCGCCGACTACAAGAACGCCAATCGGCGTATCCAGCCCGATATCTGCTTTGACAAAAAGGAATTCGACCAACTTCTCTCGGTCTACAGCCGGCGCGTCATGAGCGGCGACTGGAAAGACTACGCAATTCGCCACGAGCCGACGATGGCGGCCTTTCTGATATATCGGAACAACAGCCGCCAACCGTCATTCACAATCGTGAAACAGAAAGCATCCAGCAGCAAACTAGAATATTTAGTGTATCACGGGCGAGAGCGCATGAAACGGAGTTCGTCGCTGACCGATGCATTGTCTGTCCTCACGCGAAAACTAAAACTCGTAAGCAAATAGATCCGCGTGAAACCGCATCAACGGGAGGCATGCCATGAGCAGCCAGATTGTCAGAATGCCCTCAATCCGGGAAATCAATCCCGACGACCCGATGGGAAAGCTGCGCCAAGACCTACTGTTCGCCTTTCACATCGTCCACATGCTCGGACAGCCGAGCGGGATGGGCAGCCATCTGACGGCGCGGTTACCCGGGTCCGAAACGTTTCTGTTCCATGTGCACAATTTCGGTTTCGGCGAAGTCACGCCCGACCTGATCCACGAGGCGGATTTCGAACTGAAAGTCCTGTCGGGTCAAAACGTCGACATCAATCCAACCCTGCACATTCACACCTGTATATACGCCGCGCGGCCCGACGTTACCTGCATTCTCCATACCCATGCGAAGCATGTCACGGCGCTGAGCGCGACCGGTGAAAATATTACCGTTTTGACACAGGGCGGCGCGCGCCTCTACGACGAATGCGTTCTGTTCGACGAGGACGACGGCGTCGCACTGGGCAAGGAACCCGGCTCTGCCATGGCGAAGGCTCTGGCCGACCGTTCCTGCATGGTTCTGAAAAACCACGGGCTTCTGACGGCCGCGCCGTCGATCCCCGCGGCGGTCATCCTTGCGGATACGATGGAAAAAGAAGCTGAAATTCAACTAAGGGCGATGGCGGCCGGTGCCCTGTCGCCCCCTTCCGCCGACGGCAGCAAACGGACCAAGGAATATCTGTTCAACGAAAAGATGTTCGGCCGCGGATGGACGTTCTTGCTGCGCAAGCTGGCGGCTCAGAAACCCGAAGTCATGCATATGTAGCAAACCGTTACTGCAGGATCAGGGTGTGACGACCGCCTTGAAGATGTTTGAAGTGGGGAATTTTCCGGCTTTTCGACTGTCGGGGCGGTTCCTCGATCAGTTTTTCGGCATAAGATAGAACGTTGCGGGTCACATTGGCGAGCTCGAAATCCTGTGTTTCCCGGATCGGGATCCAGTCGAGGTTTTCCAGTTCCCCCGATCCCTGTAGATCGCCCACGACACCTTTCGACTCCACTAAGAAAAAGCGCGCATCGAAACGCAACGGTCTGAATACCGGGGTGATCGCGCGCGCAATATATTCCAGACGATCAAGCGCCGGCGCGTATCCCGCGTCGAAAAAGCGCTCCCAGCCTGCCGGCGCAGGCCGATGAGGCAACGGATCCGGTTCGCCGATGATCAACCCGGTTTCCTCGAAAGTCTCGCGTATCGCAGCGACGGCGATCGATCGTCCCCGGCCTTTCCGCGTCGTTCGCGCAAGCTGGGCTGCCACAGCCGGGCGCAGTTCGCTCGCCGACCGGATACGGGCATCCAGTCCGTCGACCCGTCCGCCGGGGAAAACATACCGATGAGGAAGAAACTGGTGCGCCCCAGTACGTTCCCCCATCACGACTTCCACTCGGCAACCCCGCTTGCGCCAGATGATAATCGTCGCTGCGTCCAGAGGACGAACTGCCTTGATACCTTCTTCTCGAACCGGTTGCGGCGGCAACGCCTTGCCGAACCTCCGCGTCATACAAGCTCCCCGTAAGCAACGTTACGCAGGACCGCCTGCCGAAGCGCTGGGATATCACGGCTTCCCGTACAAAACATCGCGATCTTCAATTCCTCCACTACGGCGGACAATTGGTTTTCAACCGCCTTGGCCGTCTCCATCGCCGATCCAAGCGCCGGCGCGCCCATGCCCACGAGATCTGCCCCGAGCCTGATAGCCTTTGCGGCATCGATCCCGGTCCTTACACCGCCGGACGCAATAACCGGTGTATTGGGCAAGGCAGCACGAACATCGGTCAACGCGCGCGCGGTCGGTATACCCCATCCGGCGAAGCTATGGGCAACCCGCCGCATCTTTTCGTCAAGCTGGCGATGCGCCTCGACCTCGCTCCAACTGGTACCGCCAGCCCCCGCAACGTCGATCCCAGCGACGCCAATATCCGCTAGCCGCCGCGCCAGCGCACCAGAAATGCCGTTGCCGACCTCTTTCACGATGACAGGCACATCCGACGCCCCGGCCAATTTGCCAATTTTCTCGAGAACGCCCGCCCAGTTTCTATCACCTTCCGCCTGCACGGCTTCCTGAAGTGGATTGAGGTGCAGAAACAGCGCATCGGCGCCGATCATATCAACAGCCTTTCGCGCATCATCCGGGGTAAAGCCGTAATTGAACTGAATAGCGCCGAGGTTTGCGAACAAAAGAATATCCGGCGCGACCGAACGCACACGAAACGTATCCGCGAACATCGGATCGACGATGGCCGCGCGCTGGGAACCGACACCCATCGCAATTTCCATTTCCTGGGCTGCCTCAGCAAGGTGTCGGTTAATGTTTTGGGCGATGTCGGTTCCACCCGTCATGCTGGATATTAGCAGCGGCGCCGCCAGTGTTTTTCCGAAAATAGGACTTCGTAAATCTATGTCGTCAAGATCGATTTCGGGCAATGCAACGTGTTCAAAATACACATGCTCGAAGCCGGTCGTAATCCCCTTCGCGCCAACATCCTCAGACAGGACGGTATCGATGTGCGCCCGTTTCCGGTGCTCGATATCGGATGTCATCGCTTTTACTGAGGATCAGCCGACGCTATCGAGAACCGAAAGCGTCACAACCTGCTTTTCTATGGGCAGTTTAGACGCTTCGGGTGCCGTTTTCGTCCCAGACGCGGCCGGTTGCATATACCGACCCTCGAACGACACCTGCAGGCTCTCACCGTAAACCGGCCACGGGGACGCTTCATAGCGGTCTTCCGACATCGGCGTAATGGTAACATCGACATCTCGGTTTGCGGACATCGGCACATGCGGAAAGACCGCCTTTTCCCGCGCCCCATCGTGAATGCGATTGAAATAAAGGGCCAGCGTGTCGAAGAACTGAAGTTGCTTGTATGAATGCATCAGGTTGCTTTCGTCGACTTTGCTCGCGCTTTCCCTGTCCGCCCGCAAGATGGATTTGAGCCGCTCCTGCCGGGCTTCCTCGCCCGCCAGCATTTTTCCGCCGCCGGCACATTCTGTTCAGCGACCTTGTCCAGCAGCACCACATCGGACAGCCCGCACCGGCCGGTATACAATCCCCAGGAATGCATGCTCGACAGCAGGCCCGAAAAAGGGTCGTGCCGTTCGTTAAAATCGGGTGAGCCACAACTCGTTTTCATGATCAGCTCGAACGGTGTTTCAGCGGGATTGTAAGGACAGCCCGTGTTCGGATCGACGCGGAACTCCGCATCAAGATCTGCCCACCCGGCGTCATGGTTGGCAATGATATAGCGGGATGCCTCATCTTCTGCAGGCTCGAAGTCCGCATTTCCGAATGCTTCCGCAAGCTGATCCGACAGCGCGGTATGCCCTGACATCCGCATTACAAAACGTGGCGCCCCTTCGGCGGCGGTCTGAACGATCATGACGTCCTCAAGAAAAAAAGCTGCCTCCGGATGGGAAGCAGCTTATCAAGCACAGAACTCGTGGTCGACCTGCGACGCGCGGCCGACGCCCCAGAGACAGGCTACGCGACCTTCCGGCGTGGCTCCGGCTCACGATAGGCCATCTCAACATGTTTCGGGCAATACGAGTAACCCTCAAGCGTCTGTTCGCCGCAGAAATGGAAGTCCTTAGTCCCCGGTTCGCCTGACGGCCACTGGCACGTACGGAAGGGTGACGGTCCGTGGTTGAACAGACGCGTAATATTGAGAATTTTTTGTTTTGTGTTGCTCATGATACTCACCCGATTCATCACAGTGTTGCAGTACGCAATTATCCCGTTTGCGCCAAAACGAATATTTCAAACAAAATGCGCCAAACCGGCGGTGTTTGACGCGACGATAACGAAAGTATAAACCAGACCGATTCGCTAATTCAAGTAAAATCTAACTCATCAACTAAAACATACTGATTAATCGTATGTTTTCTGATTTTATAGAGCAAAACCGGTTCTTCGGTCAATTTCGTTCAACTCGCGAGACCTGAAAATCAGTTGAATCTGATCCTTATTTTCATCTCATCGTCGACAGACGACCGGGAATGGTGCAGCGCAAAATTCATCGTTTAAATACGCATCCAACAAACATCGAGCAACTATTAGAGGAAGCGGTCCCGGACCCCCTCGCCCGACAAGGGTAAAGTTGCGGAAAAGACGCCCATACCTCTCGCTGAACTAGCGCATAAGGTATTGAATCTCAAAGTAATCAATGCTCGAACGCAAAGGCGAGGACAATTTTCAGAGTTAAAGTTGCAGGTTATTAGCTGTACGGATCCATACCGACTCAGAGTCGGTGACCCTTTGTTGAGCGGAGTCAACATCCTTTACATAAATAGTATTGCCACCGATATCGAATGACCCAAGTGGCGAAACCCTTCTACTAGACGGTTCATACGAAATAGGATGAAATCCGAAAGAGGTTATGATTTTGTGTACATCAGTATCTTCAACACCAAATGATACCCCACTTCCATTAAGTTCGATAATGAGAGCCGAAACATTGTCGTTGAAAAAAAAGTCAACGCCCCCGTCTAAAACAAATTTCTCAAACCCTTCTACATCAATTTTGACGAATGAATTTCTCGTCGCCTTGAAGCAATCGTCCAATGTAATCACATCGACTTCTGTCACATCTCTATTGTTGGGGTCATTATTAACCCTATTCATACAATTTAAGTTATTGGTGAATTGTAACGTTTCTGCTTTATCGCCAACACCACGATTTATTGGTTCAACTAAATGTTCTATTCTGTTTATTTTGATTTGATCGACAAGCCTGTCGTAGGTTGATGGCAAGGGCTCAAAAGAAACAGACTCAGCCCCAATCACACCGCTCGCGAGTATAGTGTAAGCACCTACATTTGCTCCGATATCATAAAATTTATCATCTCGCCTTAAGTAATGAAGAAGGAAACCCATATATTGATATTCCATCAATCCGCAATATAAATTTCCAGTAAGCCCAGTTTCACCTTTAGAGACAATAAACTTGGCATCGTTTACCCAATCCACGAGAAATTTTGAATCAAACAATCTTGTAGCGAATTGATACCTAATAAACTTCAGAACAGCACTCAACCTTTCACCCTCATTAAGAGGATGCGACGCAATAAACCTAACAATTCGCAAAAAATTCATTTTAAGTATCGCTGGCTGCAAATGCGATCAATTGTTCAATCACAAAACAAATGTTCAATTTAATCGATACTGGCTCAGAAAGGCTCTATTGGCTTTCGAACTTTTTAACAACTTGATAACCAAAAAAAACAAATAAAAACATTAAGTTAGCTGATTTGAACTACTCCCACTCGATCGTGCCAGGCGGCTTTGACGTTACGTCGTAGACCACCCGATTAATACCCCGGACTTCATTGATTATCCGGTTGGCGGTCCGCCCAAGGAACGCAATGTCGTAGGGATAAAAATCCGCCGTCATACCGTCGGTCGACGTCACTGCCCTTAGCGCACATACATTGTCGTAGGTGCGCGCATCGCCCATGACCCCGACGGTCTGAACCGGCAATAAAACCGCGAAGGCCTGCCATATGTCGTCGTACAAACCCGCGTTCCTGATTTCTTCGAGGTAGATCGCGTCGGCCTTTCGCAGCACGTCTAGCTTGTCGCGTGTGATGTCACCAGGGATCCTGATGGCTAGGCCAGGCCCAGGGAAAGGATGGCGACGGACGAAATTCTCCGGCAGGCCAAGTTCACGCCCGAGAGAGCGCACTTCGTCTTTGAACAATTCGCGCAGCGGTTCGACAAGGTCCAAATTCATTCGTTCCGGCAGGCCGCCAACATTGTGATGCGACTTGATAGTTACGCTGGGACCGCCGTGAAACGACACGGATTCGATGACATCGGGGTATAGTGTCCCCTGCGCCAGAAAATCAGTCCCGCCAATATTGTTCGCTTCCTCTTCAAAGACGTCAATGAACGTGCCGCCGATGATTTTGCGCTTTTTCTCCGGGTCGCTGACTCCCTCAAGTTTGCCGAGAAACAGGTCGGTTGCATCCCGGTGAACCAGCGGAATATTGTAGTGATCGCGGAACAGGCTGACGACCTCATCAGCCTCGTTCAGGCGCATCATACCCGTATCGACAAATACGCAGGTGAGCTGGTCGCCGATTGCCTCGTGGAGCAGAACGGCGGCCACTGACGAATCCACGCCGCCCGAAAGACCACAGATCACCTTGCCGTCGCCGACCTGTGCCCGGACCTTTGCTATTGCCTGTTCGCGGAATGTCGCCATCGTCCAGATTCCTGAACAACCGGCAACGTTGTGGGTGAAGTTCTGGAGCAGTTCAGCGCCGTGCGGCGTGTGAACCACCTCCGGATGAAACTGAACTGCATAGAACTTGCGTTCGTCGCTTGCTATTGCGGCGTAGGGCGCGCCTTCGCTGACCCCAACCACCCGGAAACCTTCCGGTAGCACGTCCACGCGGTCGCCATGGCTCATCCACACCTGTTCCTCGGCGCCAACGTGCCAGATGCCGTCAAAGATTGCGCAGGTCTCTGTCACACTCACCATCGCGCGGCCGAACTCTCGGTGATCGGATGTCTGCCCCCGCCCGCCGAGCTGCTCGACCATGGTCTGCTGGCCATAACAAATGCCAAGTACAGGTACGCCCAGGTCGAAGACCTCGTCGGGCGCCCGTGGCGGATCTATGTCGAGAACCGACGCAGGCCCGCCGGACAGTATGACCGCCCGCGGATCGAAATCGGCAAGAGATTTCCCGGTGACCTTATTGAATGGATGAATTTCGCAATAAACCCCGCTTTCGCGAACCCGGCGCGCAATCAGCTGGGTAACCTGAGAACCGAAATCGATAATGAGGACGTGGTCGGTCGCGGTCACGGTTCAGCTGCTTCCCCAGACGGCGAGCTCTGCAGTGTCGTTCCAGGCGTACCCGACTTCCTCGACATTTTCTGTGCCGACTTTGCTCGGCCGGCGGGCGACCAGAGACCCGCC
>MDTD01185851.1_pt1 | contig 10896 bp, 11 predicted proteins | sample 811221 | NCBI WGS metagenome assembly MDTD01 (sample SAMN05326646, study PRJNA326480) | marine metagenome | isolation source: seawater | place: Pacific Ocean: South West | collected 2011
CTAATTCTTCAATAATATTATTTTTTATGTAATAAAATTTTTTTCCCTTAATAGTAAAACTTTGGCCTTGAAAATCTGATATTTTTTCAAATTTGACTGATTTATTATTGGTTTGGAAAATTTTTTGAAAAGAGAAATTATTTTTCATTTTATTTATTTGGATTTAAAAAAATAATGTTACTTTTATTTTCTATTTGAGTTTTAGATAAATCTTTGCCATGGGAAACAGATTTTTTTTTATTATTAACTATATCAAGATTGAGGTTGAAAGAAACAGATGGATCGACAAAGCTTTTTATCGAAGAAAAAATAATTTTTAATGTTTCAATTTTTCCCTTAAATTTGAGATCTATTAGAAAATAGTCTTCATAAATCTTTAGATTCCAATACTCATTTTCTATTACTATAATCATGTTTTCAGGGTATTCACTTACTAGATATTCAGGTATTTCATTTCCTTTAAAATTAGTCTTGAATGTTATAAAAAAATGATGACCGTTTGAAAGACCATATTCTGATGTTTTTTCTAATGCATGCTTAACTACATTTAGCAAATTATTTTTAATTAAAAAACCATAATCTAGAAATTTATTTTTTTTGCTCATAATATTTTCCATTTAAATGAAGGCTTCTGTTGCCAGGCGCCTTCAAACCCCGCCTAGAATGCGTGAACACTCTAGGAGTTATCTGCTTTGGTTTTATTAGCTACATTAAGCGGCTAATGCGACCTCACGACTATTGTCGTTGGCAGTTATAATTTAGCCCGTTACGGCGGTACAATACCGAACGAAAGAATACGCCTTTCAATGCTTGTCGATCCTGTTTCACCCCCTCGTAGTTTGGTGGAGGCGCCGGGTACTGCCCCCGGGTCCAAATCATCTATTATTCGCATCGTTTATCGTCATAGTTAATAAATAACTATATAATTATAAGGAATTATTTGTAGCTTAAAAGGTTTAATTGCTTTTTTACTCAAATATTATATAAAGCAATATAAATACTAAAATAGAAAAATGAAAGAAAAAATAGATAGTATAAATAGTTTAAGAAAAAAAAAATTAGCTACTGTAAGGCCTATATCGACTGGATTGGAGAAAATGCTATATAGACCTTTAAAGGTTTTAGATAAGGGGTTTATAAGGGTTGTAGACTACATGGGAAATGATTCTTCAATAGTACAAGCTGCAAGAGTTTCTTATGGTAAAGGTACTAAAAGAAAATCAGAAGACAATGGTTTGATACGTTATTTGTTAAGACACAAACATACAACACCTTTTGAAATGTGTGAAATTAAGTTACATATCAAGTTACCTATTTTTATAGCAAGACAATGGATAAGACACAGAACTGCAAGCATTAACGAATATTCCGCAAGATATTCAATCTTAGAAGATGAATTTTACTTTCCAAAAATAGAAGATCTATCTGTTCAATCAAAAAATAATAAACAAGGTAGAGGAAAAAAAATTGAAAATAATTATGCCAAAGAAATTCTTTCAAAATTAAAACTAGATGCAACAAGAAATTATAACAATTATGCTTGGATGTTGAATGAGGAAGGGACAGAAAGCTATGAACAAAAACGTCCAAGTTTGACCAGAGAGTTAGCTAGAATTAATCTAACATTAAACACTTACACTCAATGGTATTGGAAGGTAAATTTACATAATTTTATGCACTTTATCAACCTTAGAGCAGAGAGTCATTCCCAATATGAGATAAGGGAGTACGGAAAAATCCTTTTAAAAATTTTAAAAAATTGGGTGCCAATTACACATGAAGCTTTTATATCATATAGATTAGCTTCTTCCGAAATCTCTAAAGAGGGAATGGAGATAATAAAAAAACTTATCTCAGGAAAAAAAGTTAATATTAAAGACACATCTCTGTCCAAAAGAGAGTGGAATGAACTCCAAGATTTATTAAAATGAAACCGAAAATATTTTTAACAATTCTTCATATTCATTAAAAGATATTTTATTTTTATCTTTTGTTAAAATAGGTATTTTAGCAAGCAGTTTTAAGTTAAAATCCTGACAGAGCTTTTTGACCCCGTTTTTGCCAAATATGAAGTGTTTTTCGTCACATTTTTTACACTTTAGATAGCTCATATTTTCAATAACACCAGTTATAGGAACATTGAGTTTTTTTAACATATTTATACCTTTTCTTGTGTCTGCTAAAGCTATATCTTCATTGGTGGTTACAACTAAACTATGAGTTACCTTAAGTTTTTGTAATAGAGTTAAATGAGGATCACCTGTTCCAGGGGGAAGATCGATGATCAAAAAATCCAAATCGTCCCACTTGACATCACTTACTAATTGCATTAATGCAGTCTGTATCATGGGACCTCGCCATATAATTGGTTTTTCTTTATCTATCATTAAGCCTATTGATATTATTTCAATACCTTTGAAATTCAGTGGAATAATTTTTTTTTCTGTATTCACATCTGGCTTATCTTCAAGATCAAAAATACTAGGAATTGATGGTCCGTAAATATCAGCATCTAAAATCCCTACTTTGTATCCTGAACTATTAAGGAATAATGCTAAATTAGATGCTACCGTTGATTTGCCTACTCCACCTTTACAACTTGTTATTGCGACTATATTTTTAAATTTTTTCTTTACTATTGTGAATGTTACATAAACTTTTTTAAAATATTTTGTCTCTTTAAGTTTGTTTTCACATTCTATTTTAAGCCCATCTAATTTTTTTGCATCTTCTGGACTATCAGCTTTTAAAGTTAAAAAGGCATTTTTATCCTTTATAACAAAGTCTTCAATTTTTGAATTTATATTTGTACCTAATGAGGAAATTAAACTTTTTTTAATATCAGCATCATTATTCATAATAATTTTTTCTTGAAAGGTGAAATTAATAAATATATATACTTAATAAACTAGCTAATATATAATACAAAATAAAGGAAATTTATGCCTTGGGATAATAAAAATGAAGGACCTTGGAATAACAATAATCCATGGGGAAATAAAAGTAACGGAAATAACGGAAATAACTGGAGTGGAAAAAATAAAGGAGATGACTTAGATAAAATTTTCAGTCAACTAAAGACAAAATACGGAGGATTCTTTTCAAAGGGGCCTAAAAACTTTGCTTTTGGATTTTTGATACTATTTTTTTTATGGCTGATAAGCGGATTTTATACAATTAGCCCTGAGGAGCAGGGAGTTGTGTTAAGATTTGGGAAATATATATCTATAAGCAGTCCTGGATTAAATTATCATATTCCTACGCCAATTGAAAAAGTAATTAAAGTACCTGTAACTACGACCAGGAATGTTGAAGTAGGTTTCAGACAACAAGGTTCAGCAGGAAATAGAAATGTAGATGAGGAGAGTTTAATGCTCACAGGAGATGAAAATATTGTAGACATAAATTTTGTAGTACAATGGTTTGTTTCAGATGCAGCAAAGTATGTATTTAATATAAGAAATCCAGAAAAGAATATTAAAGATAGTGCTGAAAGTGTTATGAGAGAAGTCATTGGAAAAACAAACATTGATTTCGCTTTAGCTGAAGGAAGAGACCAGGTAAGAAATGAGGCCCAGGAGTCTTTACAGAAGATACTCAATAAAAATGAAAGCGGAATAACCGTATCCTCTTTACTTTTACAAAAGTCTGATCCACCGCCTGCTGTAATTGATGATTTTAAAGATGTACAAAGAGCGAGAGCTGATCAAGAAAGGCTTATAAACGAAGCTAAAGCTTACGCTAATAGGATAGTTCCAGAAGCTAAAGGTGAAGCCTCAAAAATTAGGGAGAGTGCGGAAGCTTATAAGCAAGAAGTTATTGCTATTGCAGATGGTGCTTCACAGAGGTTTGTATCTGTATACAATGAGTATAAAGAAGCAAAAGATGTTACAAGACGCAGAATATATTTAGAAACTATGGAAAAAGTTATGCAAAATATGAATAAAGTAATCATAGATAATGATAGTGGTTCAGGTGTTCTGCCTTATTTACCTTTGCCTGAATTGAGAAAAAGTCTTAACAAACAAGAAAGTGATTAGGAAAATTATGAAAAAAAGCACAGGGATAATTTTAGGATTATTAGTATTTGCAACTATTATCGTCTACAACTCGCTATTTTTTGTTGAGCAAAGAGTTCAAACACTTGTTCTTCAATTTGGAGAGCCTGTTAGAGTTATTCAAGAACCAGGACTTAATTTTAAAATACCATTAGCTCAAAACATTGTCAGGTTTGATAAAAGAATATTACTTTTTGACAACAATTCTGAGGAGATAATTGCTGCTGATAAAAAAAGACTTATAGTTGATGCTTTTGTGAGATATAAGATAGTAGACCCGCTTAAATTTTATCAAACGGTTAGATATGAAGCTGCCCTTAACAATAGACTTGGTTCTGTTGTCAATAACAGCTTGAGAGCTGTATTGGGAAGAGTTCCTCTTAAAGCGGTAATATCTGATAGAAGAGAATTGCTAATGCAAGAAGTTAGTGGTTTGGTAGCAAACAGGGCAGGTCAATTTGGTATATCAATAGAAGAAGTAAGAATTAAAAAAGCTGATCTCCCATCCGAAAACTCAGAAGCTATTTATAGAAGAATGCAAACTGAAAGGCAACAGGAAGCAGCGCAAATAAGAGCTGTAGGTGAAGAAAAATCTAGAATAATCAAGGCCGAGGCTGAGAAGAATAAAACCGTAATATTAGCCGAGGCTCAAAGGGATGGAGAAATTTTACGAGGAGAGGGTGACGCTGAGAAAAATAAAATTTTAGGCGAAGCCTTTGGAAAAGATCCAGATTTTTTTGCTTTTTACAGAGCAATGCAAGCTTACGGCAAAGCACTAACAGAAGGTGATACTACTATGGTTCTATCGCCTAAGAGTGAATTTTTTGAGTTTTTTGGGAATGCTAAGGGAACCAATTAATTAATTGGTAATGAGCGACTTTATTACTGCTTTAGGACTATTATTTGTTTTAGAAGGATTACTTTTATTTACATCACCAAAAAAGTTAGTCAAAATTCTAGAAACTCTATCTCAATTACCAGATAAAAAAATTAGAATTATAGGTGCAAGTTCTGTTATAATTGGTATAATATTAATATGGTTAATCCGAATATGATAGCGGTACGTATTACAAAGATGTTTTCCTTACAAATGAAGATTAAGTTTTTTTTAATTTTTTTAATTTTTAATTTTCTCTTATTACAAAAAACATTTGCAAAAAGTATTCCTGATTTTTCTGATTTAGCAGAGGAGTTAATACCCGCTGTAGTAAGCGTATCGGTAATGATTTCCAGAGAAACAATAAATCAACCTAGAGCTCCACAATTTCCGCCTGGTTCTCCATTTGAAGATTTTTTTAAAGATTTTTTTGAAAGAAGAGGTATTCCAAGAAATACACCTCCTAGACAGAATAGGAGAAGTGAGTCTGCCATGGGGTCAGGATTTATAATAGATAATAAGAAAGGTTTAATAGTTACTAATAACCACGTTATTGCTAATGCTAATTCTATAACTGTAGTATTACATGATGGAACTTCTTTACAGGCCAAATTAGTAGGAGCAGACGCAAAAACTGATTTAGCACTTTTACAAGTAAAGACAGATATTGATTTGAAGGAAGTATCATGGGGAAACTCAAATAATATTAAAGTAGGTAATTGGGCTATGGCAATTGGAAATCCATTTGGCTTAGTTAACACAGTTACTTTAGGAATTGTATCCGCTATTGCTCGAGATATAAATGCAGGGCCATTTGACGACTTTATTCAGACGGATGCTCCAATAAATAGGGGAAATTCTGGTGGGCCTCTTTTTAACTTAGATGGAGAAGTAATAGGCGTCAACACAGCTATATATTCACCTTCTGGAGGTAGTGTTGGAATAGGGTTTGCTATTCCATCAGAACTTGCAAAAAATATAGTAAGTCAGCTCCAGGATTATGGGAAAACAATTAGAGGTTGGTTAGGAGTTCGCATTCAATCTGTAACACCTGACTTAGCTGAAAGTCTTGGTTTGGATAAGCCTTATGGAGCATTGGTAGCAAGTACTATCCCTGGGAGCCCAGCTGAAAAAGCAGGTATCCAAGCTGGAGACATTGTTCTTGATTTTGATAACAAAGAAGTTACTGAAATGCGTAAATTACCACGATTTGTAGCTGACTCCAAAGTAGATAAGCCAGTGAATGTAGTTGTATGGCGTAATGAGAAAAAAATCACTCTTAAAGTGGTAATTGCAGAAATGAAAGAGCAGGAAGTTGCTCAATTAGAGAAACAGAAAGAAAAGGAAATTGCTGAGGAAGGTGATATCTCAGATTTAGGAATTAAGGTTTCTGCCATTACAGATGAAATAAGATTAAGGCAAAATATACCTGATGAGGTCTATGGGCTGCTTGTTACAGGAGTTAGTCAAAACTCAGATGCCGAGATAAAAGGAATAAGACCAGGAGATATTATACAGGAAGTAGATCGAATGCCTGTTAGAAAAATTAAAGAATTTCAAAGAATTATTTCTGATGTCAAAAAGAAAAGAAAAGGTGTTTTATTGCTAGTAAATAGGCAGGGAAACATAATATTTACAGCTGTAAAATTCAATAATTAGTTTATAATCTGTTTTTTACTATAACCTTGAAAATACAATATATTTTTCATGTCGTTATTAAGGCAAATATCAGCAGCAAATCTAACTTTGGGATATGCTTTCCAAGCAACACCTAGGCTTGCAAATTCAATCATCTTAATATCGTTGTCTCCATCACCGACTGCTAAGGTTTCAAAACTTTTTATATTATTTTCAATCACACTTTTTTGAAAATATTTTAACTTCATATCTCTGTCAATTATTTCACTGCCTAGTTTTCCAGTAACAATACCATTTTCAAAGATTAGAGAATTACTTACAACTTCTTTAAATCCAATTTCTCTGGCAACATACTCAGCTATTAAATTATATCCCCCAGTAATAAGCATTGTATGGCAGCCATTATGATTCATAGTTCTGATAACAGACTTAATTCCAGGTGTAAAACTTATATCTTTTAGAATATCTAATATTTTTGATTTTTTTATTCCTTGTAGCATTTTAGTTCTTAGAATTATTGCTTCCTGAAATTTTATTTCTCCTGACATTGCTTGTGTAGTAAGATTCTTTATAAGGTCGTTATTTAAAACTTTTTCACCTATTATATTTAATGTTTCCTCCTTGATAGCTGTCATATCCATATCGCATGCAATTATTTTCTTTTTTCTATATTTTTTTTCCTGAACACAAATATCAACTTCACTAAATTTTTTTTTATTAAAAATATTATTTATTTTATTAATGAAGTTTTTATCATTAACCGAGAAGTAGTAATCTTTTACAAATGGAGCGAGCTTTTTAATGCCTTCTAATGAGATATTATTATGGTTTAAAAATTCTGCAATTAAATTATTATATTTTTTAAATAAGATTCTTTTTTTACTTGCTAACGTTAAGACAAGCATAAAGGATTTTTTTTTCATAATGTATATTTGCAATTTTTAGCTACTATGAAAAGTAAATTATTAAAAAAAAGTAATATAATTATAATAAGCGGACCTACTGCAACTGGTAAGTCTGATTTAGCAATTAAAATAGCTAGTATAATTAACGGAGAAATTATTAATGCTGATAGCATGCAAGTTTATAAATATTTCAATATATTAACTTCTCAACCAAGCCATAGTCAAAAAAAGAAAATTAAACATCACTTGTATAGTTATATAGAACCAAAAGTAAAAATGTCAGCAGCTAGATGGTTAAAAGATATAAGAATTCCTATAGAAAAAATATTCAAAAAAGGAAAAATTCCTATAGTAGTTGGAGGGTCGGGGTTATATTTAGAATTTCTTATAAATGGCATCAGCCAAATACCTAGTATAAAAAAAAAATCTAGAGCCAAAGTAGAAAATAATATAAAAAAATATGGTTTAAAAGAAATGTATAATAAGTTGGCAACTATTGACCCAGTGTATGCATTAAAAATAAATCCAACTGACAAACAACGAATAGTAAGAAGTTTAGAAGTTTATGAGCAGACAAAAAAAAAATTTTCACATTTTCATGTACAACATAAAGTAAAACTTTCTTATACCTCATTTAAAATTTTAATAATGCTAGATAGAAAAATAATACGAAATAATTGTTCTGAAAGGTTTAAAAAAATGATACAAGCTGGTTTGGTTAAAGAAGTTCAAAAATACGAAAAATATGCTAAGAATAGCAGAATATCTAAAGCAATAGGATATCAGGAAATATTATCTTACCTGAAGAAAGAAATTTCATTGGAGGAAGCGCAAGAAATAGCCATTAACAAAACACGAAAATATGCAAAAAGGCAAAGCACTTGGTTTAAAAATAGATACAATGCTGATTTTACAATTAAATCGGTTGATGATATCTCATTATTACTGGAAAGTTTGTTTAAAATCATCTAATCTAATTTATTTATGGAGTAATAATGCTTTTTTCAGGAGCAGAAATAGTTTTAAAGTCTTTAAGAGACTTGGATGTTGAGTATATATTTGGATACCCAGGTGGAGCTATACTTCCAATATATGACGAAATTTTTAAACAAAATAAAATAAGGCATATTTTAGTTCGACATGAACAAGGAGCTGTTCATATGGCTGAAGGATACGCCCGTTCTACTGGAAAGGTAGGAGTTGTTTTAGTTACCTCTGGACCAGGAGCAACTAATGCTGTTACTGGTTTAACAGATGCATTAATGGATAGTGTGCCGATATTATGTTTAACAGGACAGGTACCTACACACTTAATAGGAACGGATGCTTTTCAAGAAGCTGATACTATTGGTATTACAAGATCATGTACCAAACATAACTATCTTATTAAAAATGTTGAAAAAGTTCAAAAGACGATATTTGAAGGTTTTTATATTGCCTCTGAAGGACGTCCTGGTCCAGTTGTAATTGACCTTCCAAAAGATGTTCAAAATAATAAAGCTAAATACATGCCTAACTTCGTTTTTTCTAGAAAACCAAAAAAAATCCACAATAAATTTGAGGTAAATAAGAATGATTTAGAAACTGCGGTTGAAATGATTTTAAGTTGCAAGAAGCCTATAATTTATATAGGAGGGGGATTAATAAATTCAGGAGATAAGGCTACCAAAGAATTAAAAAGCTTTTCTGAGTTAACAAATTTTCCTGTGACTTCTACACTTATGGGTTTAGGAGCTTTTCCCGCATCAAATAAATTATTTTTAGGAATGTTAGGAATGCACGGAACTTATGAGTCCAATATGGCGATGCACGACTGCGACTTAATGATCAATATAGGAGCAAGGTTCGATGACAGAATAACTGGAAGGTTAGATGGATTTTCACCTAAATCAAAGAAAATTCATATAGACATTGATCCTTCATCTATAAATAAAAATGTAGAGGTTAATCTGTCTTTAGTTGGTGACGCTGCAAAGATATTAGGGCTTCTTAATAAAAGAATAAAATATTATAAATATAAAAAGTTAAAGTTATTATCTAATAAATGGTGGATCAAAATTAACAAATGGAAGAGAAAAGATTGCTTGTATTTTGAAAATTCAAAAAAAATAATAAAACCACAGCAAGCAATGACAGCACTTAATAATAGAATACAGAATAAAGATTTTTATATTACTACAGAGGTCGGGCAACATCAGATGTGGGCTGCACAATATATAAAATTTGAAAAACCTAAGAGATGGATGACATCAGGCGGTCTTGGAACTATGGGTTACGGGTTTCCAGCAGCCCTCGGAGTTCAGATTGCTAATCCTGGATCTCTTGTAGTATGCGTTGCTGGTGAGGCTTCATTTCTTATGAATCAACAAGAGCTATCTACGCTTAAACAATATAGATTACCCGTAAAAGTTTTTATATTAAATAATAGATATTTGGGTATGGTAAGGCAGTGGCAAGAATTTTTTCATGGTAGCAGATATTCAGAAAGTTATACTGACTCACTTCCAGATTTTATTAAATTAGCAGAAGCTTATGGAATTAAAGGTATAAGAGCTAATAGACCTGAGGACCTAAACTTAGTTATAGATGAAATGATAAAACATGACGGTCCTGTGATAGCAGATATTTGCGTGGATCAGAAAGAAAATGTTTTCCCAATGATACCGTCGGGTGCCGCACATAATGAAATGAAATTTAAAAATAATGATAAGGTAGCGGTATCAACAAAAGAAGGTAAAATGTTGGTATAGCATTATATTTAGGTAGTAATTTTGAAGAAAGCTTCTTATCATCATGGAAATTTAAGGAAAGAAATAATCAAAGAAGCGCTTAAGCTTCTTAATTTGGAAGATGAAAATAAATTTAGTTTTAGACATATTTCAAGGAATATAGGTGTAGTATCATCTGCTCCTTACAATCACTTTAAAGATAAAGAACATTTAATCAAGGAGTTAATATCAGTAGGAAAAACCAAACTATTAGATGCTATTGCAGCAGAAAAAAATAAGTCTTCCTTACCTAAAGAGCAGTTGTTATTCATAGCAAAAGCTTATTTAAAATTTGCTATGAAAGAAAAAGCTTTGTTTGAACTAATGTTTTCGCAAACAAAAAAAGATTTATTACATTTAACTGACAAAATTGTGTTACAATTTGAAATGTGTATTTCGGAAAAATTTAAAGCAGGAAAGAGGGCTATATTATCAGAAAAAGGCTCTGCAATTACTGCTTGGGCAATGATACACGGATTAGCATGTATAATTAATAAATGCAATCAGGTTCTTTTGGAACAAGAATTGAATATAGAATTAGATAAGATATTTAAAGAAATGACAGCTATATGGGGTAAAGGAGTAAGTAATTAACTAATGAGTGTTTATGAAAAAGAAAACGATCTGTCCAAGAATTTAATACAAAGTCA
>MDTD01087078.1_pt1 | contig 10895 bp, 12 predicted proteins | sample 811221 | NCBI WGS metagenome assembly MDTD01 (sample SAMN05326646, study PRJNA326480) | marine metagenome | isolation source: seawater | place: Pacific Ocean: South West | collected 2011
AAAAATATGTATCATGTCATACGAAACAATTAAATCTGGAAATAAGATACTAATATGTGGAAATGGAGGAAGTGCTAGCGATGCTAGTCATATTGTAGCAGAATTCGTTGGTAAATTTGAAAAAGCAAGGAAGCCATTACCTGCAATCTCGCTTTCAGAGAATATATCTTCTATTACATCTATTGGTAATGACTTTAGTTTTGATGAAATTTTTTCTAAGCAAATCCAAGCAATAGGTTCAAAAGATGATTTACTTATTCCAATCTCAACTTCAGGTAATAGTGAAAATATTATTAATGCAATTAAGGCTTCTAAGAAAATTGGTATGAGATGTTTTGCTCTTTCAGGTGATGATGGTGGAAAAATGTCTAGTCTTACAAAAAATATAATTAAAGTTGATAGTAAAAAAACTGCAAGAATTCAGGAAATGCATATTTTAATTGGACATATTATTTGTTCATTTATTGAGGAAAAAATTTAGTATGCTCCAGTCCTTCTTAAAACTATCGCTACTGTTTTTAAAATAATTTTAATATCTAAAAATATACTTTTCGTTTTTGAATATTCAATATCTAATTGAACTCTTTCAAAGTCCTTAATATTTGATCTACCACTTACTTGCCAGAGTCCAGTTACTCCAGGCTTCATTGATAAATATATCGCTTTATTTTCACCGTACAAATCATCAACCTCTTTTTTAACTACAGGTCTCGGACCAACAACATTCATATCGTTTTTTAGAACATTAAAAAATTGAGGAATTTCATCAATACTCGATGAACGTAGGAATTTCCCAAATGGCAAAATTCGTGGATCTCTAGAAGATTCTATTTTATAACCATTTTTTATATATTCTTCATATAATGATTTGTCATTTTTCAAAATTTCTTCAGCATTTTTTATCATAGTTCTAAATTTATAGATTTTAAAAATCTTACCATTTTTTCCAACTCTTTCCTGTGCAAATAAAATTGGAAATCCGTCTTTCAAAATAATTATTAATGATACAATTATTATTATTGGGGAAATTAAAATTATTGCAAATATTGAGAAAATTTTGTCAAACATATAAGTATCTTACTATGATTTTATAATTAAAAAAACTATAAAAATTACAATTGTTATAAAATTATCTACTTACTACCTTTAGATATGAAATTTGTTGTTACTGGGGGAGCAGGATTTATTGGAAGCAATATTGTTGATTTATTGATTGATCAGGGACACTCAGTTTGTGTCATAGATAATTTTTCAACTGGGAAAAAAGAGAATTGTAATGAAAAAGCTATTTATCATGAGCTAGATCTATCTATTGAAAAAAACTTTGATAAAATAAAAAGTATTGTTAATGGTGCTGATGGTTTGTTTCATTTAGCTGCTTTACCCAGAGTTCAAGAATCTATTGAAAATCCTTTTCTTTTTGAAAAAAATAATACTTTAAGTACTATAAATGTTTTAAAAGCTTGCTCAGAAATGCAAGTCAAAAGAGTTGTATATAGTTCTTCCTCATCTGCATACGGAAATACAGAAAAACTTCCTTCAAAAGAAACTGATTCTGTAAATCCAATATCACCATATGCAATGCAAAAGTACTATGGAGAAGTTTGCTGTAAAATGTTTGCTAATGTATACAACATTGAAACAGTATCATTAAGATACTTTAATGTTTATGGTGAAAGACAAAGCCTTGATGGAGCATATGCTTTAGTAATGTGTGTTTTTGCAAAACAAAGATTAATGAATCAACCTTTAACTATTAGAGGCGATGGTGAACAAAGAAGGGATTTTACACATGTAAAAGATATTGCTAGAGCAAATCTACTTGCTATGCAATCAAATAACGTAGGAAAGGGAGAAGTAATTAATATTGGTAATTGTGATAACAGATCAGTCAATCAAATTGCTGAAATGATTGGAGGGCCAACTATTAATATTGATCCAGTAGTTGAACCTAGAGAAACATTAGCAGATAACAATAAAGCAAAGCAACTACTAAACTGGGAACCTAAAGTAATTATTGAAGAATGGGTACCAAAGTACAAAAAAGATATAGGCATTTAATACAAAATAAATTAACATTTTTCAGAAACAGCTCTACCTATAAGTTTTTCCCAATCTTTTTCAACTCTATCAATATTACAATTTCTGTCAAAACAAGCTTTTAATATTACTGATTCAATTTTATTTTGGTCAAATTGATTTATTAATGAAGAAATATCTTTCGGAAAACAAGATCCAGAAAATCCTCTTTTTCCGTCATTCCCTGGTACCATCCAATGAGAATAGCCTAATCTTTTATCTAAACAAGCAATACTAATCATATCTTTATAATCTATATTCATATGACTACAAAAAGACTCTATTTCGTTAGCAAATGAAACCTTGGTGGCAAGGAAACAATTAATCACATATTTAACCATTTCAGCTGTACGGTAATCAGTTTTTACAATTTCAGCTTTTTCAAAAGTTTTTGCATATAACATATGTACTGTATCTAGATTATTTCCACCTAAAATAATCCTATTTTGATTCTTAAAATCATCCATAAAATTTGCTTCCGTTAAAAATTCAGGATTAAAAACCAAGGAAATATTATTATATTTTAGACTTAAATTTTCCGTAGTACCTACTGGAACTGTAGACTTAATTACAATAGTTTTTAGCTCTTTATTTGAGCATAAGGTATTAATTTCACTGATAACATCTTCTACAATTATAGTGCTAGCACTTCCATCTAAATTCATCGGTGTTGGAAGACATAAAAAAATAATATTTGAATTTTCTACTACTTTATCTAAAGAGTCACAAGATGAATCTTCTTTAATATCATAAGAGTATATCTCAAATTTGTTTTTAAAAAACTCTTGAATGGCCTTACCTACGTATCCTAAACCAACTATTCCTATTTTTATCTTTTCATTCATAAATTATTTATTCATAACATTTTTAAAATCAAATTTTAAAAAACTTTTTTTAAATTTTGGAAGTGAATTTAATTTAGTGCATCTCAAAACATTAATAAAATATAAAAATTCACGAATTAGATTTGTAAATCCATAACAAATAATAAAAGTTTCTAAACTGTTAGTCTTCAAAATAATCATAAGAAATACAAAAAAAATAGGTGTTAAAATAATATCAAGCTTAGATAAGATTTTTTCATTGGATGTGAAAATTAAAATTTGTCTGGTTGGACCGAATAATATAAATGGAAGAAATGAACATACCATAAATTTTAGATATATTGATTGACTAATAAATTTTTCTCCATAAAATAAGAATAGGAATTGATCAGAAAAAATAAAAAGGATGGTAGCGATTAATACACCAATCATAAATCTAACAAAGCTTAAAATTGAAATAAAATCCTGAAGTAAAATGCTATTATTATGATAAAGTCTAGATATAACTTGAGGTGTAGTAATATCTATAATACTTAATGGGGATAATATAAATGTGCAAAGCTTGAATAGTGCAAGAAAATATCCTGCTTCAACAGTAGATAAATAATATAAAATTATCCAAGACGGATAAGCGGAATTAAAAGTAAATATAATTTGTACAAACATAATATTTATACTTGATAAAAGTAAATTTTTAAAGGAATTATCAAAAAAAAGCATGTTTGCGAAACTGTAATCAAAAAAAGATTTAATTTTTTTGTAATAGCTTAAAATTAATATGAGCAAAACAGTTAAAGATGAAAAAGCTGCCAAAATAATTATATCATCAACAATTAAAGGATTAAGTGCTATTGAAAATAAAATGTAAAAAGTAAAAAAGAACCAGAATAAAACTCCTCCTCCTGTTGCAGGTGAATTAAATAGTAAAAAGTTAAAAATATTATTTTTGGCACGAAAATAATCTGAAAAAATTCTGAGCGATGCAAAACAAAAAGCTGAAACTAAAATTGCTATTCTTGCTAAAATTGATAGCTGGGAATCTATGAAAAAAAATAAACCCAGTACAAATAAAGGAATCCAAAAAAAAGTGCTAATAGAAAAGATTTGAAATAAATTTTTAACAAAATAAAACCTGTTTGAAAAGGTGAACAATGAACGGGATGATGTTGAAAATAAACCTGCACTTAAAAGTAATACTAGAATTGGAATATTTGACATATAAAAAGTGAAAATTCCAAAATCATTAGCATTTAATTGTCTAGCTAAAAGGCCGTACACAAATATTCCTGCAATGCTAACAAAGATTTTTGAAAAGAGTGATAACATTACTTTATTAATCATATTTTAATAATTAAACTTATTTATGTTTATGCAGTATCCTATATAAAAAAATAAAAGTAAAGAATTTGGCATTGTAAATAATAAAACTGATCGTTCAATAAATCCATAAATCAACATTGTAATTATGAAAGCTATTGATACATTAAGTTTTTCATCGTAATTATTATACAAATTATATATAGATCTTTTGATAGTGATTATAATGGAAATAAAAAATGAAATAAAACCCAATAATCCAGCTTCAAGTAGTAAGCTTATATATGCGCTATGAGCACTTGTATCAAAATTTCTCAACCCAACTCCAAAAACAGGTCTATCGCTAAAACTATCTAATGCATTTATCCATAGCACATCTCTACCTGTAAGACCTGATTGTAAACCTCTTTTTGAATCAAAAAATTCAAAATAATCTAAAATTAGAGTTGTATATGAAATGATATCATTATAGAAGAATAATGCTATTGTACAAAAAATAAAAAAAGTCTTCAAAGACAAATTCATAATGTATGAAAAAGATTTATTTAGTAGATATTTATTAAAAAGATATACAAAAATGAAAATCAACAAACTAATAATTCCTCCCCTAGATATAGTAACCGAAGCTAAGAAGAAGCATATTATTGAAAAAAAAATTCTTATGTAAATATTTTGTACAGCAAACATTATAGCAGATAAAACACAAATACTTAATATAGCAAACTGATTAGGTTCAAAATTTCCCACCTCCCTTCCGCAACAATAATCTACGCCATATGTTAAGTACTGAAAAATCATTAAAAGTAAAAGAGTGGATGTAAAAAAAACTATAAGAGAATCATAATTATTATCCTTATTCTCAAAAATTGAAAAAATAAATAATGAATTAATAAAAAAAATTAACGAATAAAGTATTGAAGTAAGCTCCAAGCTAATTAATGATGAAAAAATAAGAGAGGCAAAGAAGAGTATGAAAAAACTATCCATCCTGTATATATATTTCTTATTAAAAAAATCTACTAAAAAAGCACTAATCAAGAATAGTAATAAACCGGTTACTTGATATAATGAAATTGAAATAATAGATTGCTTAATTTGCTCAGGTCCAACAAATTTTTGTAAGGATAATATTAAAAAAGTAAAGAAAAAAAATAATTTAATTTTCAATAAATTTCCAATTATTATTTTTAAATATACTTGCTGAAAACGTAATAATTAACCCAAGAAAAGTTGCAATTATTATATTAAATAGAATATCAGGGCTTGTAGGTTTTTCTTGTATATATATGTCAGTTATTAAAAAAACACTATCAGACTTGTCTACTGATTCTAGTAATTTGATCTCATATTGACTGTAAAGCTGGACATATACCTCTACTTTCAGAGCAAGCTCAGACTCAAGCATTCTTAGCTCCTCTTTCAACCTTGGAGACTCTATACTCTTGTTTTTCTCTTTAAATTCAACGATAAGTTGTCTTAAGGTACTAATTTGATTTTCAAGGTCAGATATTCTTAAGTCAATAAAGTTATTTTTTTCTTTTGCAGATTTGTTAAAAATGGATGAATAATAGTTATTAACAAAAGAAATAATTTCTAAAGAAATTTCTTTAGCAAGAGTTTTGTCTTCGTGCTCAACATAAATTTCAATACTTCCATCAGAATTATTCTCTCTCAAGACAACTATCTCATCTTGTAATAAATTGATAGACTTATCAGTATATAGATTGCTTAGGTTGCCATCAAAAAAAAAGTTTTTTATTTTTCCAGTTAAAGCAGTGTCCATACCAGAAATTTCGTATATTTTTTTCCCATTACTCCATTTTTTATTAGCTAAATGAATATACAATTGCTGTGATTTAACTAAGGATTCTAGCGGAAGAGTGTCTGAATCTGAACCTGTGATTGCATCAATAATACCTAAACTATCGCTAGTTTTTTGATAAAAACTAAAGTAAGAAGTATATTTTGGCGTAGAAAATATTGAAAGCAAAAATGAAGAAAAAGTAAAGATAAAAACTATTTTAAAATGATATCTCCATTTTTTAAAATAATGCTCTAATTCTTTAATAATATTGATTTCCATTAGGTTATCTTATAAAGTATCCCTTTTGAATTAAAAATAATCATTTTATAATAGACCCTCTTTTCTCATTTGCTCTCTTATAGATGTTGCTGATATTTCTTCAATCTCAATAGGTGGTACATGTTCAATTATTTCGTATCCAACTCCTCTTCCATAATTTACTGACTCTATATCTGGAATAATAGAAGTAATTACTCTTCCGTCCGCGATTAAATCTTTTAATTCACCCTCATGAACCATTTTTTCAATCTCTTTGGCAGTCCATGGATTATTTTCATCTGGCTCAACATCCCTTATAGCTAACCAAACGTTTTTGCCCTCTTTTAGTCTTTGATTAATCAACCATAAATGGCCTTTGTGTAGTGGCTGCCCCCTACCAACAAACATTGAATATTTCATTTATACATTCCTTTCTTTTATAAAATTATTTTTAAATAAAAAATTAATTATTTTGTTTGAAATATTTTCTAATGATTCGTTATTATTAATTACATGTATATCTGGATTCTGTGGAGGCTCGTAAGGAGAAGAAATACCAGTAAAATTTTGAATTTCACCCGCTCTTGCTTTTTTGTACATACCCTTAGGATCTCTTTTCTCACAAACCTCCAAAGAGGAATCAATAAATACCTCTAAAAAAACGCCTTTATCAAATAAATCTTTTACAAGTTTTCTATCTGATATAAATGGTGATATAAATGCAGTTAAAACTATCAATCCTGAATCTGTAAATAGTTTAGCTACTTCTCCGATTCTTCTTATATTTTCAACTCTACTTTTTTCATCAAAGCCCAGGTCTTGATTTAATCCATGCCTAACATTATCTCCATCTAATAGATAAGTATTATATTCCATTTTATGAAGTTTTTGCTCAACAATATTTGCAATAGTTGACTTTCCACTTGCACTAAGGCCAGTAAACCATAATACAAATGGTTTTTGATTTAATAATTGACTACGATTTTCTTTCTTTATTGTTGTATTGTGCCAAACTACATCTACCATAGTTTTTACCTCTTTTTTTTCAGGAATATATAGTAAAAAATTTAATTAAATAATACTAAAAAAAATTCCTATTGTTTCAATTCAACTGGCTTGACATAGAATTTCCAATCCATAAATTCTAGTTGAGAATGCTTGTCAATTTTGAATGATTGAAAAGATTTTTTTGGTGAAATTCTCTTTACTGCTCCATTTACAAGCAAATCAATAGGCATTTTAAAACTATCATTTACATTTTTCCATCTGTAAAAAAAATCACTATCAGTTTGATAGTACTCAATTTCTGGTTGTTCAGGCCTATAAAAGTATTGTTCAGCAAAATACCAATAATCGGTATTAGTTTTTTTGTAAACCAAATCAAAAAAATCCTTTGTATTTACAAAACCTTTAGCATTAGAAGTCATAAATTCTTTTAAAATTTCAAACCAGAGTTTGTCATTATCAATCACACTTCTTAAAGTGTGCATTACCCAGGCACCTTTCATATATGTATCTCCATGTAATGCCCAATGATTCTCATCCTCTCTTCCGACAATAGGTATTTCATTTACAATTCTATTTTTTATAGTATTTAAATAATGAACACCAACTTCATAGCTATCAAACTTATCTTCAAAATATATTGATTCAGAATAAACTTGAAGACCCTCGTGAATCCAAATATGAGTAGGGTCTGATGCAGTTACACTGTTTCCAAACCATTCATGCCCTGTTTCATGAATTATCAATGGATCGATTACTCCATACATAGGCCAGCTTTTGCTTCTTACCCCATTATATATGCTGAATCCATTACCATATGTAACCGCTGATTGGTGTTCCATGCCTAGGTAAGGTACTTCAATAAGCTTATATCCATCTTCATACCATTGATAATCTCCAAAGTATTTTTCATAAAATCTTATTACTTCTTTTGCTTGAGGAAAAAAATTTGAAGCCAATTCCCTGTTATAATCTAAAACATAATGATTCATAAAATGAGTTACTTTATCTTTCAAAAAAGTATCTTGAACTGCAACATAGTTTCCAATTTGAACCGATATGTTGTAATTATTAATAGGATTATTAACAAACCACTCATACGTGGTCTTATCACCAATTTCTTTGACACTTCTTAATTTTCCATTTCCAACGGCAACAAGATTTGAAGGAACTGTATATGCCATTCTTACACTATCTCCTTCAGCAGTTATGTGATCTTTATTAGGCCACCAAATTCTTGCTCCTTCGCCTTCACAAGAAACTGCAACCCAATCTCGCCCATCTTTATCCTTGGACCATGTAAATCCTCCTGCCCATGGAGGATTATCAGCGTCTTGGGGAATTCCTTGATAAAAAACAGTAAACTCAAAGATACTACCTTTATCGATTGTTGATTTAAAATCAATCAAGACAGCATCAAACTCTCTTGAAAAAGATAAATTTTGATTTTGATAAGTAATTTTTTTTATGTTTAAATTTTCTGCTAAATCAATTTGTAATCTATTTAAGTCTCTTCTACTCTCAGCTTTGATTTTCACAAAACCAGTTAGCGATTGGTTTTCAATATCAAAATCAATATTTATATCATAATATGATACTCTATATGATGAACGATTCTCATTTAATTGACCAATTAATAAGTTATTTGGAGTTAATTTAGGAAGATTGTATTGATTCCCATGCGGTCTATTGTCTTGACAAAACAACAATGTACATAAAAATATACTAAAAATTATTTTTTTCATAATAAGTCCTCGTTTTAAAAAAACTATTTGCAAAAATTATGTAATATAAAATAATACAAAAGAGAAGCCATAAAACGATAGCAAATGCTTCTTTAATTAGAAATAAAATGTATACCAGAACAAAATAAATAATCCATTTTATCCATATGGGCTGCGACCATAATTTTATTAACATATTCATTATTTAACTTCTTTTAAGTATGTATAATATTTCATCGATTCATTATAAATAGAATCATATTGATTCTCAATGGCAATATCTTTTTTTTCATATTTTTTGAAACCAGTAGTTTTAATAACATTATCATACCAACTTTTCCACCAAATACCATCATTAATGTGATTGCCTACTTCCCACTCGAGCATTGATTGATCAAAGTAAATATTGATTTTTTTGCACCAATCTGATAATATTTTTTCAGGATTTTTCAATAGTTCACTGGAATCAATTATAAAAAATGATTTATTATTTTTTTTAAGAAACTTTATAATTTCATATTGCTGTGGATAACCTAATTCTTCTACAGAGTTTAATTTGTTTTTTTGGGTAAATGAACTTATTACTTCTTTTGGGTGTCTTAATAAAATGCAGTTTTGGCAATTAGTTATCCATTTGATATTATTTAAATCTAGAATATGATGGGCCATGTGTTTTTGATACCAGATTTTTTTATTATTGGGTATTTCACTTATCAGATAGTCAACAATTTTATTATAATTTGAAGAATATTCATTTATTATTTCCTTATACATAGGATGTTTTAATTTGGTTTCTTTTAGATAATATGCATAAAAAGGTTCATCTGTAATAAATGTATCTGATCTAGAAGACCATGATCTCATTAATGCTGTAGATATATTTCTAGGACCTGACCAGCAAGCAACTATCATGCTTTATTTAAATTTTCGTTAATATGTTTGTTGTATAGTTTTCTAATATAATTTGTCAATGAATTAGGATTAGTTGATGATAGGCTATTATTTTCAATTCTTGATACTGGAATTATTCCAGCAAATGTACCTGTAACAAATGCTTCGTCACAATCTTTAATTTCCTCGAAAGTAAAATCTTTCTGTAAACAATTAATATCATTTTTATTACAAACATAGATTGCCTTACTTCTTGTTATTCCATTAAGACAAAATTCCCCTTTTGATGTCAAAACTGAATTATTTTTAATAAAAAACAAATTTGTTGAATTACACGTACTTATATTACCGCTTGGGTCGTTCATTATCCCTTCGTCGTATCCAAATTTATTTGCCTCAATACTAGCTAAAATACAATTCAACTTGCTTAGTGTATTAAAGTGAGTGCTTAAAATATCATGGGACGGTCTCACTATTGAAACTCTACCAATACTAATTCCATTAATATATGTTTTTGGATTTGTCTTTTTAAATTCAGGAATGATAACCATAGTAATCGGTCCAACATTTGCGTTGGGATTTTGATATGGTGTAATTTTTTCACCTCTTGATATTATTAATCTAATATGTACCTCATCTTCCATATTATTTTTTAATAATACTTTTGAAATCTCATTAATAATATCTTCTTTTGAAAAAGGGATATTCAAAGAAATACCTTTTGCGCTTTTAAACAGTCTATCTAGATGGTCATTTATAAATACTAATTTATTTTTATGGAGCCTTATTCCTTCCCAAACTCCATCTCCAAGCAAAAATCCACTATCAAAAACAGAAATTTTGGCTTCGTTTCTTGGATATAGCTTTCCATTTATATTGATAAATATATCAGCATTTTTATCATTTTTTATATATGAATGGCTACTCATTTGTGGGCCCACAGGGACTTGAACCCCGAACCTGCGGATTATGAGTCCGTTGCTCTAACCAATT
>MDTD01121004.1_pt1 | contig 10895 bp, 12 predicted proteins | sample 811221 | NCBI WGS metagenome assembly MDTD01 (sample SAMN05326646, study PRJNA326480) | marine metagenome | isolation source: seawater | place: Pacific Ocean: South West | collected 2011
GGATTCGAACCCAGGAAAGAGTTGCCCCTTTGCCGGTTTTCAAGACCGGTGCTTTCAACCGCTCAGCCATCTCTCCGTATGATAAACCTTTTATTGTTAAAAAATGAATATGCAAGAAGAAAAACTATCTATATAAACAATTAATTTCTTATTTATGTCATCTTTTAACAAGGGAATTTTTTATATAATCATTGGATCTTTCTGGTGGGGCGTAATTGGTGTTATCTATTTTAGATCATTGTCATTTGTAGGTAGCTTTGAATTGGTTCTGCACAGAGTATTTTGGACAGCGTTAATGCTGATAGTTACAACATTTTTTTTTAAAAAATTTCAAAAATTACAAAAACTATTTAAAATTAAAAAAAATATTTTCTATTTATCCATATCTGGCACTCTAATTTTTTTAAATTGGTCGATTTGGATATACGCTGTCTCAACCAATCAAATAGTTGATGCAAGTTTTGGATATTTTATAATGCCTATATTAAGTGTATTATTTGGATATTTATTATTTAAAGAAAATTTGAATAAATTAAGAATTTTTTCAATAATTTTAGCACTCCTCTCTGTAATTTATTTATTTTATTTTTATCAAAATTTTCCATGGATTGGTCTAAGTGTTGGTTTTTCTTGGTCACTTTATAATGTTGTTAGAAAAAAAATTAATGTTGAAGTGGATTTAGGATTATTTGTTGAGTCGTTAATAATTTTACCTTTTGCATTAGTTGGTTTTTATTTTGTATATGAGAGTGGTAATTTAGATTTTGGATTTAACTCCTTAGGATTGTCTTTAGTTTTAACAATGGCCGGACCAATGACTGTGATTCCTTTATTTTTCTTTGTTAAGGGTGTTCATTTATCTGGTCTTGGACCATCTGGAATGTTATTTTTTATAACGCCTACTTTTCAGTTTATTTTAGGATTATTTTTATACAATGAGCCATTTGATACATATAGGCTAATTGGTTTTATTTTTATATGGGTTGCTGTATTAATATATTTAATAGATTTATATGAAAAAAAATAAACTTAAAATTTTTTTTGTTTTATTGTTTATTCTATTTCCATTTACTGCTAATTCTGAAACATTTGAAGATTGGAAAGTAAATTTTACTAAATACGCAAAATCTCAAGGGGTTAGTAAGGAAACATTATCTTTAATTGTCAAAGACTTAAAATTTCTTCCAAAAGTAATCGAATACGATAGATACCAACCTGAATTTTACGAAGATACTTTTACATACATATCTAAAAGATCAAATATTAATAAAGTTAATATTGGATTATCAACTTATAAAAAAAATATAAATTTAATAAATAAAGTAGAGCAAAATTTTAATATTGAAAAAGAACTTCTCTTGTCATTAATGGGTATAGAAACAAACTTTGGAAAATATCTAGGTAAGATGGATATTCTTTCATCATTAGCCACACTTAGCTTTGACCAGCGTAGACGTGAATTCTTTACAAATGAATTAATTATCGCGCTAAAATTAATTGAAAATAAAAAAATTAAAAGAAACGAATTGTACGGTTCATGGGCTGGAGCTTTTGGAAATTTTCAATTTATGCCATCAACTATTTTAAATAATGCAATTGATTATAATGATGATAATTTAATAGATTTAAAATCATATGAAGATTCTTTTGCATCTGCAGCTAATTATTTATCTAAAATGGGTTGGAAATCTAACAGAAACTGCTTTAAGAAAATAATTTTAAACGAGAATATACCAATTAAATATTTAAATTACACAGCAAGAAAAATAAAATATAAAAAAAAATTATCTTATTATAAAAAATATATAACTAATTATAATGCAGATTTTGGTAATGGCAGTGAAATTGTTGCTATAATTACACCTGATAAGGAGATTGTAGATAATTCAAACTTGTATTCACCTGCATATTTAATTTATAACAATTACGAAATAATCTTAAAATGGAATAGATCACTTCGTTTTGCATTAGCAGTATGTACTTTGAAAGATAAATTTAAAAATGAACTTTAAATCATTAATAATAATTTCTTTAATTTTTATAATTTCTTGTTCTAATCAAAATCTTAAAGAAAAAACTATTTCTAATCCAACAATTTATCAAAAATACTCTAATAATGGATTTACTTTAATTTATACTGATGAATTATTTAGTAAACGAATAATTAATAAAAAATTAAATGAAAGAGATTTATTTGTTTTTCAAAAAAATTTAAAAAAAGGAACAACTGTTAAAATTACAAATATAATCAATGATAAATCAATTATAGCCAAAGTAAAAGGTAGATCTAAATATCCAAATTTTTATAATTCAGTTATATCTTCTAGAATTGCAAATGAATTAGAATTAGACCTAAATGAGCCTTTTGTTTCAATTGAGTCTGTAGATCAAAACTCTGTATTTTATGCTGGTAAAGCTAAAACATTTGATGAAGAAAAAAATGTAGCAAACAAAGCGCCAGTTGAAGGTGTAAATATTGTGAACATTTCATCATCATCAGAAAATGAAAAAAAAGACACAAAATTAACAAAAAAATTTAGTTACATAATTAAAATTGCAAATTTTTATTATGAAGATTCAGCAAAACTGGTAAAAGGACGAATTATGTCAGAAACTAAAATAAAAAAAATTAATATCGACAAAACCTCTTTAAATAACTATAGACTTTCTATAGGACCCTATAAATCTCTTGAAAAACTTAAAAATAAATTTGATTCCTTAGAGACACTATATTTTGAAAACCTAGAACTTATAAAACAATGACAAAATTAATTACATTTTTTTTATTTATTTTTATATCTGCATATGCAAAGGCTATTGAATTTAATATAAACGCAAAAACAGCAATTCTTCAAGATTATTTATCAGGCGAAATTCTTTATGAAAAAGAAGCTGATATGTCTATTTATCCTGCATCTATGACAAAGATTATGACATCTATCATTGCATTTGATTTAATTAAAAAAGGGCAGCTTAGTTTAGATGAAAAATTTATTGTTTCAGAAAACGCATGGAGATTAGCAAATGCAGGCTATTCATCAATGTTTATAATGATTGGGGACGAAGTCTCAGTTGAAAATTTGTTAAAGGGAATAATAGTTGCTTCTGGAAATGATGCCTGTGTTACCTTGGCCGAAGGTATTGCGGGATCAGAGGAAGAATTTGCTGTGATGATGACTGCTAAAGCTAAAGAAATAGGCATGTATAATAGTAATTTTTCAAATGCTTCAGGAATAAACGATCCGGATAATTATTCTACTGTAAGAGATATTTTAATTATGTCTGATTATTTAATTAGAAATTATCCAGATTATTATAAATATTTCGCGGAAAAAGAATTTACATGGGATAGAACAGGCGGAGATCCAATTACACAAGGTAATAGAAATCCTCTTCTATACAAAAATATGGGTGTAGATGGTATAAAAACAGGTTATCTAGCAGTTGAAAAGTATTCTTTGGCATCATCTATTACAAGAAATGGAAGAAGATTGATAGCAGTAGGTAGTGGATTTAAAACAAAAAATGCACGATCTAAACAATCTTCAAGATTATTAACATATGGATTAACAAATTTTGACACAGTTGAAATATTTAATACAGAAAACTCATTTCAGGATTTAGATGTATGGTTAGGAAAAAAAAATAAAGTCAAAACTCATTTTAAAAACAATATATATAAAACTATTCAAAAAGCTCGATTAAAAAACCTTAAGGTTATTCTCAGCTATGAAGGTCCGATTAGAGCTCCCATTGAAAAAAATCAAAAAGTTGGGGTTGTAAATATGTTTTATAAAGAAAATCTTATTGAAACATTAGACCTTTTTGCCTCAGAAAGTATAGAGGAAGTGAATAAATTTACTAAATTAATTAGATCTATTAACTATTTAATTTGGGGCGATGTCTAAAAAAAAACCTCTTATTGTATTCGAGGGCATAGAAGGCTCTGGGAAAACAACCCTAATAAATTATATTTCAAGATACCTTAAAACAAAAAATATAAAATTTATTAGAATAAGAGAACCTGGTGGAAATAAGAACTCTGAAATAATAAGAAAATTGATTCTAAATAAAAAAAATAATTTTAACAAACTAACAGATCTCATGTTGTATTGTGCAGCACGAAACGAAAATATAGAAAATGTATTAAAACAAAATTATAAACGAAGAATTATTTTATTAGATAGATTTACTGATTCAACTTTAGCCTATCAGCATTATGGAATGGGTATTAATAAGTCATTTATTAATAAATTAAATAAATTATTACTTAAAAACATAAAACCAACTATCACTTTCCTAAATATAGTAAATATGAAAAATTTAACTTTAAGATTAAAAAATAGAAAAAATAAAAATAGATATGATTTTTTTAAACTAAAATTTTATAGAAAAGTTCAGAATGGATACTTGAAAATATCTAAAAATAAATCAAAATATATTTTAATTGATTCAAATAAGAACCTTAAATATAATAAAAAAAGAATTCTAGATCATATTCTAAAGTTAATATAAAAATGCAAAATTATAATCTTAAATTATTTTCGTATACTAAATTATTTAATTATCTAATTGATTTAGAGAAAAAAAATAAATTACCTTCAAGAATATTGTTTACTGGTCAAAAAGGAATAGGAAAAAATACCCTTGCATTACATTTTATAAATTACTTATTTTCAAATAATGAAATAGATAAATATGATGTTGAAAATAATCTAATTAATAAAGATAACAAATCATATAACCTTGTAAAAAATCTCACTCATCCAAATTTTTTTATGATTGCTATAAGTGCGGGAAAAAAAAATATTGAAATAGATCAAATACGTAATATGAAATTTTTCTTAAATAAATCATCATTTAATAACCAAAAAAAAATAATACTTCTTGATGGCGTTGAAGATCTAAATATTAACTCATCTAATGCACTATTGAAAAGTTTAGAAGATTCAGACCCTAAAAATTTATTTTTACTAACACAAAATGTAAAAAAAAATATTGCTGAAACTATTAAATCTCGATGTATAAATTATCATTTAACTTTTGACTATTTTCAAATAAAAAATTTAATAAAAAATTATTTTAATGATAATTCTTATGATAACTTACACAGTGATTTTAAGTTTTTTTTTGCAACGCCTTTTTTTATAATTAATCATATAAAATTTTTGAGAGAAAACAATCTGGAATCAAATTTGGTGGATATAAAAAGTTTTATTAAATTTATCATTATTAATAAATCATACAAAAAAAGTGAATTTATATTAAATAATTTTCAAAGTTACATTGAAATTTACTTCACAAAAATGTATTTGAGCTCTAAAGATTATAAATATTATGATATTTTCTTAAAGGTTATTTCAGAAAACAATCTGATAAGTAAATTTAATTTAGATTTAGATAGTTTTTTTATTAAATTCGAGCACAAATATTTTAATATATAATTCAAAATGTATGAAAAAAAATTTTTACATAACAACACCAATATATTATCCATCAGCAAAACCTCATATGGGGCATGCATACTCAAGTATAGTTGCTGATTTTTTTGCTCGTTTTAAAAAAATTGACGGTTTTAATGTTTTTTTTTTAACAGGTACTGACGAACATGGATTAAAAATACAAAGAGCTGCTGAAAAAAATAACAAAGAACCGCTTAAATTTTGTGATGAAATCAGCAAAACATTTAAGGAGCTGACCAAAATATTAAATTTATCTAATAATGATTTTATTAGAACGACAGAAAAACGACACCATATTTCAGTACAAAATCTTTGGAATATATTGGAAAAAAAAGGCGAAATTTATCTTTCAAAGTATTCTGGCTGGTATTCAGTTTCAGATGAAGCTTACTATTTAGAAGATGAAATTATTGAAAAAAACGGTATTAAGCTGGCTAAAGCTTCAGAATCGACTGTAGAATGGGTCGAAGAAGAATCTTATTTTTTTAAATTATCTAAATGGCAAGATAAACTTTTAGACTTCTATGATAAAAATCCAAATTTCGTGTTACCTAAAACAAGAAAAAATGAAGTTGTTAGTTTTGTAAAATCTGGTCTTAAAGATTTATCAGTAAGTAGAAAATCTTTTTCTTGGGGAATACAAGTTCCTACCAATAAAGATCATGTAATTTACGTATGGCTAGATGCCCTTACAAATTATATTAGCGCATTAAATTATCCTGACAAAAATAATGATTTATATAAAAATTACTGGCCAGCTGATATTCATATGATAGGCAAAGATATATTAAGATTTCACGCAGTTTATTGGCCTGCTTTTTTATTAGCTGCTGATCTTCTACCTCCAAAAAGAGTTTATGGACATGGTTGGATTTTATCTGGAGATGAAAAAATGTCAAAATCAAAAGGAAATATATTAGATCCAATTGAAATAATTAATGACTATGGCCTAGATCCTCTTAGATACTACTTATTAAAAGAAGTTTCTTTTGGAAATGATGGCTCAATATCAAAAGAAAAACTAATAAATTGTATAAATAGTGATTTAGCTAACAATTATGGAAATTTATGTCAAAGAGTTTTATCATTTTCAGAAAAAAATATGTCTTTAACTGTTCCAAAATCATTCAAATTTAAAGTGGAAGATTTAGATATTCTAAATAATTTTTCTAAAAATTATAAAAACTTGCTAGAAAATATCGATATACAGAATATAAATTTCTACATGAATTTTATTATTGATCAATTGTTTTTAGCAAATAAGTATTTTAATGATCAAGAACCATGGAAAAAAAAGAACGACTTAAATAGATTAAATTCAATCATCTATACATCTTTAGAACTTATAAGAAAAATTTCTATATTATTATACCCGGTAATTCCTAATAGTGCATTGAAAGCTCTTAATATATTTCATATTAAAGAATCTGAAATAAATATTGAAAGTATAAAAAATAATGAATTTTTAAATACAGGTATGAAATTAAATAAAATAAATATATTATTTGATAAGATAACCTAATATGATTGATTCACATTGTCATTTAGATCATGAACCATTATACGAAAATATTAATGAAATTATTCAACGATCTAAAAATGTTGGAATAACAAAATTACTTACCATTTGTACAAATATTGATAGTTTTAATAATATAAAAAAAATTATTGATATAGATCCAATAATTTATGGTACTTTTGGCATACATCCACATGAAGCAGATAAAAATCTAATATCAAAATCTAAAATTATAGAAAATTCCAAATTTTCTAAAAAAATAATTGGAATAGGGGAAACAGGTTTAGATTTTTTTTATAATAATAGTGTCAAAAAAAACCAAATTAAAAGTTTTGAGAATCACATAAATGCTTGCTTAGAATTAAAGATTCCTTTGATTGTTCATTCACGAAATGCTGAAATGGATACTTTTAATATATTAAATAATTACAAAAATTCAGAATTGAAGATTTTAATGCATTGTTTCACTGGTTCTCTTGAATTCGCTAAAAAATTGATGGATTTAAATTGTTATTTTTCAGCTAGCGGAATTATAACATTTAAAAATTCGTCTGATTTAAGAAATACATTTAAATTTATACCAAATGATAAAATTATAATTGAGACAGATAGCCCATTTTTAGCTCCTATGCCAATGCGTGGAAAAAAAAATGAACCTAGTTTTATTAAATATACCCTAGATCAATTAGCAAAAATTAAAAAAAATACTTTGGAAAAAATGGATAAAATTACAACAGACAATTTTAATACACTTTTTTTTTCAAAATGAAACTCACTTTTATAATACTTGGAAGTGGTAGTTCTTTAGGTGTCCCTAAAATAGATGGAAATTTTGGAAACTGTAATCCAAAAAATAAAAAAAATATTAGAACTAGATGCTCTGCCTTACTGAGTGCAAAAAATTTTAAATTATTGATAGATACATCTCCAGATGTACGTCAACAATTTTTACAAAATAAAATAAAAAATTTAGATTGTATTTTTTATACACATCAACACGCTGACCAGACACATGGTATAAATGATTTGAGATTTTTTTATTTAAAAAAAAAAATTCAAATACCAGTTTTTGCCAATAAAAATACAGCAAAATATTTGCTAAATTCTTTTAAATATTGTTTTAAAAGCACAAATAATTTTTATCCACCAATAATGAAATTAATAAATCTCAAAAAAAAACATAGTTTTTTAAGAAATAAAATAAACATAAGATCGTTTGAAGTAACACATGGTGCAATAAATAGTTTATGTTATACGATAAATAATAAACTTGCTTATGCTAGTGATGTAAGTTTTATTGATAAAAAAAATTATTCATATATCAAAAATTTAAAATATCTTGTAATTGATTGTTTAAGAGAGGAGCCACATCCATCACACTACAATTTAGAAAAAATTTTAGATCTTGTAAAAAAAATTAAACCTAAATACACAATTTTGACTAATTTAGACAGTTCATTAGATTACAATAAACTAAAAAGGAAATTACCTAAATTTGTTTTTCCTGCTTATGATGGAATGAAATTAACTATTAATTAGTTTTTCTATTTTAGATACAATTTTACTTGATGTTGGTTTTGTCAATGATGAAAAAGTATCTTCAATTTTTCCGCTCTTATTAATCAGTATTTTGTGAAAATTCCACTTCGGTTTTGCTGATTGACCAAAATTTTTAACGGCCCATTTATAAACAGGATGAGCATTCTCACCTTTAACTTCTGTTATTTCAGTTAAAGGAAATGTTATATTGAAATTATATTCACAAAATTGCTTTACTTCATTATTTGTTTTTTTTTCCTGATTAAATGAATTAGAGGGTATTGCCAAAACTACAAAATTGTTATCTTTATATTTATCCCAAATATTTTGCAAATCGTCATACTGTTTTGTAAAACCACAGTAACTCGCGGTGTTTACTAATAATATAATTTTATTTTTAAAAATATTAAAATCTAATTCATTTCCTGATACATCGTTTATTTTAAAATCGTAAAACAATTTTTCATACTTAGCCATTGCATTGAATTTGAAAAAAATCATTGTTAATATTATTAAAATAAAGGTTTTAAATTTCATAAATTTATTTGTTAGGTGTAAGTAGTATCAAGAAATAGCCAAATAAAGTGGATAATAATGACCCAGTTAATACTCCAATTTTAACACCATCCATATATTCAATATTTTCTACAAAAGCTAAATTTCCAACAAATAAACTCATGGTAAAACCTATACCTGTCAATACACCAACACCATAAAAATTGTACCAGTTAGAGTTTGAAGGCATTTGTGCAAATTTTAATTTTATTGAAATGTAAGAAAACAAAAATACCCCTAGTTGTTTACCTAAAAATAAACCTAAGACTATGCCTAATGGAACTTTATCAAGTAAAGATGAAAATGATAACCCTTCTAACGAAACACCTGCATTAGCAAAAGCAAATAATGGCATTATTCCAAAAGCTACGTATGGACTTATTGCGTGTTCAAGCTTTATTAGTAGTGAAAAATCTTTTTCTTTTTTCCTATGTGGTATTGTAATTGCTAAAAGAACTCCAGCTATAGTTGCATGTATTCCTGAATTGTGAGTAAAATCCCAAAGAAAAATTCCAACAACGAAATATGGAAGAAACTTTTTTACATTAAATTTGTTTAATAGAAGTAATAATAAAAAAGCTACTAACATTAGTGATAAATACTTTGTGTTCAAATCTCCAGAATAAAATATAGCAATAATTAGAATTGCTCCTAAGTCATCAATAATTGCTAAAGCAGTTAAAAAAACCTTTAAAGATATTGGTACTCTTGATCCTAAAAGGGATAATACACCCAAAGAAAAAGCTATATCTGTTGCAGATGGTATAGCCCAACCATTTAATGTATTTGGATCATTAAAATTTATTGAAACATAAACTAAAGCTGGTACCAACATCCCACCAACAGCACCAATTATAGGTAACATTGCTTGTTTAATATTTGAAAGTTCTCCCTGAATAAATTCTCTTTTAATTTCCAATGTTACAAAAAAGAAAAAAATTGCCATTAAAGCATCATTGATCCAATGCAATACGCTTAACTTTAGACCAAAATTATTTATACCGATAAAAAGGTAATGATTTAGTGTTTCAAAATATAAATAAGCGTAATTAGAATTGCTTATGATTAAAGCAACTACAGCTGAAAATAACAAAACAAGACCACTAGATGCTTCAAGTTTGAAAAACCATTTAAATGAATTTGAAATATAATTTATCATCTAATCAATAAGATCTTTAAAAAATAATGATAAGTCTTTTAATGTTTCATATAAATTATTCAATATAGAATTTATGCCTGGAATATAATTATTTAATTGATATTTAAAGGTGTCAAGTAATATAATAACTGCAACAATAGATATTATCAAAACTAAAAAATTTTTAATTATTTTTGGATTCTTTTTTTTTATAATAGATTTATTATTATCTAGATTTTTTTCATTTTGAGAAATTTTTATTCTCTGTTTTTCATCTTTAATTAAATCATTATCTTTTTGAATATTTATTTCTAATTTTTTACTTAGTATATAATGTTCATCAGGTTCAATTTTATTTGTATTATTTAATTCGTAAGGTTTGAAAAACCATTTATGATTACAGTTGCTGCATTGCAGCAGTCTACCTTCATTTGGAATTAAATCATTTTGAACAGTAAATTTTTTTGAGCAATTTTCACAGGCTATAATCATCTTATGGATATATAGCAGATTCTCTTAAAAAAGCTTTTATTTTACATCTTAATATACTTTAAAATTTAATATTTCTATTGTATTAGTACTCTCTTCGGGGCGTAGCGCAGCCTGGTAGCGCATCTGGTTTGGGACCAGAGGGTCGCAGGTTCAAATCCTGCCGCCCCGACCATTTTATGAAAAAAGCTAA
>MDTD01160380.1_pt1 | contig 10895 bp, 10 predicted proteins | sample 811221 | NCBI WGS metagenome assembly MDTD01 (sample SAMN05326646, study PRJNA326480) | marine metagenome | isolation source: seawater | place: Pacific Ocean: South West | collected 2011
AATTTTTCTGAAAGTGCATTTACAACAGAAACACCAACACCATGTAATCCACCTGAAACCTTATATGAGTCATGATCAAATTTACCTCCTGCATGAAGTTGGGTCATAATCACTTCTGCAGCAGATTTTTTTTCACCTTTATGAATATCAACTGGGATACCTCTTCCATCGTCGTTAACAGTTATGGTACCATTAGGATTAATTTTTACATTTATATTTTTACAATAACCCGCAAGAGCCTCATCTATAGAATTGTCAACAACCTCATAAACCATGTGATGTAGACCAGTTCCATCATCTGTATCTCCAATATACATACCAGGTCTTTTTCTAACCGCTTCTAATCCCTTTAAAACTTTGATGGAATCTGCTTGATATGTGTTTTTGTTTTTCATTTTTTTAAATTTTGGAAAAAGAAAATTATAACATTTTTTTAAAAAATTGCTGATTTATCTTAATAAAAAAAATTTTAAATACTTAAATTAACATTGTAAAATAGGCTTTATTTTATGGCGGAGAGAATGGGATTCGAACCCATGAAAAGATTGCTCCTTTACACGCTTTCCAAGCGTGCGCCTTAAACCACTCGGCCACCTCTCCATATATATGATTATAACCCTAAATAGTTAATGAATAATAGAATAAATTAAAATAAAAATATTCTAAAAGTTTGCTTATTATTTAATTATAAATTGTTAAATGAGAAAAATAATTCCAATTTTATTGTCTATATTTAGTATTTTTATAGTTATAATTTTTTGGCATCAAATTTCTTTGCCTTATAATAATACTGAAAATATTCTTGGTGAGTATTCAAAAAATGAACACCACCAACTAAATGATACTTTAAGATTTATTTGTTATTTAGTATTACCATTGGCAATATTTACAATTGCGTATTTTTTTTTAAATAAGAACAAATTATATTTTTTTTTGATTTTTAAGGATAATAAAACATATTTCACGGAAATCAAAAAAAATTATAAAAAAAAATTATATTTTATTTTCTTTGTAATATTTCTTATAATAAGTTTAATTTCATCAAATCTCCCAGACTATCAACTTGATATATTTCATGAAGGTCAATTATTAAGTGGTGCATTAAATTACAAACTAAAAGAAAGTTTGTGGATTGGTTCCTATATAAATACAGGACTTTTCTATGATATTATCAATACAAAATTATTCTGGAGTTTTTTTGATATTGAAAGTATTGGAGCATATAGGTTTGCTGCATTTACATTAAACTATTTATATTTATTTTTTATAATAATTCTTACTTATAAAATATCATCTATTTTTAATTTTCCTCAGAATTTAGAAAATTTATTTTTTGTGTGTTTAACAATATTTTGTTTTTATTTCTATTTAGTTAAATGTCATAATTTTCCAAATTATAGAGACTTTTTCACAATTGTATTTTTGATTTGTTTAATTAATGCCTTTAAAGATAATAAATCCAATATATTAAATTATTTAATTATAGGAGGTTTAAGTATCTCGTCATTACTATGGAGTTTAGACAGAGGTATATTTTTAAATGCAACAATAATTTTGTTGTTATCTCTTCTATATTTTAAAAGTAAATATAGAGAGTTTTTTTTAATTTTAACAAGTTCAATAATATTTTGGATAATATTTATATTTTCTATTGGTCAGGAAGAGTTTAAAGAATTTATTTATAATTCATATAATATTTTAAGATATAATGAAATTTGGAATGGATTAATACATCCACAGCCTTTTTCTGATGAAAAAAATTCTACAAGAGCAACAAAAGCGCTACTTTTATATACTTTAAATGGAATATTAATAATTAAATATTTTGTTAAGAAAAACAGTAAATTGAATTTAAATTCAAAACTTTTCCTCGGTTTCACCTATATATTGGGAATTTTTTATTATAAAATTGGTTTGTCTAGATCTGATGGTGGTCATATAATTATTGGCTCATCGATAAATTATATACTCTTTATAATAATATTTTTAAATGAAATATTAACTTTTTTTAATTACAAAATTAAAAATAAAATAAATTTTAAATTTGATCTAGCATTAGCTTTGTTATTATTTTTTTTTGTATTTATAAGTTTAAATGAAAAAACAAATTATAAATTAGAAAACATGTTTAGTTTTAAAACTCGTGTTATTAATTTTGTGTCTAAGAAAAATAATTATTTTATTAGTGAGGATTATCAAAATTTTTTAAACAAAATACGATTATTAACAAAAAATCATGATTGTATTCAAAATTTTACCTACGATCCAAGTATGTATTATCTGCTAAATAAAAAAAGTTGCACTCAATACTATTTGATATTTGTTATGGGGACTGAGGTTGATCAAGATAGGTTTATAGAACAAATAATAAAATCAGAATTAAACTTTATTATTGTGGATAAAAAAAACGATAAAACTGAATTTCCTGCAAGTATCAGATTTCCTAAAATTAATAAATTTTTACTAGAAAACTTTGTAGAATACAAAGAATTAAATAAATATAAAATACTAAAAAAAATAAATGAATAATAATTTTTTTTATAATAAAAATTGCCCTGTATGTATGTCTGAAGAAATCATTGGAAAAAAAAAAATTAATTCTAAACATGTTGAAATAAACTTAATTTTTATTTTAAAATATTGTAAAAATTGTGGACATAAATTTTTGTCTAGCTTTCCAAAAGAATACTATCTTGAAAGTCTTTATAAAAGTGACTCAAAACTTGTATTTGGACATGAAGAAAATGAAGAAATGGAGAAAAAAAATTTTATTAATAAGGGTTTTTATGAAATAGATTCTTTTAAAAGTCATTGGATTTTTAAATTTATAGATATTAATAAAAAAGGTGAGTATTTAGAAATTGGCCCTGGTTTATGCAAGTTATATAAAACTTTTTATGAAAAAAAATGGAAATGTGAAGGATTAGATTTACAACCTTTTATAAAAGCTCCTGGTATCGTAAATAATTTAAGTGAAATTAAAAATGATACAAAAGATGTTGCAGTTGCCTTAGATGTTATAGAACATACAATTGATCCAGATAAATTTCTAAAAAACATAAGTAATAAATTAAAAAAAAATGGCAAAATTTTTCTTAGTTTTCCAAACGCAGATTCTTTAAAGTCCAAATTGTTTAATGAAAAATGGGACATGGTAGTTCCTCTGGCCCATTTAAATTTTTTTTCAAAAAAATCGATAAAAATATTACTTGAAAAAAATAATTTCGAAATAATTTTTATAAAAAACTATTCTCTTGCTAATATTAGAAGATATTTCAAAAATCTTATTAAATTGCCTTTTAAACTTATTAAAGATTTAATTAAACTTAATTTTAAAAATTTCGTACATAAATTAAAAGAATCATTAGTTACACTCATAGATATTATTGATGGAGATCAAATGATTGTAGTTGCTAAAAAACTGTATTAAATTCAACTAAATAGTTTTTTTTTAAGTCTTGCATAAGTTTTTTTTTGTCTGTCAAAAAATCTTAAAAAAATATTTTTTTTTTTTATCCCTTCTTGCAATGATTGGATAGTTTTTTAAATGGTTATATGTTCTATTTTTATTTTCATCTAATGCCCATTCTGACTCATAAGCAGATATAAAATCACAATTTATTTTCTTCGCTAATATTGACAAAACACTTTGTGAGTGACGATGTGCAATAAATCCTGGAAAAGATTTTTCAATAAATTTACTTTCATCATCGTCAATCAGGTCATACCTGTTTCTTGTTATTTCAAAATGCTTTTTCATCAACTTTTCAGATGTAGAGCATTTTCGTAAAAAAAACGATCCTCCCCAAACTTGTGGCGTATGAATTATTTTATCCTCAAACCTTAACTGAAAATACTTAATTAAATCTGCTTTTGTATATTGAAATTCTAAATTTGGGGTAAAATAATAATTATCGTATTGATTACCAAAGTTTGGTTTTTTATAAGAAAAAAATAAGCATCCATTTTTATCTTCTGTAACAATTTTTATATACTCTTTTAATCTTGTTACTCCTTTTCTATTTAAATGACAACCAACATCACACCAATGATAAATGTCACCATCATTCATTTTCGATAAAACGACTTGATGTATGTACGTTTGCCAAACCCAATGACCAAATCCTCTTTTTTTTCCTTTTTTTATTAGACTTAAAACATATTTTGTAAAATCATCGTTTAAGTCATTTGGATTAAATAAATGAATGTAATCATATACACCCATTGACTCTGCTTGATATTTAAATCTTTTAGCTGATCTCTTCAGATCAAAACTGTAGAATGTTGCTAAATGAATTTTCACAAAAAATTTATTTAAAAGGTCTTAGATCGTATTGGTGTTTGTTTAATTTTAAAAATTTTGCTGGATTGCCTACAACTACTTCATTTTTTTTTACATTTTTAGTTACTACTGCACCAGCACCAATAAATGCTCCTTCCCCTATAGTTAATTTAGGTAATATTGTAGCGTTTAAACCAATTGTAACAAAATCATCAATAATTGTGTTACCACCAATTACAGCTCCTGGCATCAAATGAACCCCGTTTCCAATTTCACAATCATGTTCTAAAATTGAACCTGTATTAATAATACAATATTCTCCAACTTTCGATTGATAATGTATAATTGCATGAGGTAAAACTTGTGTACCTTTTCCAATTAATTTTTTATTTGAAATATAGGCGTATTTACTTGAGATACTTAAAGGTTTTAATTTATTTTTCTCTAGTTCCTTTGATATTAAGTATCTAGCCTTACCATACTCTCCACCTATGCATGTAACAAAATAACTAGAGTTTTTAATAAAATTTTTAAGATCTTTTTTCTTTTTTGAAAATTTTGCTGTTGAGGAAAACTTAGCCTTATTTAAATTTGGATCGTACAAATATTTTATTTTTAAGTTTTTTGTATTTTCTAAGATTTTATTACTTTTAATTAAATCATAAATTATTCCAGCTTTAAATTTTGCTCCCCAAAATAATATATTTTTACTCATTTTATTTGATTATATTTAAATTTAAACTATATCAATATTTATAAATTTTACTTAATCAATTTATGACTAAAATTCTTATATTAGGCTCCGAGGGATTTTTGGGCTCTACATTGGTCCCTTTTTTATTAAAACAAAATAAAAATTATGAAATATCAGGTGTAGACAAATGCTTTTTTGGAAAAAATAATAAAAAAAATAAAAAATTTAAATTTTATAAAAAAGATTATAATTTGTTACCAAAACAATTTTTTAAAAGTTTTGAGATAATTATAGATCTTGTTAACATTTCAAATGATCCTGCATCCGAACTAAATAAAAAATTTACTTACCAAACTAATTATAAAAATAAAATTAAACTTCAAAAAAAAATTAAAGATCTTAAAAATATATCAAGATACATATACATGTCTTCGTGCTCAGTGTATGGAAATAACAAAAAACTAATTAATGAGAAATCTATACCGCGACCAATATCATTATATTCTAAATTGTGTCTCAAATATGAAAAATATTTAAAAAAAAGTAAATATTTACCATTTACAATAATGAGATTGGGTACCTTATACGGGTGGTCTGAAAGAATGAGATACGATATTGCGATAAACAAAATTTTAAGAGATATGATTTTTTTAAAAAAAGTTGAAATTTTAGGTGGAAATCAATTACGTTTTTTTTGTTATAATAAATTTGCTTGTGAGACTATCAGTAAAATAATTAAAGATAAAAAAAAAACTACTTATAATAAAATTTTTAATGTAGGAAATTTTAATACAAATATAATTAATCTATCTAAAAAAATACTTTCCTTGACAAAATTAAAAAATGTAAACATTTATCATGAAACAAATACTATTGATAAAAGATCTTATGAAGTTTCTACTGTCTCCTCAAAAAAAATTAATAATAATTTTAATTTTTTAAAATATACGAATAATTCAATTAAAGAAACTTTTAAATATATTAAAAAAGATAAAAAACCTTTCATCAAAAAAAAAATAACACTTAGTATTTATAAAGAATATTTAAATAAGAAATACAAATGATACCTTTTTTTAAACACAGCCTAATTAAAAATAAAAATTATATCAAGGATACTTTAAAAAGTTCATATTTAACATCAGGTCCTGTTTGTGAAAAAGCTGAGAAATTATTAAAAAAAAAATTTAAAAAAAAGTATGCAATTTTAACTAATTCGTGGACAAACGGGTTAATTGCAATTTTATTATCACTTAAATTAAAACCGAATGATGAAATAATTATACCAGCTTGTACATTTGTAGCCTGCGCAAATGTAATTGAAATGGTGAATGCAAAAGTTGTCTTTGCAGACATAGACCCTTATACAAAACTAATGGATATTAATGATTGTTTGAAAAAAATTACAAAAAATACAAAAGTTATTATGCCTGTTCATTTGTATGGAAACCTATTTCCTACAAAAAGTTTAAAAAATAAAATAAGAAAAAATATAACTATAATTGAGGACAGTGCTCATGCTTTTTGTGGAGAATACCACAAAAACACAATTGGAAAATATGCAGACTTCCTAGTTTTTTCATTTTACGCAACAAAAAGTATTACCTGTGGAGAAGGTGGGGCTATAATTACAAACCATAAAAAAATATATGAAAAAATAAGATCAATTGCCAATAATGGAATGACCAAACCAGCCTTCAAAAGATTTGTAAATAATAAATATATTCCTTGGGATGTCTATCAGTATGGCTTCAAAGCAAATTTAAGTGATATAAATGCCTCAGTACTAATCGACCAAATTAAAAGTTATGATAAAGTTGCAAAATTAAAAAAAAAGAATCTTCCTCAAATATAAAAAATCATTATCAAAAATTAAACAAATATCTTTCCCAAAAGAAAATCCAAATAAAAATAGAGATTATTATTTATTTCCTATTGGAGTTCCCAGTAAATATAGAAACAAACTAATTGAATATCTTTTAGAAAAAAAAATATTTGTGACTGTTAATTTTACCTCAGTTGCAGAGCTAAATTACTACAAAAAAAAATATAAAAATACAAATTGTGAGGTTAGTAGAAAATGGGGTAATGAACAAATTAGTTTACCATTCCATGCGCAATTAAAAGATAAAGAAATTTTTGAAATTACTAATGTTTTAAAAAATTTTTTTTTTAATTTAGAAATCTAAAAAAGCCCAAGGATTAGATTTATATTTTGTATATTTTTTAAACCAAAAAGATAGGTATCTTTCAGACAAATAAGCGTACAGTCTTGTGGTATCATAACCACTCAGCTTTTCAAAACCAAATATATTCTCACATTTTTCTAACCAGGGAAATAAGCTATTGAACCACTTATTTATTATTTTTTTCTTTGCTATAAACATTATATGTGGATTAAATTTATTATTTAAATTTAAATATTTTTTAAAGTCATTTTTGTCTTCAACATTTAATAAATTTATTGCTTTGGACATGTTTCCATAGCCATGATACATATCAAAATGATCATATAAATTCATAAGATTTGGATTTAAAAAAAGTCTGGGCTTTTTTAAAATATTTCTCCAACCTCTTTTTAATAATTTTATTTTTTTTGATCCTAAAACATCAATTGGTTCACAAATTATTGATTCATAATCGTTAAATTCATCATCGATACTTGTCAATAAATGCTCATTGATATTTTTTAAATTTATTTTTTCTTCTGTTTTTTTTTTAATCCAGTAACGTCTTTTTTGACAAAATCCTACCCATTGATCATCTTTCTCCAAATACATCAAATTTTTCCAATACCAATAATGAAAAGTAAGTTCTGAGTAGTGTTGCTCTTTATAAAAAATGTTATCTCCATAGTCGCACCTAACATAATTTTCCTCTGGTGGTTCTTTACCAACCCATGCAAATTTATATTCTTCTTTTTTTATAAAATTAACAGACTTATTGGTTACACAATAAATTTTTATTTTATTCATTTTATAATTGTATTTATTAATCTTCTTTTATCTAAATATAAAATTGTAAATATTACATTGGCTCTAATGATTATATTTTGTAACTTAAATAATTTGATAAATACAAATAACATTTTTTTTTGATGTATTATATAACAGAATAATAAGATAATAAAAAAATCATTAATAAATATGTTAAACAAAAAATTGTTATTAATTGGTAAGTATAGTTTTATATCTACAAATATATATTTTTTTTTAAAAAAAAAACTAAATATAAAAAAAATATCGTTCGAACAGTTTAAAAAAATATCCAAAATAAAACTTAATAAATTTGATTTTGTATGTAATTGCTCAATAAATAAAAAATATGTAAATGAAAAATATAAAGAATCAAATGATATAGATTTTTACGTTGCGAAAAAATTAAAAAATCTATCTACTAAATTTATATTTTTGAGTTCAAGAAAAATCTATCCCAGAAAGGCAAATTTAAAAGAAAGTACAACTCCTGAACCTAAAGAATATTATTCAAAAAATAAAATTAAAACTGAGAATAAAATTAAGTTATTTCCAGATAATAAAATATTAATTTTGAGAATATCGAATATAATTGGCAAACCCTTAAAAAAAACTAGAAGAAAAGTTTCAGTAACATTTATTGATAATTTTTTTAGCTATAAAAAAAATCAAAAAATATTATATGAAAATCACTTTAAAGATTTTTTATCAATTAATCAATTTTCAAAAATATTTTTTGAAATTTTAAAATCAAATCTGTATGGTGTCTTTAATATTTCGTTAGGTAAAAAAGTTTATATCAACGAACTTATAAAAGTATTAAATAAAAATAGATCTATTAAATTTAAAAAAATTAAAATTTTAAAAAAAGATAGCTTTTATTTAAATAATCAAAAACTTAAAAAAAAAATTAAATTGAAAATTACAAAAAAAGAACTTCTAAATTATTGCTCTAAAATATAATCTTTGAAATAACTTAAATTATTTACTATATATTCAGGGTAACTATCGTCTACGTCAATCCTTTTATATTTATGACCTCTTTCAAATAAATCTTCTAGATTTGAAATTTTTTTTTTTACAATATCAATATTTGAGTATTTATCTGAACCAAATTCCTTATGAGGAAAAGTTTTAAGTTTTTTTGATATAACTTTAATTGGATACAAATTATTAAAATGCCATCCACCATCTTTATATATTTCAATTTTTTTTTCTAAATTGATTTTCCAAAAAGGTTTATTTAAGTTCTTTTTTAATATTTTTTTTCTAAGATGTGTAAAACTCCTTAAATCTCTTTTTTTACAAATTCTTGAACCTTCCCATGGCGTTTCATAATGATTAAATATATTTAACTTATAAACAAAAAATTTCTGCATAAAAATTCCATATTTTTTATCCAAAGAAAAATTTTTGAGTATTTTTGGATTTGGTATTTCATCAGAGTCTGAAAACATTATATAATCATCGTCAGATGCAGAATTAATTCCTAAAAACAATTTTTCTCTTTGAAATTTTTCACAATCCCAACCATCGTTTATATTTGGAAACTGTTCATGAATAATTATATGTTTTACCTTATTTCTAAATTTTTTATTTATTAATGAAAAATTAATTTTCTTCGATTGTCCTTTATGATCAAAAATTGACTCACAAACTACAAAAAAATCAACAACGTCATTTAATATTTCAAATCTTAAATTTGTTAAGAAATTTTCGTCATAAAAAGTAATACAGTCGTAGATTTTATTTCTAAACATTTTTCCTGATTATAATTAAGCAATTATTTGCAATATTTTTTTCGTGATAAATATCTACAATCGAATAATTGAAATTAGTATTTGCAAAATAATCAGTAAATTTTATCTTATCTTTATAATATACGTCCTCTATTATATAAATTCCTTGATCATCCAAAAAATTTATCGCATTTTCAAAAAAGCATATATTAGCATTAAATTCATGTAATCCGTCTTCAAGAATTATATCAAATTTATTTACTTGTATATTTTTAAACATTTCTTTTATTGTTTTGGGATTTGTTTGGTCTACATAAAACGTTTTAATTCTCTCCTCATTTTTTAGAATTTTTTTATCAATATCAGCCCCATAAATTGATGCATTTACAAAAAAATCTTGCCAAGCTCTTAATGATGCTAATGGGGTTCCATTAATTCCCATGTTGCTCTGAATATTTATATCATTAGTCCCTAACCCTATTTCCAGAAAATTTTTAACCTCGTGTCTTTTATTGAAAAAAAATTCAGAGTAAAATTCACTATAATTGTGGTGATTATTTTTATTTCCTTTATCACTACCATATTTGTTCATCAATTCAGTAAGCGTTGAATTAGAGGATGAATTTACGGTATAGTTAAGCTTTGTTTTTTTACTTTTATTCAAATGTTTAAGATTATACTTAATGTTCCTAAAAATATTTCTTATAAATTTCATTTGTTACTTTTCTTTATTTATTTTTAAAACACCTATAAATGCTTCTTGAGGGATCTCTACTCTACCAAATTGTTTTGACCTAGCTTTTCCTTTCTTTTGTTTTTCAAGTAGTTTTCTTTTTCTATCTGTTGCACCACCCCCATGAATTTTTGTCAAAACATCCTTTTTAAAACCTTTTATTGTTTCCCTTGCAATAATTTTACCTCCTATTGCAGCCTGCACAGGTATCATAAAATTATGTCTAGGTATTAAATCTTTTAATTTTTCACAAACCTCTCTGCCAGTTTTTTGAGCAAAGTCTTTATGTATCATCATTGCTAAAGCATCAACTGGTTCTCCATTGACTAAGATACCAAGTTTTACCAAATCTCCTTCCCTATGCTCAATGATTTCATAGTCAAAACTTGCATAACCACTAGTCATAGATTTTAGTCTATCATTAAAATCAAAAACAACTTCATTCAATGGTAACTCATAATTTACTACAGCTCTA
>MDTD01051237.1_pt1 | contig 10894 bp, 11 predicted proteins | sample 811221 | NCBI WGS metagenome assembly MDTD01 (sample SAMN05326646, study PRJNA326480) | marine metagenome | isolation source: seawater | place: Pacific Ocean: South West | collected 2011
ATGGAGCTAGAATGCCCATTATTTGTCGATCAATAAAATTAAAGCCGTAGACAATTGTAAGAAGAACTAATACAAAATTTCTATAATTTTTACTTGTTTCCCCCATGACAACCAATTATATGGGGAGTTTAATAGATTGAGAAATAATTTTTTTAGAACTTAATTGTTAATCCAATTCTTATATTCCAAAAGTTATCATTTCCTGATGTCTTTCTTGGCCTCTCAACATCAAGTGGTGTATAGGAACTTGCAAAACTGAGGATCTTAGTTTCATCAATATCATAACTAATGCCAATAGAATATGTTTTAAGGGATCCATCTGAGCGTACAATTAGATTTTCTTTGCCGGTTCTAAGTAAAGCATCAATTTCTACAGAATTATCGATATTAACAGATGCTAATGATATCCAGGGATGGACATTTGATGGAGCATTAAAGGACATAAAAAATTCAGCTCCTTCATGATCCATTTGTAATTTATCGTTTGACTTCTCAATACATCCTGAGGTATTTTTTGGAGTATAAGGCTCATATTTAATAACATCTTTACTACATGTAACGCTAGCTATAACTCCTCCCCTAAGCATAAATAGTCTGAGTCCTAAACTGAGCCGATCATTTTTGAGTAAAGATTTAGAAATAGCTGCACCCCAAATATCCTCTGGCTTGGTATCATCAATCTTAAGAGGTGGTGTCCAAGATATTTCTGCATTAAGATCTAATGGCAATTCAAAAATAGCTCTCAATTTTCCAAAAACTGGAGATTTATTTAAATCCTCGTCCTTAAAACCTCCAAATCCAATTTTTTGCTGTTCTCTAGTAAGATGAGGAATTGAGCTCAGCTCTGCAGAAACTAAAAAATTGCCAATATCATCTACTGAACTTGGTGGCAACTGCCCAAGATTTAGACCAGCACTTGTCATAAATGCCATTCCCCATCCTTCTGGGCTATCAATATCAACTTTTTGATTGCTGTGAATAAGGCATGAAAAAAATAAAAGTGATGAAATTACTACTTTACTAATCTTCATTTAATTTCCACTATATTAATAATATCCTATGAAACTTCGTATTCGGATTTGCCTATAACGGAATCTATCACAGTTGTTATCCACATCATGTGAATACACTCAACAATATTGTATGCATTACTATCTACCCAAAAATTTATATTACCAAGTCCTCTAAGACTATTTTTAGAGCTTCGGCCAGAAAATGTGACAACCTTCATTCCAATCTCTTTGGCTCTTTTTGCTGCCAAAACTACGCTTGGAGATTCTCCGCTAACGCTGGTCAATACCAAAACATCACCGGGATTTGAATATAAATCTATAGCTTTAAGCATCCAGTTATCATAACCATAGTCATTTGAAAAGGCAGTAATCATATTTGGATCACTAAAAGTGATTGATCTAACTCCTGCCTGTTTTGTAAAATCTACAGCACCATGTGATGATATTGATGCGCTCGCACCGTTACCAGCGAATATTAATTTATTTTTATTAATTTTGACCTGTACTGCAAGTTCCTTAAATTCTTGAAATTTTTTTTCAATATCCTTTGAGAACATTAATTTAAAATATTCGTCGTAATATGTTTTATAAAAATTATCCATGATTTTTTATGTCATCAACAAACCCAATTGTACACCCTTTTTGTAAATAAATTTTCACCAAATGAAGTATTAGTGTTTTATAATTTATACTAAAAAAAGTAAGTGCAATATGTCTTTTCCTAAAAATCAATTCAAAATATTAACTGAATTTAAAGATAACTACTTCGATATATTTTTTGAATCTCTCAAGGAGATTGATGAAGCAAAAATGTGATTATTTGAGGGTATTTAAAATATTCCAAGTACAAGATTTTAAATTAGATTTTTTATTAAAATATGTGAGAATTAAATGAGAATACTACTTACTGGTGATAGAGGTTATATTGGCTCAGTTCTCGTGTCTGAACTCGTCAAAAAAGACTACGAAGTTATAGGTTTTGATATTGGATTCTTTGAGGAAAATATACTAAAAAAACCATTTAATGATTACCAAAAAATAACAAAGGATATTAGAGATATTGAAATATCTGATCTTAAAGGAATAGATGCCATAATTCACTTAGCTGGATTGTCAAATGATCCTTTGGGAGAGTTTTCAACAAAACATACTGATGAGATAAATAATTTAAGTACATTAAGGTTGGCAAAACTTGCAAAAGACTCTGGTGTTGGAAGATTTGTCTTTGCCTCCTCACAAAGTATGTACGGAATATCTGATACCGATGAGGAACTTAGCGAAGATAATAGTCATAAAAATCCTGTGACAGCATATGCAAAAGCAAAGTGGGATGCTGAACAAGAAATACAGAAACTTGGCACTAAAGATTTTATTGTAACCTCCTTTAGGCCTTCAACAGTTTTTGGTGCAAGTCCTAGGCTAAGATGTGATATTGTTTTTAATAACCTTGTTGCTTGTGCATACACCACTGGTAAGATAGAAATTCTTAGTGATGGTACTCCATGGCGTCCAGTTGTTCATGTCAAGGATGTGTGCTCCGCATTCATATCAGGGTTGGAAGCTCCGGAGCATATTATTAATAGAAAATCGTTCAATGTTGGAATACCTAATGGTAATTTCTCAGTAAGAGATTTAGCAATTGCAGCACAAAGCTCAGTACCCGGAAGTGAACTAAAATTTACTGGTGAACATGGTTCAGATTCAAGAACATACAGGGTTTCTTTTGAAAGGATCTTGACTGAGCTGAAAGACTATTACAAGCCTGAGTGGGACTTACTAAAAGGCGGCAAAGAATTAGTTGAATTTTTTGAAGAAATAAAATTTACTGAAGATGAGTTTAGGGGAAGAGCATGTATTAGACTTCAACAATTAAATTGGTTAATTGACAATAACAATATAGATTCAAACTTTAGAGTGAGGGATTAATGATATTTACTAAAACAAAGATTGATGGCGTTGTAATTATTGAAGCTGAGCCTTTCATTGATGATAGGGGTGCTTTCAGAAGACATTTCTGCAAAGAAGAATTCGCTCAAAATAATATAGTTACTGATGTTTCACAATGTAACGTCTCTGAAAATAAGTATGCTAAAACCCTAAGAGGCTTTCATTATCAGCTTGATCCTCATGCAGAAGGTAAAACTCTATCTTGCTTAAATGGAAGAATATTTGATATTGTTGTTGACCTTAGAGAAGAATCAGAAACATTCATGCAATGGTTCAGCATCGAACTTACTAAGGAGAACAGAAAGAGTATTCATATTGCTCCTGGTTGTGCAAACGCTTTCTTAACCTTGGAAGATAACTCATTAATTCATTATTATTGCTCAAAGTCATATAATCCAGAATCTGAAAGAGGCATTAGATATAATGACCCCTCCTTTAATTTTCAATGGCCTTTAAAACCTGAGGTAATTTCAGAAAAAGATTTGGGTCATCCTAATTTTTCAAGGTGAATGTTCTTATTACAGGAGCCTCGGGCTTCGTTGGAATGCCAATATTAGAAAATCTTATAAAATCTAATCAGGTAAATCAGATTTATGGGTTCACAAGAAAAATCAAGGATAATTATCCAAAAAATGAGAAATTAAAATGGATAGAAGTAAACTTAGAAGATTATTCTAAAGTAAGTAAAATTTCAAATGAACTTGAATTAGATGCTCTAATACATTTAGCATGGTCAGACATTCCAAATTTTTCATATTCAAAGTGTGTAAATAACTTAAATCAATCAATAAATCTTATAAATACACTTTTGAAAAATACAGATTGCAAAAAATTACTATTGGCGGGTAGTTGTTTTGAATACAATCAACCTTTTGGCGAGTGTCTTGAAAAAAATAAGACTATGCCAAAGGATTTCTTTACATGGTCTAAGCTTTCACTACTTGAATATTTATTATTAAAAAGTAAAGAAAATGAAGTTTCACTTGCATGGTTCAGATTATTCTATGTATATGGAGCAAATCAGAGATCAGGTTCTTTGTTGCCAACATTAGAAAAATCACTAAAAGAAGGTAAAGTTCCATCGCTTAATACTCCAAAAAATGCAAATGATTTTATATATGTTGAAGATGTTGCAGCTGCTTTTGAGTTAGCTCTTAATTCTGAATTTGAGTCAGGAATTTATAATCTTGGAACAGGATCATCAACATCAGTCATAGATTTCTGTAAAACACTTGAAATCATAATGAAGGATAGTCATGAACTTACAATGAGACTTATTGAAAATACACAAAACTCAAATCAAGAAATTGATTTTACTGCATCTATTGAAAAAACAAAGAAGGTATTTGGTTGGACAGCGAAAACCTCTTTGGTTGATGGTCTCTCAAGATCTTTGGAAAGATAATGGATAAAATCAATCAAGCTGTTATCCTTTGTGGTGGTAAAGGAGAAAGATTAAGGCCCCTTACGCAGTCAACTCCTAAACCAATGATTAAGATTGATAATCGACCTTTCCTCGAATTTCTTATAAAAAAAATTTCATCACAAGGTATAAAAAGATTCGTAATACTATCAGGCTATCTTGGTGAACAAATAAAAGATTATTTTGGATCTGGAGAGGACTGGGGCATAAACGTTCAATATTCTCATGGTCCAACTGAGTGGGATACTGCAAAAAGACTTTGGGAATCTAGGGATCTTTTGGATAAAAGTTTTCTTTTTCTATATTCAGATAATTACATTAATTTTGACTTGAATAAGTTAGAAAATCATCATCATAAATCTAAGAAACCACTTACACTTTCATTGGCAAAAAAGAAAAATGGGAATATTGCAATAGATGACAAATCTATAGTTAGAAAATATGATTCCAAGAGAGATGATTTATCGCTTGATCAAGTCGAAATTGGTTTCATGATTGTTAATACATCTAAAATGTTTAGATATTATGATAATGAAAATTCAAGTTTTAGTAAGATCATTGAAAAAATGACTCAGGATGGGAAGGTTTCAGGATTTCAATATCATAATAACTACTACAGTATTTCAGATCCAAGTCGTTTAGAAATTACTAGAGAATATCTTCTTAAAGATAAAATACTTATTTTAGATAGAGATGGAACAATAAATAAAAGACCTCCAAAGGCACAATATATAAGATCTTGGGATGATTTTATTTGGTTACCAGAAGCAATTAATGCCTTGAAAATTTTGTCTAATGAAGGGTTCAAATTTATAGTCATTAGCAATCAAGCTGGTATTGCAAGGAAAATGGTTAGCAATGATGAAGTTAAATCTATTAATAAAATGATGCGGGATGAGCTTTTTAAAGAATCAATTGAAATATTAGAAACATATTATTGTCCTCATCATTGGGATGATGGGTGTTTCTGCAGGAAACCAAATCCGGGATTATTTTTTAAAGCATCATCAGATCACTTATTTAGGATTGAGAAAACATTGTTCGTTGGAGATGATAGCAGAGACTGCCAAGCTGCATATAACTCAGGCTGCAAATCAATATTTGTTGGTGATAAAGATGAACTTAAAAACCTTAATTCTAAAGAACTACCTATTAGTTATCACAATAATCTATTAGATGCAGTGCCTGATATAATAGATTTTTACAAAAAAAAATAATTTTATATGATTATTACTAGAACACCGCTTAGGATAAGTTTCGTTGGTGGCGGAACCGATCTCAGAGAATATTATAAGAAGGAAACTGGGACAGTATTGAATACTGGTATAAATAAATATGTTTACGTAATTTTAAAGAAGCAGATTGGTATAGTCGAACATAAGTATAGGATTAATTGGAGTCAGGTAGAGTTTAAAAATGAAATAGATAAAATAGCTCATCCTATTGTGAGAGAAGTCTTAAGAATGTTTAAAATTGACTTTCCTATTGAAATTACAACTATTGCGGATATACCTGCAGGAACAGGCCTTGGATCATCAAGTTCATTCTGTGTAGGACTCTTAAATGCTGTTACTACCATGATTGGTCTAAAGAAAACAAAATATGAATTAGCATCTTTAGCAGCTGAAATAGAAGTTGATATCTTGGGACGAAGTATGGGAAAACAGGATCATTTTCCTGCAGCATATGGAAGTTTAAATATTATTAACTTCTTTGATGATGAAAGAGTTGAAGTTGAACCAGTATTGTGTAGCAAGGAGAGACTTAATGAACTTGAGAATAATTTAATGCTTTTTTATACCTTTCAAACTCGAGATGCAAGTAAAGTTCTTGAATCACAAATTGAGGAGACCGATAATAAGTTTGATGTCCTTACTGAAATGAAGAACCTTGCCGTACCTCTTTCAGAATGTCTGAGCAAAGATGAAAACTTAGATGAGTTTGGCAAAATTCTACATCAGAATTGGATGTTAAAACAAAGCTTAACGAAGCAAATAAGTAACAAAAAAATAGAGAAATATTATCAACTTGGCTTGGACTCTGGAGCGATAGGCGGGAAACTCTTGGGTGCTGGTGGCGGAGGATTTCTTTTATTTTATGTTCGTCCTGAGGAAAAAGAATCATTAGTTAATGCTCTATCTGATCTCTATCCTTTATCTATAAAGTTTGATACCAGTGGGAGCCGTCTGACCTATTACGATAGATCAGACGAAAATTAGAATGTTATGAAAGATGTTATCTCAACCGAATGTGTTGTTATCGGCGGAGGAATAATAGGCTTAGCTATAGCCTCAGAGTTAGCAAAAAAAGGCAAAAAAATAATTCTTTTAGAAAAAGAAGATCATCTTTGCATGCATACCAGTAGCAGAAACTCAGAAGTTATACATTCTGGGATTTATTATAAGCCAGGCAGTCTAAAAGCAAGGCTATGCAAAGAAGGAAACGAATTACTCTATCGATATTGTGATGATAAAAGCATAAGTCATAATCAAATCGGCAAAATGATAATTGGAGATAGAGACTCAGAGGAATATCTTCTTAATCTAATTAAAAACGGTAAAGAAAATAATGTTAAAGGTTTAGATTTATTAACTGAGAAAAGCATTAATAAATATGAACCAAATATCAGTGCAAAATTTGCAATCATATCAAATACTACTGGAATTATAGATTCTCACGAATTTGCTTTATCACTAGAGAATGAAATAGAGCAAGCAGGTGGTCTCATATCTAAAAGAATCAAAATAGGTAATATAGAAAATAATGACGGCTGGGAAATCACTATTAAAGATAAACAACCTTTTTCAATTAAGTCAGAAATGTTAATCAATGCAAGCGGTCTGCATTCATACGAATTAGCAAAGAATCTTGGAGTAAAAGATATACCTCATGCCAGATTTTTTATTGGTCATTATTTTAAATATTATGGTCAAAATCCATTTAGGAGGCTTATTTATCCTGTGCCTGATGAACATGGCTTGGGAATTCACTCAACTAGTGATCTTGATGGAAACCTAAGGTTTGGTCCAGATGCAGAAGAAATTTCAAAAATTAATTATGACTTTTTAGATGAGTTTAAAAGAAAAAAAATATTCAAATCATCAATAAAAAAATATTTTCCAGACTTGAAATTTGATAAATTACAACCTGATTATACTGGTATAAGGATTAGACTTGGAACAACACATTATGAATCTGATTTCTATATTAAAAGAGAGGTTGAATCGGGTTTGAGCAACTTAATCAATCTTATTGGAATTGAATCACCAGGACTTACTGCTTCGCTTGCAATTGGAAGATATGTATCAAAGTTAATCTAGACTATTAACTGCTTGATTAAAAATCTTATCCCATGTTTTTATGAACGCTTCTTTTGATCTAGATTGAGAAAGATAATTTTCAACTGAATTCATATGCTCCTCATATGAAAATTTATCAGATAATAATAGGTCAATGTTTCTAAACCAGTCATCATCATCTTTACATGTTAAGTTCATATTTGTATTTGAGAATGAATCAATATAAGCAGGGGTATCAGAGGTAATCACTGGCATTCCATGCTGCCACATCAAAGCAAGCTTATTTTCAGGTTTATGATAAGCCAATGTGTCCCTTCTATTGAGAGGTATAATTGCAATATCAGAACTGGTAATTAATTTACTATATGTTTCTATATTCCAATCAAAGAACTCAAAATTAAATTTTGCACTTTTAAATATTTTCAAAACGTCAACTTTATATAATCCTGCTAGTTTATATGACCTATCTGTTATTATCCTCAATTGGACCCTACTACCAAATTCTTCAAGTACGTTTGAAATACTCAAAAGATGTTTTGCTGTAACTCCCATACCCTCCCAGACTAGAATGGCAGGATTTCGTGGGTTAAAGCTAACTTTTTTACTGGAAATGTCTTCTCCAAAATAATCAAAAGACAGAAAAACACTTTCATTGTATTTTGAAATAAATTCTTTAGCTGGTGAGGTTGGGCAAACGACTATGTCAGCGGTCTTAAACATATCAATGTAAACATTATTATAATAAAAATATAAACTGCTCTCTCTTCCTGATATAAATCTAGTAATCCCTCTAGCAGCATTCCAAATGATATTTTTCTTGAAAAAGAATGCATTATTAATATCAAAGATTAATATCGTTTCTGGATGAGATTTTTTATAGTCAATCCATTCAGAAACATTCGCCATTGTTGTTATAAAAAGAATATCATATTCATTTGTAGGATCTGCAATTTCCCACTGAAGATTGTACTCTTTGGCATACATTAAGAACCGTCGTCTATCCCCTGCAGAGGAGAAATCTTGGGAAACTGGTATATAACCTATTCTTTTACCAGATAGTTTTTTTTTCAGATCTTCTTTCAATTTTTCACTCTTAAATTCGATTTTAACTGACTAGGTATCCATTCAAATAACCACTTAAATAAAAGAATATATGATTTTATGAGATTTTTAATTGAAATAAGAGAAAGGTTTTTTATTGAGAATATAATTCTAGATATAGGCTCAATGAATAAAACACTCAAAAGAATCAAAGTTGCATTTAAGAAATTAAAATGTTTGTAAGAGTATATTATCCTGCTCCTTAAAGAGTAAAATAATCTTGTTGCTTTTATTTGCCTTGAAGTACCGCCAGCAATATGAACTGACTTAATTGTTGAGATAAAGTGAGTCTTATAACCGAGCTTATTTGCTCTGAGAGAAAAGTCTAAATCCTCCAGATAAACAAAAAAACGTTCATCAAATCCATTTAAAGAATCAAATAAATTCTTTCTGACAAAAAAATAAGCTCCAATAACATGTGGCACTTCTTTAGTATCTAGATGATTCCATGCTGTTAAAACATGATCCAATGATAGAAATATTTTATGTAGGCCGGAACTTCTCATAAAAAAAGAAAATGGACTAGGGAACCTGCTACTGTGTCGAGCTACTTTTCCATCTTCATAACATAGCTGTATACCTGAAATACCAACCATTTTGTTAATATCTTTTTCCATATAATTAATTGTTTTATTAAGTGTATTTGGCTCTAGAACCGTATCTGGATTAAGAAAAAGTACATATTCACTTTCACCATGCTGGGCTCCAATGTTACAAGATTTTGCAAAACCATAATTTGAATGATTTTTTATTAATAAAACTTGGCTATGTTTAATTTGAAGGTTTTCTGAGCCATCCTCTGAACCATTATCAACAATTATAATTTTACCTATTGAATCATTATTACCATTTAAGATTGAAGACACGCAATTTGATAACATATCTCCTGAATTCCAATTTACTATTACCACATCTATCATAGTTAATATTATATCTATAGCTGGTAAGAAGACGTATCAGATTTTTCAGGCTCCTGAATTTGACTTGCCAGAACTACTGCCACCAAAGCAAAACATCCCATAATATTGAAAGCTAAAAAGTACGTATCTTGAAATCCAATCAATATGCTTGTAATCAAGATTCCAATTGGTTGAAGCGGAGCTACAATTGGAGATGATATACCTCTGGCTTTACCAAGATTATGAGACCCAAAAGCTTTAAGGTAACATGCTGTCATGAGAGGAGTCGCAGCGCCATATCCCAAACCAAATATCAATGAACTTAAAAAAAATAAACTTGGTTCACTAAAATAAGTAACCCCAAAGATTCCAGTTGCTTGAAGGGACATCGCTATCATTGAAGGATGTGCTGCCTTCATGATATCGATTAGATATCCAAATATTAATTTTCCGAGAACTCCACCAAAAGCTGCAAGGGCATATGCAAAAACGTATTGTTTGACTGGAAAACCTAATATATTCCATACTTCATCTAATCCCATCTTGCTTGCATGGATCGGTAAAAAGGCAATTACACCCATCATTGAAAGAAATTGGAAAGCAAACGCTAAAGAGATTATCCAAAAAACTTTTTTAGATAGAAGATCTTTTGAGTTCATCTCCTGAGGTAAAGATTCTTCTTTGATATCTTTTTTTATACCATCTTTAACTTGATTAACGGTCTTTGGATCATCAATCACAACAAAAAAGATAAGAGGAAAAATAATAAAAAGAACTATTGATGCAAAGATTACATAAACATTTCTCCAACCTACTAAGTCAAGAAGAGGATCTACAATCAAAGGAAGCAAAACACCTGAAAAAGAGATACCTACTGCTGCAATACCCAGCGCTCTTCCAGCGTTTTTATCAAACCAATTTGAGATTAATTTAGCTACGGCTAAATTTCCCATCATAATTGATCCCAAAGCAAGAATAGTGAGATAAATCATTACAAGCGACCAATAAGAATTTATGAAACTTAAAGAAAACAGTCCAATAGCATAAATTATAGATCCTATCATCATAAAATTTTTGACAGAATACTTATCAAGACCGCGGCCTATAAAAATTGCCAAAATTGCCACAGGTATAAAATAAAATGCGGTGATCATGCCAAGCTGACTTTCGGTCATACCAAGTTCTGATATTAGGTAAGGCCAAAAAACAGGA
>MDTD01067266.1_pt1 | contig 10894 bp, 11 predicted proteins | sample 811221 | NCBI WGS metagenome assembly MDTD01 (sample SAMN05326646, study PRJNA326480) | marine metagenome | isolation source: seawater | place: Pacific Ocean: South West | collected 2011
CCGGTTAAAATTTTTTTCAATGCATTATTGCCGCTTTTTGTTTGATTAACTCACCATTCATTTACTTATGACCCCCACTTTTCTAGGGTGATCTCCCTAAGGATACCTTACACAGAGAATACTAAATGTTAGATAAAAAGGTTCTCATAGAACACTTTTTAAAGACCCGGAAACAATCCGTTAAGCTTTGCCTTCCTTTGGAAGTAGAAGACTATGTGGTCCAGCCTCACCCTGATGTAAGCCCTCCGAAGTGGCACTTAGGTCACACAACATGGTTTTTTGAAAAGTTTATACTGCACGAAGCAACACCATTTCACCCTCTTTTCCACACACTCTTTAATTCTTATTACAAATCTCTGGGGGAGCACTGGAATCAAGGGGAACGAGGAAACCTTTCTAGACCAACAGTTAAAGAGATTTACGAGTATAGAAAAGAAGTTGATGAAAAAATGGTTGCTCTTATTGACAAGGCGCCGGAAGAAAACTTTAAGTATATTAAAAAAATGACGACTCTTGGCATTGAGCATGAAAAGCAGCATCAAGAGCTCCTAGTCATGGATATTAAATATATTTTGGCCGAAAACCCTCTGGTCCCTTTTTATTTGGAAAATAATAAAACCCCTTCCTCCTGTGAGGATTCTGAGCATTCTAGACCTTGTCGACCAAAACTCCATTCGCTTTCTGGAGGACTTTATTCTTTCGGAAATGATGGGGATAACTTTTCTTATGATAATGAAGGACCTCTCCACAAGGCCTACCTTCATCCTTTTAAGCTCTCTACGCATCCTGTAACTAACGGAGAGTTTTTAGAGTTTATGAGCGAGGGTGGCTATGAAAACCCTAACTTTTGGCATAGCGATGGCTGGGATTTTATCAACCGTGAAAAGATTAAGGCACCCCTTTACTGGTTTCAAAAAGAAGGGGATTGGTTAGTAGCTGGTCTTCAAGGTGTTCAAACTGTTGACCCTCACCAAACTTTGTGCCATGTTTCCTATTTTGAGGCTTCCGCCTATGCACGGTGGTCAGGAAAAAGGCTTCCAACGGAAAAGGAGTGGGAGATGGCCGCTTCTTTAACTGAGAGTGAAAGTATAGAAGGTCACTTTTTAGAAAGGGAGGACTTTCAACTAGCGCCTCCAGTAAATAACCAACCGCCATTTTATGACCTCTTTGGAAGCACGTGGGAGTGGACTGATTCGAGTTATTCTCCTTACCCTGGTTATAGGAGGTTGGGAGGGCCTATGGGCGAATACAATGGAAAGTTTATGAGTGGGCAGATGGTGCTTAGAGGTGGTTGCCTGGCAACTCCAAAGGACCATATTAGAAAAACCTATAGAAATTTTTATCGCCCCGAAAAGAGGTGGTGTTTCGGCGGGATAAGGCTTGCTGAAGATCATTAAAAGGACATTTCTTTATGAATAATACGGTTATCCTTTCTGAAGAAAAGGGAAAAGACGATCAAAAGACGGCTTTTAAAGAAGAGGTATTCAACGGTCTTTCCAAAAGTCCAAAAAGCCTGCCTTCAAAGTTTTTTTATGACGATCAAGGAAGTCAAATCTTTTCTGATATTACAAACCTTGATGAATACTATCCTACAAAGTGTGAATACAATATCTTTGCAAACCATAAAGAGTCCATTATCTCCAAAATTCCTGCCTACGGAAAAATTAATATTATTGAGCTTGGAGCTGGTGATGGGCAGAAGACAAAGGTTCTCCTCGAAGAAATCCTAAAATCGAAAAGGGATGTTGAGTATATCCCCATCGATATTTCCTCTTTTGCGATAAAAAGTCTTCTCGATGACCTCAAACAAAACTTCCCCGAACTCAAAACTTTTGGCGTCGTAGGGGAGTACTCACCAGGGCTTAAATGGGTTAGGGAACATAAAAAGGGAAGGAACCTCGTTCTTTTTCTGGGGTCAAATCTAGGAAACTTCCCTCAGGATCAGGCGACACTTTTTTTAAAAGAAATTAGAAATGCTTTAAACCTTGATGACTTTCTTTTTATTGGGCTTGATTTAAAAAAAGATATTTCGGTTCTTTTGAAGGCCTATAACGATTCCAAGGGACTGACTTCTCAGTTTAATCTCAATTTATTGGAAAGAATGAATAGGGAGCTAAGCTCCAATTTTAACCTTGAATCTTTTAAGCATTTTGGAACTTATGATCCAATTAAAGGAACGATGGAGAGTTATCTTATTTCCACAAAAAATCAAAAAGTTCTTTTTAAAGAGGATGACAGGACATTTTTCTTTAGGGCCCATGAACCTATCCATACGGAGTATTCGTGGAAGTATACTCCGCAGGAGAGTGTTGAGTTGTCTGAAAAATGCCAATTTGGAGTTGTTGATCATTTTACGGATTCAAAAAGATACTTTCTAAACGCTTTATGGAAGGCACTTTAAAATATTGATAAAGGAGAGGATTTCCTCTTCTGTATTATAATAGTGAACAGAGGCCCTTAATATATCGCCTAAACCACGCTCTTCCATATCCCAAAATGTTGATGTTTTATAGCTTACTGAGGTATTGACCTTTCTTTTGGAGAGCTCCTCTTTGACTTTGATTGGATTCTTACCTTTCAAACTAAAAGAAACTATACCTCCCTTTTCTTTTCCTATGTCGTGGACCAGGCAATCTTCAACTTTTTCTAACTCTTTTCTAAGTGTGTGACCTAATTTTTGAATTCTTTCAAAGGTTTTGGAAATGTCCTGTTTTTGGGCGTAATCACAAGCCTTTCCAAGACCTAATCTTAAAGCAGGTGATGATTCCCAAGTTTCAAACATTCTCGCATCTTTTCTAATTTCGTAAGTTTCCTTGGACGTAAGGTTCGCCGAATAGAGGTCAAGTGTAAAAGGTTTAAGCCAGGAAAAGTGTTTCTTTTTGACGTAGAGGAAGCCTGTACCCCTGGGACCCCTTAAATACTTTCTTCCAGTCGCAGTTAAAAAGTCACATTGAATTTTTTGGACATCAATGGGACATTGACCTACACTTTGGCACGCATCCAAAAGGAAAAGGACCTTATATTTTTGGGAAAGGAGACCAATTTTTGACACAGGTTGAATGAGACCACCGTTTGTCGGTATGTGGGAAAGGGAAATTAAAGTCACGCCGCCTTTTTGAAGTCTTGCCTCAAGGGCCTTAAGGCATACATCACCTTCTTCACTTTGAGGAAGGACTTCAATAATGATTCCCCTTTCTTTTTTAAGTTTGAGGTAAGAAATGAAATTACTGGCATATTCAGTTTGACCAGTTAAAACCACTTGGCCTTTTTTCCAATCTAAGGAATAGAAAATGGAATTCCATGCCACTGTGGCACTTTCCATTAAAGCAATTTCTTCTCTCTCTGCATTAATAAGGCCAGAAACTTGGTCGTAAACATACTCCAGACGGGGAAGTTCTTTTTCAAAAGATTCGTAGCCACCATTTTGACCTTCCTCTTTAAGGTAATTGACGACGGTTTCTGTGACACAGTTTGGTGGAAGGGAGCTGCCAGCATTATTAAAATGGACTACTTGGTTGCAACCTAAAGTATTGTTTCTTATTTTTTCAATATCCATTTCTACCACCTGTAAGAGAAAGTCTTTGTCATGAAAGACATAAGAAATACAATTCATTCTTCAAAAGTACGAGAAAAATAATTGGTCCAATTGAAAGTATTTTCAAAAGGAATAGACTTAGTAGAATCTTTTAAAAAAAGTTATGAGGGCCCTTTCAATTTCAATTATAAAAAGAAATATCTAAGAAACTATCCTAAAAATAAAAATAATATGAGAAAATTCCATTGGTGCTCTTCTCTGAAAGGTGAGAAGAGAGCAAAAAGTGAAATATTTTTTCTTCCCACTTTCAGCTTTAGATTGAGGAAACTTTATGAGTGAGAGGTCAGCTTTAATTGTTGGAGCAGGAGATGCGATTGGTTCGGCCATTTTAAAAAGGTTTTCCAGGGCCGGTTATAATACGGTAGGTGTTAGGAGGAATCCGGAAAAGATTGCAAACGTTATTTCCGAACTTCAAAAAGAGGGCCACAAGGCCTAGGCCATAAAGTGTGATGCTCGTAAGGAAGATGAAATTATAGGCCTCTTTTCAAAAATTGAAGCCGACATCGCGCCACTTGAAGTGGTGGTTTTTAATGTGGGTGCTAACGTCCCCATGAAAATTGCCGAAACGCCAACGAAGAAGTTTTATAAAATCTGGGAAATGGCCTGCTTTGGTGGTTTTCTCACGGGACGTGAAGCCGCGAAATACTTAGTCCCACGAAAAAAAGGAACAATCATCTTTACAGGGGCGACGGCCAGTTTGAGAGGGGCCGCAGGCTTTGGAGCCTTTGCAAGCGCCAAAAGCGGCCTCCGTGCTGTGGCCCAGAGTCTTGCCAGGGAAATTATGCCTCAGGGAGTTCATGTCGCCCATGTTGTGATTGATGCAGCAGTTGACACTGAATTTGTAAGACAAATTCTTCCTCAAATGAAACCAAATAGGCAAACAGATGATATTGTTAAACCAGACTCTATAGCGGAATTTTATTATCAAATACACCTTCAAAGTCCTGATGCTTGGACTTTCGAGTCAGACCTGCGTCCTTGGTGCGAAAAATGGTAAAGGGGAGAATATGTCAAAAGTAGTAGAATTTTATTATGATTTTGGGAGCCCTACTTGCTACTTGGCCTTTTATAAATTGAGGCAGTTGGAGGAAGAGGGGAAGTTAAAAATCGATTACCGGCCCATCCTTTTAGGAGGAATTTTTAAGGCCATAGGAAACAGTGCTCCTGCAAATATACCTGCGAAAGGGAAATATATGTTTGAGGATATTATACGCTACGCTAAAAGGTATGGTCTTGATTACGATTTTAATCCTTACTTTCCTATTAATACTCTCAATTTAATGAGAGGAGCAGTTGGGATGATGGGAGATAAGCGCTTTGTCGATTTTAATGATCTTCTTTTCAGGGCATTCTGGCGTGATAAAAAAAATATGGGAGACCCGGAAACGGTTAAAGAAGTTATTGAAAAAGGCGGCTTTAACTTTAATAAAATCCATGCTCTTTCCAGTGATCAGTCAGTTAAAGACGAACTTAAAAAACGGACGGGAGAAGCTGTGGAGAAAGGTCTTTTTGGAGCTCCAACGATGTTTTTAGGCGATGAAATGTATTGGGGGCAAGACCGAATTTTTATGATTGAGGAGAGGCTTTAAGCGGGTTATAAAAAAACAAAGTAAAAGGGATTAAAAATTAAAAATTGAAATTGGTTATTGAAAGCAAAAACTTTGTGATTTAATTAAAAAAGTTTCAACAATGGCTGAGGCCATTGGCACTGCCGATGAAAAGAAAGGGAATTATGTCATTTAAAATAATAACAATAGACGATGACCCCCTAGTTCGGGAAACTCTACAAAGGTATTTGGTGAATGCAGGGTTTGTAGTCGAACAGGCCAGTGATGGCGTTGAGGGAATCGAGGTCATAAAAAAGAATCCTGATTGCCATCTGATTATAACAGATTTAAATATGCCAAATATGACAGGCATCGAAATGTTGGAACGTCTGGCCAACGATAAAATGGCCGTGGACGCACCAAAGATAATGCTTACCACTGAGTTTATTACAGATAAAAAACATGAAAATATTATGGATAAAAAGAGAAAACAGCTCGGTGTAAGGGCCTGGTTTATAAAACCTGTTTCAGAAGAAAAAGCTCCTCATTTTATCGGTATCGTGAATGCATTGGTGGAAGGCAAAAAATAAAGGATAAAGTCCGTCTAAGGGGACTAGTTTTCTCTGCGGTTCCTTGTAAAATGGCTTTACTGGGCACTGCCTATCTTTTTTTTTGCTTCGTGTTGCAGTTTCACCTCTTTATTCCCAAAAACAAAAAACTGAATTGGCATACTCTTGCCGAGTGATCGAATTATTGATAAAAATCCCTTTTGAAATTTACAAGGGAAAACTATGAAAATTAGATTTTTACTAGTGTGCCTTTTTTGTATTTTTAATTTAAATTCCACTCGTGCCTCAGGTTGGAAGGCGAAAGAAAGGGCTCTCTTAGAAACGTATAACCCTGAGCTTACAGACCCCTACATAACATCGATTAAATCCCACATCTCTAGAGTTCAATACGATCAACCCATAAAACAAAACAATAAAATAAGAAAATACTTTATTCCTAGCTCTCACTTTCAAACTGGGGAAATTCCTTACCTTTTGGGGGAGGAGTATGGTGATCAACAAAAAAGACCCCTTCTTGTATATATCGGGGGGTCTTTTTCAAAGCTTTTCTCAAATATCACAAAAAACTTTCATAAAAGATTTATTCGTTTAGGTTATAGGGTACTTTCTTTCGAAAACTTCATTTGTGATTGCTCTATTTCAAGGTCCCCTCAATTCCCATTTTTCGACCTAAAAACTCAAGGGAGGGTCTATTATGAGGCCATCAAAAAAGTTCACCAGGAATTAGTGAAGCAAGGAAAAGTGAACCAGAATATTACTCTTTTTGGGCAAAGCTATGGAGGCTTTTTAGGCTCCATAATTTACGCCCTCGATTCCGCCGAAAAAGCCCCCTTGTTTAATAAAGGTCTTCATGTTTATTCACCACCCTTTGATTTTGTTAAAACCTTTGAAAAACTTGATTCCATACTTGATGAGGCCAAAAAGGATAAAACATTTGGGAATATTCCAAGTTATCTTATGACAAGTTTTCAAATAAATAGACTTGAAAAAAATGATCAGGTTGGTCAAAGGATTAAAGAAAAGTCTTTGGGCGTTTTTGCGGACTTTGGTTTTAAAATGAAGTTAGAAAGAATGCTCCTTTCTTATAACAGTAGTGTTAAGAGTTTAGGCCTCCCGGAGGGGAGAGCGGAAACAAGAAAGTTTTTAGAAGGGCTTACTTTTCAAGATGCGCTTGGCCTCATTGATTCAAAGGGCTTTAAAGACCTTAGGTCCAGTCAAGAAAGGAAGCTTTCCTATTGGATTTTTAGGGCCATCGAAAATGGGAGGAAGGATATCCGGATACTATCTTCTATTGACGATATGATCAACGAGGAAGTGAATTCAAAGCTTCTTGCTACAAATCATTTGATGATGCTTCCTTCGGGAGGACATTTCGGATATAAAAGGCTTTTATGGTTTGATAAGCTTCTCATAGAAGTTTATGGACAGGACGCTTCAGAGGGTAAAAGCCTTTAAATTTTTTTAACTTTTATTAAGCAAGAAAAGCTTTTCTTCTTTTTCAATAAGTGTTTCAATATTCCAATTAAAAGAATCAGGATTTTTAATAAGATTTAAAATAAAATTAAAAGCAAACTTTTAACAAAAGGATTTTTAATGAGAATCACAAAGGGCTTTGTTACTTTATTGATCGCTTTTTTACTGAGCTTTTCCCAGCTAGGCTTGGCTTCAGACGGCTGGGACGCAGCTGGAGGGAAAAAAGGGGTTAACCTTTTTACAAAGACTTATGCTGGAGAGTCTCTTAAGGCCTTCCGTGGGACAAAAGTGTTTAATAAGAGCATTAAACAAATCTATTGGGTTCTTAGTCAGAAAGACCCTAATTTTAGGAAAGAGTGGGTAGACAGACTTTATATTTCAGAACCCCTTGAGGATGCCAAAAGTTTAGGTGTTCCTCATTCAAGTGTAACATATCAAGCGTACGATACACCGTGGCCTATTACTAATAGGGACCAGGTAGTCAAAACACAAACGGAAAGGGATGGTAAAAACCTTATCGTTACTCTTAAGTCGACAACCCATGGGAAAAAGCCGGCTGCAGATAGTGTTGGCGTTAGAATGGATCTGCTTTTTGCCATTTATAACCTGAAGTATCTTGAAGACAATAAGACAGAGGTAACAGTTTCAGTCAGAATTGACCCTAAAGGTCTTATTCCAAACTGGTTTTCAAATATTATTTATAAAAGCTGGCCGGTTAATACTCTTAACCGTTTAGAGAAGCAAGCTTCTAAGTACAGCGGTCAAAACGTAAGCATGCCTTAATCACAAAGATAAAAAAAATGGGGGAGGTTTTCCCCCATTTCCCTTTTCTAGCTGAGAGAGGAAACCTATCCTGCTCCTGAACCACATCCTATCCTCATGAACTCTCATAAAATAGAGTTTTTTTTGCCTAATCAGGCAGTTGCTCCTTTTTGGTTACGGAAAAAGGAGGCGAGCAAAGTACTCAAGTAATAAAGAGAGGCCTAAATCAAAATATTTCAGTGAATTTAAGGTTAAGAAAAAAGGTTTATGGGACGAAATGAAAACTGTTGATTCTAAGAAAAGTAAATGATCTTAGTTATAACAAACAAAAGGACTGTTTTATGAATCTAAAAAAGAAATTGTTAACTTTGTGTTTGCTAGGGGCCATGGCCTCTCCCTCTATTTATGCTAAGAGTGCTGCAGATGCTTCAATAAAGTTTTCAGGAAGAAGCGGTTTACCATCAGCAAACCTAAGCGCTGGTTACAGCTTGGGTTTATGGGGAAAGGTTCCTGAACCAGGGGCGAAAGATAAAGATCCAATGTATGGTTATGTTAGAGCAGGCGTTGATTATTCTTTTGCTTTTAATACAAGATATAAGTTAAGGCTCGATATTCATCCAGTTTCCGTTTTAAAGATTAGTGTTGGCCAGTCATCTACTAGCGTTGTGGAGGAAGGAATCAATGAAAAGTACGATGCAACTAAAGTTGATACTGGGTCAAGTTACTCTGGTATGTTTTGGAGTGTAGGTTCGATAATTCCTCTTGGAAAATTAGTCGATGGTTTAAACGGCTACTTTAGTTATGAGTCCCAAAAGATGAAAAATGAAGGTGATGCAACTAAAGAAATGCTTGAGTGGAGTTACAATATTTATGGAACTGGTGCAGAGGATACCAGAAACACCATGTTTGGGGCCCTTTTTTACAAATTAAATGATAGCTATTCGATTGCAGCTATCTATGACTCAACTGAAATGAAAACGTCAGGAAGTAAATCGACAACTATGGCAGCTGGTGTAAGCAGTGGCTTTAAGCTTTTTGGTTTGGACTTTGGCTACACGGCTTTCGGTGGAATGTTTACTGCTGATAACGGAGAGATGGATTCTGTGGACGGAAACTGGACTGAAACCTTATCCGAGGGGAAAAGGTCCGATGGCTTTGTTGTTATCTATACTATCACTCACCACTTTAAGAAAGGTTTCTCTTTTCCATAAGTAGCTTTTTATAATTCTTGAAAAATAATGCCCTCACCACCTTTTTTAGGTGAGGGTTTTTTATGAATTTCGTTACCTGACTTTAAGAGTCTAAAAAATTGGAAAAATTTCAAAGCTTCAATTTAAGAAAAACTATGGGTTATAATAAGCATAATTAAAAGGAGGAGGTATGACTAAACTTCGGTTAATTTTGGCTTTCTTTTTTTTGTTATCCTATAGTTCTTATGCAAACGAAGTTATTGCTTTAGATGCCGCATACCCTCCTTATATGTATGAAAGCAAAGGAAAGATTCAAGGGCTTTATGCCAGGCTTTTGGATGAAATTTTTCAGAAAATGAAAGTCAACGTTACACTAGAACCCAAGCCCTGGGCCAGAGTTATACGGCTTGCAAAAAAAGGGAAATGGGGAGTTGGCGGAATTTATAAAAATGCAGAAAGAATGAAGATTTTTGATTATTCAAGTCCTATATACCAAGAGGAGCTTCTTCTTTTTGTTAAAAAGCCTTCAACATTTGAGTTTAAATCATTGAAAGACTTAAAGGGTAAAGTTTTGGCCTTAATGAGAGGCTGGAGCTATGGAACTGAATTTGATAAAGAGAAAAATAAAAAGACTTTTAGGGTCATAGAAACTAGTAATGGAGAGCAAAGTTTTACCTTATTACTAAAAGAAAGAGTTGATGGGGTTGTGATGGACAGTGTTTCAGCAAAAATGATTCTTGAAAAAAAGAAATGGGCAGCGAGGGTAAAAGAAAAAAATACCCCAGTTGCTAGAAACGCAGCCTATATTGCCTTTCATAAATCTATGAAAAAAACAAATGTTATTAAAAGATTTAACACTGCCCTAATACAAATTAAAAAAGAAGGATCTTACAATAAAATTATTTCTAATTTTGTCAAAGAATAAGGTTTTTCAACTAGAGTAAGGGACAATTTTTTTTTAATGAAGGTCAATATTAGTTAATTTATTTTTCTTCCAAGTACTTGTTTATTTCTATGATGGCCTCTTTTAAATTGACCTTTATTTGTTCCATATTAAACTTCTCAGTCTCAACTAGGACCTGTTCTAACCATGGAGTTAGGTTTTTTAGTTTTGTATCCGCTAGTTTTTCTTCCAGCTTTATACAATATGTCTCAAGGTCGGTTATATTTTGTAATTCTAAATAGTTTTGAAAGTGTCTTTTAATATCCTGAAGATAAATAAATTCGATTTTTCCACAATTTTCAGGAATGTAAAAATTAGAGGAGTTAAAGGTTTCTTTGTCGGTTTCGATGTTCTTATGTGACTTATTTCTTAAAAATCTAGAGCAAATTTCAAAAATGTCGCTTTTTTCTACAGGCTTGAAAAGGACAGCATCAAACTCTTTTCGTGTTTTCGTATCGATGTTAAAAGCCGTTAAAAGGATTATAGGGATATCTTTTGTCTTATCGTTTTTCTTTAGATGATTTTTAATTGTCAACGCATCACCTTTAGGCATGCTGAAGTCGGTTATGATAAGCGATGGTTGATGCTTAATCGCCTTTTCATAGAGTTCTTCACCATTTTTTGCCGTAACGATTTTTAAGTTAGCATCAGTAAAAAGAGTTTCTAGTAAGGACAGGTTTGCGGGGAAGTCGTCTGCGATAAGAATCTTATCACCAAAAAAGGTATAGTTATCTGTTAAGTCATTATCCAAATTTTTTTCTATTACTATTTTAACTCTAGGAAAATATATATCAAATTGAGTCCCTTTACCAAAA
>MDTD01166247.1_pt1 | contig 10894 bp, 12 predicted proteins | sample 811221 | NCBI WGS metagenome assembly MDTD01 (sample SAMN05326646, study PRJNA326480) | marine metagenome | isolation source: seawater | place: Pacific Ocean: South West | collected 2011
ATATTAATTTTTCTAAATTTCCAAAAGTACCAAAGGGTAAAAAAATTAAATCAGTTGATATTGTAATTAACATAAAAAAACATTAGAATCGTTCTAAACTATTAGTTTTTTCTATAGTAATTATAGGTTGTGTTTTTTTTAAATTATAATAATTTTAATTTTAGAAATGATCTAAAGTAAAGGTCAAGCGTACATATTATAACACTCATAAAGAAAGGAAAAGTATGTCATTATCAAATAGTAAAACTATGGAAAATTTAAAAGCAGCTTTTGCAGGTGAATCACAAGCTAACAGAAGATATCTTTATTTCGCGTCAAAAGCTGACGTTGAAGGCTTTAATGATGCTGCAGCTGTTTTTCGTTCAACAGCAGAAGGAGAAACTGGGCATGCATTTGGGCATTTAGAGTTTCTAGCAGAGGTTGGTGATCCTGCTACAGGAGAACCTATTGGTTCAACCTCGGATAATCTTAAAGCAGCTATCGCAGGTGAAACACATGAATATACAGATATGTATCCAGGTATGGCAAGAACAGCTAGAGAAGAAGGTTTTGATGAAATAGCAGATTGGTTTGAAACTTTAGCAAAGGCTGAAAGAAGTCATGCTGGTAGATTTCAAAAAGCATTAGACACACTATCAGAATAAAAATATAGTACCGTGCATTAACTATAAAATGCACGGTATGTAAACTTAATAATTTAGCTTAGAGTAATAGTTATGGTAATAGAAGGTGGTTTGCGCAAACCAGAACGCAAAGCAATCAAAATAGATGATCCTAATTTTTGGAACGAAAAAGACTTAGATATTGAATTAAGAAGGCAATTCGACGTATGTCATAGTTGTAGGAGATGTTTTAACTTATGTGACAGCTTCCCCAAGCTATTTGATCTTATCGATGAATCGCCATCTATGGAATTAGATACAGTTGAATCAACTAAATTTAAAAGTGTTACAGATGCATGTACACTTTGCGATATGTGCTTTATGGTAAGTTGTCCTTATGTTCCGCCTCATGAATTTGCAATAGACATACCCTCTATTTTTATTAGATACAAAGCTTTAGAAAATAAAAAGAAAAATAATTTAGTAGATTCTCAAATTGCGAAGACAGATATTAATGGCAGGGTAGGAGTTTTTTTTTCTATAATATTTAATTTTCTTTTAAATAAGAGAAGAGTTTTTTTTAGAAAAATTTTATCATTTTTTCTTGGAATAGAAGCTTCAGTGGCTTTGCCAAAATTTAATAAAAGAAGTTTTCAAAAGTTTTTTAATAAATATAGGAAGAAATTTGAGTTTAAAAAACATTACAATGAAAAGATATTAATTTTCAATAGCTGTTATGTTAATTACAACGATTCTAAGATAGGTGAAGCTCTAGTAAAAGTTTTAGAAAAAAATAAAGTTTATATGGAACAATTTTATGAGGGCTGCTGTAAAATGCCACAATTAGAACAAGGAAAAGTTGACGAAGTAAAACTTACATCAAAGAACATAGCAGACAAATTAAAAGAAAAAATTGATCAAGGGTTTAAGGTAGTTACCCCAATAGCTTCATGTGCATTAATGATAAAATCTCACTGGCCATTATTAAATCCAGATAATAAAAACGTTGTCTTGTTAGCTAATTCAACTATGGATATAGATGAATATATATGGGATTTAAATAATAGAAAAGGACTTGCAGACGGCATGAAGAGTTTAAATAAAAATATAACATTACATAGTTCATGTCATAGCAGAGCTCAGAACATAGGCCCAAAGTCTGCTCAAATATTAAAGCTTATACCTGACACTAAGACTATTAATGTAGAAAAATGCTCGGGACATGGAGGTACGTGGGGTATTAAAAAAAAATGGAATAAAACAGCAAGAAAAGTTGGTTTAGGAGCGGCAAAGCAAGTATTTAAAGAAGAAGGAATTATAGCTTCTACATGCCCACTGGCTGGATTGCATTTACAAGATATAAATGAGCAAAAAAAATTACGAGAATATAATCATAAAATTTATCACCCTATAGAACTGATTGCTAAATCATATGGTTTTGGGGAGTAACTAATAATGTTAAACATAGTTCCAGATGTAGTATTTAAGACTAGGGTAAGAGATGAGACTATAGAAGGAAATAATCCATATATATGGAAAGATAAAACTACAGACGAATATTTTAAGGATAGTAAAGTTATACTTTTTTCTTTGCCTGGTGCATTTACACCTACCTGTTCAACTTATCAGTTACCCAATTTTGAAAGACTATTTAATGAGTTCAAAGCTTTGGGTATTGATAAAATTTATTGCTTGTCTGTAAATGATGCTTTTGTAATGAATGCTTGGGCAAAAAACCAAAGCTTAAAAAATGTTGAAGTAATTCCTGATGGTTCTGCGGAATTTACAAGAAAGATGGGGATGCTAGTGAAAAAAGATAATTTAGGTTTTGGGATGAGATCTTGGAGATATGCTATATTGGTCGATAATAAAATTATAAAGAAATTATGGATAGAAGAAGGATTCGGTGATAACACAATAGGTGATAGTTACGGTAAATCTAGCCCAGAAAATATATTAAATGATTTAAAGCAATTATAGAAAGGAAATTATGGCACAGATAAATACAATAGAAAAATCAGAGATACTATCAAGAGATGAATATAAAATTAAGAGAAAAAGCTTGAGAGAAAAAATGGTTTTAAGGAAAAAGTTTAGAAGAGTAGATATAGGGCCTTATGTTACCATGTATTTTGAAAATAAGGACACAATCATTCATCAAATTAATGAGATGGTATATATTGAAGATGGTGGAGAAGATCAGATTAAAGATGAGATTTTAGCCTATAAGTCTCTAGTACCAAATGGCAGAGAATTAGTGGCTACTGTGATGGTGGAAATAGATAACCCTATAAAAAGAGCAGAATTTTTAGCTAAAATGGGAGGTTTTGAAGAACAAATGAGCATAAAAATTGATGGTCAAATGATTAAAGGTAAAGCTGAGTTGGATGGAGATAGAACTACTGCAGATGGTAAAGCTTCATCAGTGCAGTTTGTCCACTTTGAATTTGAGGATAAAGATGTTCAAAGCATAAAAAATCATATGGAAGATGTTTCGATTAGTATTAATCATGAAAATTATAGGCATTCCTCCACTCTCAATACTGACACTGTTAAAGAGCTAATTAATGATTTTATAAGTTAATTTAAAAACCCCATAAATAGGATTTTTTTATATAGCCCTTCATTCTCTGTATTTCTACTTTACAAAAATGCAGTTTTTTTTCCAAGCCGCAGTCATAATCTGTTATGATATTGTCTTTAAGTACAATAGCTTTAGTTTTTCCATTATTACTAAGTAAATTAGTATCTTTAATTACTATTAAATTTTTTTTATTTGAGGTTAATATTTTTGATAACCATCCTTGCGTACCATCATGCAATTCTACTTTATCATAAAACTCTCCCCTTTCTAATACTTTTACAGGTAAATTTGGTGCATTAATTTGCCATTTAATAGGGTACCAATCTCCAGGGCCTTTTCTTAGATTTGCTTTATTAGTTACTTCCTTAATGCTAATAAAGTCTTCTGATATTATAGAAGCAGGCAATATAAAAATAAAAAGTATCAGAATGTGCAACATATTATTCTCTATACAGAGTTGGAGCGGGTGAAGGGATTCGAACCCTCGACCCCAACCTTGGCAAGGTTGTGCTCTACCCCTGAGCTACACCCGCAATCTATTAAATAATAACACATATATAAAATTTTCATATATAATTATAATTATTGAAAATAATAAATTAAATATTAAAATACTCTAATATCAAATGTTAAATAAAAATTTTATATCTATTAATCTTAACGCTAAAAATAATTTGTATTTAATAAATATTATTATTTTTGTGATGATTATATATAAAAAATTAATTAGTCCAATTTTTTCAAAAAATAATACTCATTTTCTTAATTTCAAAAGTAATTTATGTTAGAAAAATCAAGTCAAATCATTGAAGAGATTGATACTAGTAACTTTATTAATAAAGTAATAGAAGAATCAAAAAATAACCCTGTAATAGTTGATTTTTGGGCTACATGGTGTAATCCTTGTAAACAGTTAACTCCTATATTAGAAAAAGTAGTTTTGCAAATGAATGGAAAAGTAAAACTAGTTAAAGTTGATATTGATAAAAACCAAAGTCTAGCACAACAAATGCAAATCCAATCTGTCCCAACCGTACTTGCATTTTTTGAAGGTAAGCCTATTAATGGTTTCGCTGGAATGAAAAGTGAAGAAGAAGTTTTAAATTTTATTAAAGAGGTAACTAATTTATCAATGCACTCTTCTGACGATTTAAAAAATATAAATAGCTTATTGGAAGAGGCAGAAAAAAAGTTGCAGGAGAAGGATTATGATACAGCAAGTTATGAGTTTAGTTCTTTACTAGGAGAGACTATACCTAAAGATCTGCTGGTCAGGGCTATTAGTGGTTTAGGTAAGTGCTATCTTGGTTTAAATCAGTATAGCCAATTAACGGAGCTTTTAGATACACTTGAAGATGATATTAAAAAAGAAGGTGAGATTGTAGATTTAATTAAATCAAAAGATTATTTAGAAAATATGGATGTACAGGAACTTTCAGACTTGGAAATAAAATTTAAAGAAAATCCAAATGACCTTAATACTAGATATGAATTGGCAAAAAGCCAAATAATTAATAAAGACTATTTAGATGCTATAAATAACCTTTTATTTATTATAGAAAAGAATAAAGAGTGGAATAAAAATAAAGCAAAAAAAGAGTTATTAAATATTTTTTCTTTATTAGGAGATAGTAACCCTTTGACTATGGAGGGAAGGTCAAGGTTATCTAATTTAATATTTAAATGACAAAAAAAATAACCTATAAAGAGTTGCCTGATATATTGCCGATTTTTCCTTTACCTGGAGTGATACTTTTGCCTAAAGGCAACCTGCCTTTAAACATATTTGAACCTAGATATATTTCTATGGTGGAAGATGCTTTAGGTAATAATAGGATAATAGGTATGATACAACCTAACCCGGGATCAAAAAAAGATAACGGATTATATCCAATAGGTTGCGCTTCAAAAATAATTTCCTTTTCAGAGACATCAGACAACAGATATTTAATAGAGTTGAAAGGAATTATTCGATTTAGAATTTTTAAAGAGGTAGATACTATTAGAGGTTATAGAAATATTATTCCAGTATGGGAAAGTTTTAAGCAAGACCTTAGTATAAACTCTGAAAAATTAAATATTGATGGCTTATTAGAATTATTAAAAAAATATTTTAATAATAATAATATTAATGTAGACTCTGAAGAACTTCACAAAGTTCCTGCTGATCAAATAATATCTGCAATCCCTCAGATTTGTTCCTTTCAGAATAGTGAAAAACAAGCAATTTTGGAAGCTAAAACAGATAAAGAAAGAGTGGACGTAATAATATCTTTACTCAAAATGAATTTATTAGATGAAAGTGAAAATACAACTACTGATACTATAAATTAAGCACATGGAGTTAAAGTTATGGAAAAAAAATTTTTAGACCTTATAGTTTGTCCTGTTTCAAAGGAAAAGCTGAAATATGATAAAAAAAATAATGAATTAATAAGTAAAAAGGCTAAACTTGCTTACAAAATAAAAAATGGAATTCCCATATTATTGCCAGAGGAAGCAAGAAAGATATAGACTATTTAATTGAAAGCTTTCCTTCTGAAGCATAATTTTTAAAAATATTTTTCAAAACCTTATTTCTTTTAAAAGCATAAAGACCAATTTCTCTAATCCTTTTTAAAAAGAAATTTGAGTTAGAAAATAAAAAGTTAAGTTTATCTGTAACAAAAATAATAGCAGCAGAGTTTAGATATTGTTTTTTGCTGAAAGCATTTAATATTCTATTACAACCAATATCTTCTTGTTTGATTTTATTATTTTTTGCTAACTTATATAGAGTTTCTATACCTTTTAATGTTAAATTTAACCCCTGTCCTGCAAGAGGGTGTATAGAGTGAGCTGCATCACCTATTAATAAAATTCTAGTATCATAAAATTTTTGAGCTTTTACCAAAGACAAGTCCCAGTTTTTAATATCCGTAATGACAGTAAATTCACCGTAATGTTCTGAGAGATAAAAATTTAATTCTCTTTCTATATCCTTTTTAGTGTATTTAAGTATTCTGTAATAAAAGGGATGATTACATGACCAAACAATAGAAGAATAATGGTTACTTTTATTTTGTATAATTGGCAGTGAGGCTAAAGGGCCATATTTTAAAAAATTTTCTGTAGCTAAATTATTATGCTTCTTTGTATGCTTAACATTAAAAATGAAAGCTTTCTGATTATAATTTTTCTTATAAGTTTTAATACCTGACTTCTCTCTTATAGAAGAATTTTTTCCATCAGCGGCAATTAATAATTGGGCCTTTATTTTTTTCTTGTCATTTAATTTTATTGTAACATTTCCCTGATCTCTAAAAAAAGTCATAACCTTATTATCAAATTTATTTATATTTTTATTTTTATTTATTGTATCAATCAAAATCGCAAATAGGTCTTTATTTCTAATCATAAAGCCTAAAGGTTTATTTGTTTTTTTTTGGGTTTTGTTAAAATAAATATTTTTTTTAGGAGTGCCATCATTTACCATGATATTTTTTATCGAACAGGTAAAAGGTTTTATAGATTTCCATAAATTAAGATGTTCAAAAAAAAGTTTGGACTTTTTAGATAATGCCGTAGTTCTAGTATCGTAATTATTTTCTTTAAAATTCTCAAAGCTTTGAGGATCAATAAGTGCTACCTTATAACCAGCCTTCGCCAATGCTAAAGAAGTTATACTTCCAGTTAGCCCTGATCCTACTATTGCAATATTAAATTTCAGTTCCATAATAATTATATATAGCATTATTAATTAATTTATGAAAAATGATATTACTAAATTAACAGCATTTGAAATAGGAATACTATTAGAAAAAAAAAAAATAGATCCCATAATTTTATTAGAACTATTTCTTGAAAATTATAAATTAGCTGAAGAAAATACTAAAAAAGGTGTTTCTAAAATACTTAAAAAAGAAGCAATTATTGAGGCCAAATTGTCATGGAAAAGACAGAAGAATAATAACAGATTAAGTATTTTTGATGGCATTCCCTCAGGATGGAAAGATGTTATAGATATCAAAAATTACCCTGCATTTGGAGGCTCTAAGTTATTAGAAAAATTAAGAAAAAATATTAAGGTAAAAGATGCAGATGCCGTTACTAATGCAAGGAGAAGCGGGATAATTCCACTTTTCAAAACAAGTACAGTAGAGTTCGCATTTGGAGGCTTGGGTTTAAATAATAGTGTAAAATATCCCAAAAACCAAATGTATAAGGGTTTAAGGTGTCCAGGAGGTTCAAGTAGTGGTGCAGCTTCAACTATTTTTTCAAATCTTATACCAATAGCTATTGGTACAGATACTGCTGGATCAGTTAGAATTCCTAGTTGTTGGCACAACCTGGTTGGGTTTAAACCAACTTACAATAATATAAGTTGTAAAGGTGTTTTACCTTTATCTAAATCCTATGATACTGTAGGCACGATATGTAAAACTGTTAGAGATAGTACAATACTTTATAATATTTTATCAAAAGATAATATCAACCTTCTTGAGATGAAAAAAAAATGTAAAATTGGTTTTGTTACAGATTTTAACTTTTCTTGTTTAGAAACTAGAGATAAGTTAATTTTTGAGAAGTTTATAAATAAGTTAGTTAAGCGAGGGTTTAATTTAAAGAATATAAAAATACCTGAATTTAATATAGCAAATAAGATTATTGAACAAGAAGGAGGAATAGTTAATTTCGAAGCTTGGAACCATTGGAAGGCTATTATTTCTCAAGGAGAAAATCTTATTGATAAGAATGTACTGTCGAGATTTTATCTAGGAAAAAATATGAGTGATAAAGTTTTTTTGGATATAAAATATAAAATAAATAAACTAAAGCAGAAAATTTACAAAAATTTTGATAGCATAGATTTTATAATATTACCTACATTAAGTATTAAGGCTCCTGAAATAAAAAAAATAACCAACAATGAAAGATACATTTTCTATAACAATTTGGTTTTAAGTAATACTAGAGTTGCAAATTTATTTAACTTTCCTGCTATCACAATGCCAATAAAAAAAAATTACTGGCTAAATTTTTCAGTTTTTTGTAGAGAAAAAGAAGATGAAACATTATTATCTGTTGCCCAGGAAATAGAAAATGTTATCTATGATTAGAGGTAATAAATGAATTTATTAAACAAAGAAATCAAAAGACTTCCAGATTACCCTTTTGATCGGTTAAGGGCATTATTATCTAATATTAAAGTAAATAGTGAGGTCATAGATATGTCGATTGGACAGCCAATGCATAAGACTCCTCATTTTATTAAAGATATTATATATAATGAGAAAGATAATTGGAATGCTTATCCTCCTCTATCAGGCATACCTGGCTTGCAAATGGCATATTTAGATTGGCTAAAAAATAGATTTAAGGTAGATAAATTTTTTGATGAGAGAAATATTATTCCATTATCAGGCACTAAAGAGGGCTTATTCTCAATTGCTATGACACTAAACACAAAGCAAATCTGCTTGCCTAACCCATTTTATCAGGTGTATCTGGGACCTTCTTTATTAAACAATATTAAAAAGTCTTTTTTAATTTCTAATGAAGATAATAACTTTTTATTCGATTTAAAAAAACTTAAACTACTATTAAAAGATAATCCCTCTTTAGTTTATTTTTGTTCTCCTTCTAATCCGCAAGGTAAAATTGCTTCATTTGAGTATATAGGTGAATTAATTAAAATAGTAAGATTCTATAATTCAGTTTTAATAGTAGATGAATGCTACATTGATATTTTCTATGATAAAGTTCCTACTGGGACACTTGAGGTTTGTTATAAAACAGGAAAAAATTTAAGTAATATTTTAATTTTCCATTCTCTATCAAAAAGATCTAATGTTGCAGGACTTAGGTCAGGATTTTTGATTGGTGATGCAAAAATAATTAATTTCTATAGAAAATTTAGAAATTATTCAGCCCCAGCTATACCAATTCCAATTCAATTTGCTTCTGCTGAATTATGGAAAAATACAAAACATGTCTTGTATAATAGAGAACTGTATAAAAAGAAAGTCAAATATGCTGATAAAGTTTTTAATGAGTATAATTTTTATAATAGCCCAGAAGCAGGCTTTTTTTTATGGCTTAAAGTTAAAGATGGAGAAAACTTTTCTAAACAACTATACTCTAAATATGCTATTAAAGTGATGCCTGGGGAGTACCTTGCGTATGGTAAAAATAATAACCCAGGAAAGGAATATGTAAGAGTTGCATTAGTGCACACAGAGATAAAGAATAATAAAGGTTTAAATAAAATAGCAAAGTTACTATTATGATTACTAAATTTTTTCTAAAGAGATATGACCTTAAGGTTTTAGCATATAAATCACTACAAGCTTTTATTTTATTTTTTTTATCAATTATTTTATTTTTAGGACTAGCTACCTACGATGAATTTGACCCATCTCCTTTTAGTGTCGGAGATGAAAAGCCAAATAATCTTTTAGGGTTATTTGGAGCAAACTTTAGTTCAGTATTGTTTTTTATTTTAGGAGATGCTTCTTGGTTAATGACAGCAGGTTTTTTAATGCTTATTAGAATTGTTATAATAACAGATTATAAAAGATCTTATGTTTTCTTGAGGTTTATTATTATTTTTTTTACAAGCTTTATTTTATCTCTATCATTTGAATTAGTTTCTTTAAATAGTGGTATCTTAGGAAAAGCTTTAGTTTCTAAAATTAAAAACTTTACTTTAGAACACACATCAGAAAATATTTATTTATATATAATGACTGCAAGTTTTATTTTTTTTATTTTTATTTTTTTGATAAATATTTCTAAAAATATTAATTCTTTTTTTACATTAATATATAAAACGTTTCTTTTTACTTTTAAATTAATTTTAAATTTATTTACAAACCTAATTACCAAAAAGAAAAAAAAATTGATTACTAAAAAGAATAAAAGTCACATTAAATTAGATAATAGACCAAATACTTATTCTTTACCTGATTTAAGTTTTTTAGAATGGGAAAAACTAGCATTTACTAAAAAAACAGAAAATATTGAACAAAATGCTAAAAAGTTAGAAAAAGTTCTTGATGATTATGGAATTAAAGGGGAAATAATTAATGTTACTATAGGACCAGTAGTTACTAGATATGAGTTAGAGCCTGCTCCAGGAACCAGATCATCTAGAGTAATCAGTTTATCAGATGATATAGCAAGATCTATGAGTGCTAAGTCTGCTAGAGTAGCTGTAATATATGGTAAAAATGCTATTGGTATAGAGCTACCAAATAAGAATATTGAAAAAGTATTTTTGAAAGAAATTCTTTCCTCGACTGACTTTCTTAAAAAGGATAGCATTTCTCTTGCTTTAGGAAAAGATATAGCAGGGCAACCTATTATTACTGACTTAGCTAAAATGCCACACCTATTAATAGCAGGAACTACTGGATCAGGTAAATCAGTTTCTATAAATGCTATGATCATTTCATTGCTATATAAATTTAGCCCTAAAGAATGTAAGTTAATTTTGATCGATCCTAAAATGTTGGAGCTCTCTGTATATGAAGATATACCTCATTTATTACATCCAGTTGTAACTGATCCAAGAAAAGCTGTCTTCGCACTCAAATGGGCAGTTAGAGAAATGAACGAGAGGTATAAGCAAATGTCCTGTTTGGGGGTAAGAAATATAGATAGTTATAATAATATCATTTCTAAAAAACAAAATAAAAAAGAAACTATTCTAAAGAAAGTTCAAATA
>MDTD01104280.1_pt1 | contig 10893 bp, 12 predicted proteins | sample 811221 | NCBI WGS metagenome assembly MDTD01 (sample SAMN05326646, study PRJNA326480) | marine metagenome | isolation source: seawater | place: Pacific Ocean: South West | collected 2011
CTCCTGCTCCTGAGCCTCCTGCTCCTGAGCCTCCTGCTCCCGAACCTCCTGCTCCTGAGCCTCCTGCTCCTGAGCCTCCTGCTCCTGAGCCTCCTGCTCCTGAGCCTCCTGCTCCCGAACCTCCTGCTCCTGAGCCTCCTGCTCCCGCTGCTGTGTCTGCAGAAGAGGCCAACCGTAAGCGCCAGCAGCATATTGAACTTCTTCGCAAGAGACAAGCAGCAAAAACTAAGCTGTTGAACGCGCAAAAATTTAGGGGTGGCATGTTTAGATAAATATTTATATGTGTATTTATTATAGATGGCTAAGAAGCTGGCAAGTAACGCAGCACCTGTGCTGATTAACATTATCATGAACGCGATTACGATTTTCATTGCCATGGCAATCGTTAATTACATGAATGACATTCGTGCGAATCCACAATGCAGAGATCTTCATCCTACTACTAGACAGGGACTTACAATCTATGCATACCTCGTAATGATATTGTCTGGTGTATCATTGATCATGATGGCATACCTTTTATTGGTTAACATGATGTAAATAATATTAAAATAAATTTATATAGATATAAATTTATCTGTTAATGTATATAATGAACGAGTATAATTTTGAATTTAAGGAGAAATTTCCGTTTGACACCCGTAACGCTGAAGCAACCAAAATATTAAATAAATATCCTAATCGTATACCTATCATCTTAGAGAAGTCTAAAACATCAAATAACGTTCCAGACGTTGATAAGAAGAAATATCTTGTCCCTCATGACCTGACTATGGGTCAATTTCAATACGTCGTTCGCAAAAGACTTAAAACTTTAACAGCCGAACAAGGGCTGTTCTTCTTCGTCGGCAATTCAATGCCTTCGGCTAGCCAACTATTAACACAAGTGTATAAAGACTATAAGGACGAAGATGGATTCCTTTACGTGGTATATGCAGGGGAGAACACGTTCGGTTAAATATATATTGATTATTTATTTAAAAGTATATATATATAAATAAATAATGGATGACAATCAGAGAGAAACAATTTCTAAACTGAAATTCTTAGGCAAAATTAAAAAGGGGGAAAAAATTAACGTAAAAGAAATGTCTCTTCAAACAGAAAGTTATCTTACTGCCGCATCGCGAACGATATGGTTCGTTGATAACAGGAATAATACTATGTCTTTCATACAGACAACAATTCAGTCAGGTTTTGATCTACTTAACCTACTAAACAAAAGTAATGGAAATGTTAGTGACGATGAAGTCTCTAAAACCATCGTTCGTGACATAACTGCTGCCAAGAACGGTATTAACAATCTTAAGACTACCTATTCAGATGACACATACTTCTGTTGCAGTGTTGATACATTTGTTGAGACTATATCTGCAAGATTGCTTGATCTGCGTGACAAAAGACCTAACATATTCACGGAAACTGATAAAGATATAGTGACGACTACATTCGTTGACGAAAAAAAGAAAAAAAAAGATAATTAGTTGCAATATATATTCATATATATATAATGCAACTAGTCCGACAACTTTCGTTTATAGATATATACTTAACATCTTTAGGTTATATCATCGGCGCCGGAATATACATATTAATAGGTAAGACTGCAAAATATGCTGACAAGCAAACATGGATGGCGTTTCTTATTGCAGGTATTCTTGCATTACTTAATACTATCAGTTATACTGAACTTTCACATTTATATAAAAAGAATGGCGGTGAGTATGACTTCATTTCTTCTACATTGGGCGAAATACCAGGGGCATTTGCTACTCTCATCCTATTGCTTATGAGTATATTAACTACCACCACAGTTGCCATGGGTATGGGAGAGTTCTTTAAAAATAATTTTAATATGTCAACTACCAAATCTGCTGCATTCCTAATACTTATGTTTGGTATAATAAATATGATTAGTGTAAGATTTACTACAAATATAAACAAAATCACCGCAACAGTTGAAACACTAGCACTAATACTTATAGTAATACTTGGATGGAACAAGGTAAACATCAAAGAGACTATAAAGTTTCCTAGCAGCCTAACTAAAGTTGGATATGCTACAATGATAGCCATGTTTGCCTACATAGGATTTGAAACAACTATTAAACTTACTGAGGAAGCAATAAACCCCGACAGAGACATACCACTTGCACTTACTGCTGCTTTGATAACATCTATTATCCTATATGTTGCAGTTAGTATGGTAGCAACAAATGTTTTATCCAGAGACAAAATAACATCATCTGCAACTCCTATTGCGGTCACTGCTGGAAAGTTATTGATGCCGTCTGCATTCAATGTATATAATCTAATCACGTTTTTCGCAATATCTGGAACTATACTCACTAGCATACTAGGTAGCTCCCGCATGCTGTATGGCGTAAGTGAGTATTACAGCTATTTATCACCACTACGTTATGTAAATGAAGACACAAAAACACCCGTTCTTAGCATATTAGTCGTAACATTATTGTCAATACTTGCTCTTATCATCAATTCTGTTGAACAGGCCGCTCTATTTACTAGCTACTTATTTTTTATAATATTAATCCTTGTTAATATCTCTCTTATTTACTTACATTACAAAGATGATACAAAAGAAAAATTAAATGAATTGTGGTCATCATCACTAAATAAACATTTTCCAGTAACTCCAGTCACATCTATTGTAACTAGTATTATCGCATTACTAAGCAACTTTTGAAATATATTGTAGTCTGATCTTATGTTTAAAGTTTGCCTTTTCCATAAACATGAAAAGCTTAAAGTTTACTGGTGTATAATTTGATATATCTTCTTTCAGTGCAACTCGTGTGTTCAACTTAAAATGCGGTAAATACACTATATACTGATACATATTATCATTCCTATAGATTTTGTCATAAACGTATCCCACATATGTTTCTGTCAAGAGATCTGGATCTGATGTACATTGAGCCAATAGCGCACAGTCCGATTGTACTTTCCTAATGGCCCTCATCGTAGTATTAATATACTCTAAACTGATAAACCATTTTTCATAGAACGCTGTACATCTGTCTGACAGTTCTATCATGTCCAAGTTTTTCTGGAACTGAATAATATTAAGTAGGTCTATAAGTCTACGTATCGGAGAGGACATGTGGATGTATGCATCTACCTTCAATACATCATGTTTCATGTCTGATTTGTAAGGTACATACTGTCCCGCACTACTATTCCAGATACGAACAAACATTTGAACATCATCTGGCAACGAATTTGGTATCTCTATATCAGGATTCAGAATGAGAGATCTGTATATGCCATTTTGATATGACATCATTCTTTGACCAGTCCACCAATTAAACAATATCATCGCATAAGCAACAACATCATGACTATTTTTAATCTTACCCATATATTTGTATTTTGGAGAGATCTCACGTAATATATCAAATATTTTCTTATAGTCTACATCACTAAGCAATGATTTCTCTTCATACCTGAAATTCTTGTTTACATTAATTAAACAATTAGAATATTTTGACTCAATTATATTGCCATCTTTTATATGCAAATCAAGAACTATCGCAAAACGATTCTGTTTTTCTTGGAGACTACACAAACAATCTGATAGAATAGTCGGTAACATAGGACGCTTCCTGTCAGGCAGATATATCGTAGCAACTCTTTGCGAAAATGATTCCCATAGCTCAAGAATCTCTATCCAAATCGTCACATTAGATATGTATATACTTAACTCTGTATAATCTGAATATTGTTGTATACTCATTGCATCATCATAATCTGTGCTTGTTGCAGGATCTATACTGAAAACATTATACTCTCTTCTATCACAAATTGATGGAAAGCGTTCCATGATGATATCGGTATATTCGTCCTCTGTTCTACTTTTATATTGCTTTATCGCATCCTTCATAAATGTAGTTATTGACGAATTCAGACTTTTACAGTAAAGCTGATACTCATAGAAATTCGCCAGCTTGTCAACTCCACCTATTTTAGTTATCATTGTTCCTACAGGATGCTTTCCATCCCAATTGTCAAAGCTGAATATTGCATACTCATTCACCGGTTTTTTGGAAAAATCGCAGTTTTTGAAATTCAGAGGTATCAAGAAAGATGGCAATCTACTATCATCTGGTAGACATCTATAGTATTTCTTGTTCTTATGTTTTCCATAGCTGACATTGTCAGAAAGAACCAATACGCCTGATATGTGCTTAGCACTACGAAGTGATGATACCATAACTTTGACATTACTTCCATCGTATTCAATGATGTCGTTATGAAATAGCTTCAACGCTACAGGATCTATCGGCAGACTCTCACCTATCATTGTAGTTTGGTTTATATAGTCATACGCCCGATAGTTTCTGTCTCCTATCTGGACCTTGAACATTTACATGTATAATATAAATTAATATGTATATCAATTTTATATTATATCAACTGTATCTATCGTCTCTTACATCTGTTCTTTTTCGCACTATTTCTCATTTTTCTTTTGCGTGTGATTTTATCTGATCTACGACCCTTGACTTGATGTCTTCCACCCATCTGTTTAACCTCGGACATAAATCTTGCTGCCATTTTTTGTGATATCCTGCTACCTAATCTGTATTTTGAATATTTGATTTTTTTCTTCTTTGCAGTCTTTTTAACCGTCGGTTTGCGCGAACGTTCTGTTTTAGAACGATTTAATTCTTTCTCCGTTCTATACTTAAGAGAGGGCAGCATAGGTTTATAACTTTCTGTTTTGCCCTCACTTTTCTCAGAAGATATCGTTTCATCTGGCGATTCAGATAAATCCCCTTCTGACTCCTCTGTTATCCGGGTAAGAGCTGGTCTGTCACCTTCACGCATTCGTAACCTTGGTTCAGTTCCTACATAAAGAAACTCACTACCATGACTCGGTGTAACTGACGCCATGAGAGGCTTAGTTACCGAACTATGTGGCGTATACTGCCTTGGCAGCAAGAACTTACTTATTTGTTTAGCCTTATTCTCGCTTTTTTTATTATCGCTTTCTGATTGATCTGGCTTAGGACTTTGCGTTATATCTTCTGTTGCATAAACGTTGCATGTGGTGTCTGCTATTGTATATAGTATTGACTTGTCGTTCTCTCTCAGTCCAATTATTTCTGCAGATATTTCTTTTGCCTTATCAATTATTTCAGACAGCTTTAGCTCATCATCGTTTACAACGAATGCATTAAACTCATTACTTAATTTGTTATTAGGCGTATTATCATTCGGCTCAATTAATGCATTGTTCAAATATACTGCAGAGAATCTGTGACCCTTACCTGTAACGTCTTCACCTATTTCTTCTTGTTGCTTATGACCACGCGAATATATTGCCTTTAAAATGTTTCTTACAGTCGTAGTTACCTTTTCAGGATGATTATTATCTCTCTCTTGGATGATGATTACAATTCCAGGGCGAGATATTTCATCCGATCGTCCTTCCATATTGATAACCTTGTCTATTTTCTTGGCAGGACCTACCTTTGCGATCGTAGTTCTATGTTTTACCTTTGTTTCATCCTCAAACTTATAAGTTCCAATAAGGTAATCTTCATTTGCATCAAAGTCAATCCTTCCGCCATCTTCAAGCCATCTTGCTTCAGTATTCCAGTTGCTGATTATGGATAATAACTTCTCATCATACTCACTTACTTGCAAACTACAGTTCCCTACTTCTTGTCCTATATAAATCTCTCTATCGCTAAGTTTAATCTCATTCATATCTTCGCTATCTGCTCTCCCGTGAGCAGTTATATAGATTCCTACCATATACTTTATCTGTTTACGAACTGAAGGCATTATATATTGACATTAGAATATATGTTTCTCTTTTTATTATAATTTCTAAATAATAATGTTATACTAATATAACGTTATTAATGAATCTATTATATAATCTACCCAACGAGCTAATTGAATATATATTTTGTATCATACATAAAAATAATTATTCGTTCGTCATGAAAGAGCTAACAGACCGCACCATACTAAGAAACAGCGAAAAAATAAATGAAATTGTTGAGAATTTCGTCGAACAACTTATCGAAGATGTACTTAACAATATTAATCAACAGTTATGATTCGGACTCCTTAACATCCTGCGTAGTTGTTTCATTTGCTTTTGTTATTTCTTTATTTGCATCAATTGGCTTAATGCTATCAAATTTCCTCACTACCTGATGTTTTATGTTCTGATTTTGCAACATATGCATAAATATATCTGGAGAGATTGCAATATTATTCATGTACGTTTTATATTTCATCGTTATCAAAGAACTATTATCTCCAAACTTAATACTATACCACCAATAAGCTGGTATAAATACGACTTCACCTTTTTTCAATGTTATTTCTAAAAATTTCATCTTGTTCATATCCGCTTTGTATTTTGGATCAGGATTCCAGGGATTAATTGCTGATCTAAACTCAAAATTATCATAATCTTTTATGGGATACAAATACTTTTTGTTTGATGGCGGTGTCAGCTTTATTGTCACTTCACCTTGTGTAGCAATATAATAATTTCTGTAATTTAAATTGTATCTCAATGGTGTAGTCGTGTCAGAAGATCCAGACATCATATCATAATTACAATTAGATACAAGATACGGTCTAAAGAATTCATCATGATACTTGTAATGCTTTACAAGTCCTGTCTCTTCAAGAAAATCCGAATTCTTTTCAGTAAAGTAGACACTATCGTTGTCACTATCAAATAGTTTTTTTGTCGCTTCTAAGGTTAACGGTATATACAGTTCTTCCTTATTGTCATCATTTACATTTCTTACTTTGACATCAAATGCACTATGGCTACTGTGCATAGAGTCAAAACTGCAATTATCTAACAAGTAATCGTTATCTAACTTGAATATCACAGGCTGTCTTAAATCACATATTTCCTCCAACTTTTCCTTTGATGGTTCGTCTATTTCATAAATCTCTAAATCATCGCTGGTTTTGATATGGTAGAAAATATGCAAATAAAAAAATAATATTAGGCAAAATACCAAAAATGCTACAATGTTCTTCATCCTAATAAAATTTTAGACTAATATTTCTCTATTTATACTCATTATTTCTTCGCTCACTCTGTATCATCAAACTTCGGAGCAAGATACAATCTTAGGTGACACTCATTCTCCAAATTATAGTCCATCCTAAGCGGGTAGTCATTACTAAGATTAAGAACTCCTTCATCAGTCAACTTATAGAACTGACATACTCGTTTCAACAAATTTACTGCAAACGTAACAGATACAGTTGCATCCTCATCCATCAGGAATTCATTCAAATCTTCTAAAGGTATGTCAACCTCCATTGTTCCTGTATCACCTTGAACATCAAACTTGATCTCTTCTTCAGAGCATGTAATATTAACTGTGTCATGAAATAGTGCGAACTGATCAATGAGCTTACTAATCTTTCTCGTAGGAATATTAATCTCCGCTGAATACTCGAACTCTGGGATAGTAAGTTCTTGAACAGTGTTATCCAAAAGACTCATCTTAAATTGTTTATTGAACTCTGTCTTGTGATCACTCTTAAACTTTATATGTAGAAAGTCATCATTTTTAGTTGAGATCTCAATACTTTGATTCTCCTCGCGGATATTCAAGACTTTGTGCATGTTCGAAGTATTCAAGCATATAAATTCTTGATCGTTTCCTTGATCAAAATTAAATTCGGTGAACCATTCCTTTTTCAAGACTAGCTCAAACATGCAGACATGACTTGAGTCCATACCCTGAACATAAACCTTTTCACAACTGAATCTCATCGCAATTTCATTTGCAATTTGCGTAAGATTCTGGAAAATCGTGCCAAATTGGTCAGACTTCTTTGCGTCGTTGATCAACAACTTCATTTAATAGTAGTATTAAATGAAATATTATTTTCAATTATTTGACTAATTATCGCCGTTATGGCTCTTTTTTCCTTTGCCCTTCGTCTGTTCTGCCTTCATTTGCGCTAACTCATTCTGCAGTTGCATTATGACCGATCTAAGCTTTGTTACGTCACCCTCAAGTTTACTTATTTTTTTTGCAGTTTCAGAGTCCTCATCCGATTCTCTATTTCCTTTCGCTTCTGCTGCAAGAGCAATGACTTCATCTTTTGTTGCTGCGCTGTGTATCAGGTCGTTAACCTGTCTTGATAACTGGGTAACATCAGACTTAATATCTGGTCCTATCCCGTTCGCGGCAGAAATTGTTGTTACTTTCGCATTTAACGAGTCATAATTATCTGCCATAGTTTTCAAAAAGCCATCGCACTCATCCCAGTGTGCATCGTGTTCCACTTGAGCCGTTCTCAAGGCATCTATCTGTCTATCATGTAGAAGAACTAGTGACTCTACTGTAACAGCTGGCTTACTCATATTACTTTTTCCATTTACCGTATTGTTACTCTGATTTGCCACATTCTTGGCACCTCCAGCTCTTCTACGATGTGCTGCTGCTAATGCTGCTCCACTACTCATTTATAAACACTATAGTATTATATTTTTATATTATTTGCGCATTTCCATTTTAATCTGCGAATGACTATTGTAGTTACATAGTTCAAAATCATCTACTTTATAATCTTCAATCCTCACTCTATCACGTTTCTTTATTTTCAGCGTAGGGAACTCTATCGGTTCATTATCTACTTGCCTAGATAATGGCTCTATGTGGTCATCGTATATATGTGCATTTCCTAAATGATAGACAAAATCTCCTACCTCCAGATCACAAAAATCTGCTAAAATGTATGTCAAGAAACTATATGATGCTATGTTAAATGGAACACCCAATCCTATATCACCGCTGCGCTGATATAATGCACATGATAACTTATTTCCCACAACATTAAAGTGCATCAAAACATGACACGGTGGAAGAGCCATCTTGTCTATCTGACAAGGATTCCATGCCGAGACTATGAGTCTTCTTGAATATCTCTCTACTGGATCCTTTAGTGCATTAATGACATATTGAAGCTGATCTACTCCCTTTCCACTATAATCTGTATTACAATCCTGATACTCAGCATTAAAGAATCTCCACTGATGACCGTAGACAGGACCAAGATCATCCTCCTTCAAATGCTGTAAACCTCTACTATCCAAGAATTCTCTTGATGCATTATCATTCCAGATTCTAACGTTCTGTTCCTTTAAAAGAGTGTTACTTGTGGATCCCTTAATAAACCAGAGTAACTCTTTGAGACATGTCTTCCATGCAACCTTCTTAGTTGTAAGAATAGGGATCTTGTTGTTCTCAAGAGAGAAAATCATTGATGCACCTATAACTACTTTAGTAGTTCCATTCCGTCCTTCTATAAATTCGCCATGACTAATGATGTCTTTAATAAGGTCTATGTATTGATACTCCTCATGACGACCGTCCAGATATTTAGACACTAACGTTTTTAGCATTTTATATAGCTATTTATTTTCTTCTTTTTAACTGTTTTAATTTCTTGTTATATTTTAAATGGAAAGAAAAGAAACAATTGTTCAGAATGCTGGCTTTATCAGACATGTATTCAATTTTGATGAAGACACAAAAATTGATCTACTCAATATTATCCAATATGCATTTCTAAGTTTGATCCCTATGATTTTCCTTAACAAATCTATTCAGCGATTCATACCAGAAAGTGATGACAAAAAAGGATCATTTGAGATTCTAGCTGAGGTTCTAGCGCAGATTGTAGTTATGTTCGTTGGTATCTTTTTCATCAACCGCATTGTAACGTATGTTCCCACGTACAGCGGAGAGAAATACCCTGAATTTAATCTGATTACTGTAATCCTTGCATTCTTGATGATTCTACTTAGCTTGCAATCAAAATTGGGAGAAAAGGTCACTATACTTACCGACAGAGTATATGACATGTGGGGCGGCGATGCAAAACAAGAAGCCCTAACTGGTAGTAAAAAGAACAAAAATAAGGTTACGTCTTCACAACCAATAGCCGGTCATCAGCCTAGTCGCGCAGACACGTCCAATCTGGGACTATTACCTCCAGGTGCTACAGGAGGTATGACAATGACCGGAGCACCTGGTGGTCCTCCTGACTTCAACAGCATGTATGTAAATCAAAACAATCCATTACCTAATGCTGCTAACCCACAAGATAGTCCAACTGCACAAATGAATGCGTCAACATATAATCTTAATGCGTCCATAGGTGGTGAGGCACCTTTGGCTTCGGAACCAGAGCCGTTCTCATTCGGAGGTGGTTTTGGCGGCGGTCTTTTCTAATCATATAACTAAATTATTACCTATATGATTACTTAACTATCTGTAACTTATCATCTATTGCAACAGCTTCAGACAAATTTGTCTTAATGACGTTATTATTTTTCTCTCTTTCACTATCATCTTTTCCTCCCATTGCAGTCTGTATTATCTTCATATATTCTTCAATGCCTTCTTCTGTAGAATGCCAATCAGGATTATTTTCTTGCCATTCCTTAATTTTATTTATTTGTTTTTTTGCTACGGTATCAATTGTCTTATTTAGCTTCATATGCTTAGAATCCTCTACCCAATCATTTTCGTTCTTCACATAGAATTGTTGTTTTTTTTGGTCACTACATTGAATTGGTCTAGAAGTTGCATCTAAATCTTCCAAATTCTTCACAAAAATATTTGTAATGCCTTTAACATAACCATAGTTCTTCGTATAAATTAAATCATCAAAAGTAAGCTGTAGTGAGTTGACGAAATCGTTAATGCTCATTGCATCTTTGCATTGTGTATTTAGAAAAACATTAAAGTTTACTTTCTGGTTGTTATTGATTGTAGCATTTATTACCTTACTAGCATTATCATTGACAATCTTTTCACAAAGCATGGCATTCTTGTTTGTAGTTTCTTTTAATATGTTCAA
>MDTD01102889.1_pt1 | contig 10892 bp, 9 predicted proteins | sample 811221 | NCBI WGS metagenome assembly MDTD01 (sample SAMN05326646, study PRJNA326480) | marine metagenome | isolation source: seawater | place: Pacific Ocean: South West | collected 2011
ATGTTCTATTGCAATTCGAATAGCGCGTGCATTTTCTCAAAAAAGTAAAATTGTTTTTTGTGGGTACCATGGTTGGCATGATTGGTATTTATCTACAAATATTCAAGACAATAGTAATTTAAATAACCAATTATTATCAGGCTTATCAACCTCTGGTGTGCCTAAAGAATTGGCAAATACATCAATACCTGTTCAGTATGGCAGTAAGACAGACTTAGATAAAGTATTTTCTATTCAAGCAAATGATATAGCCGCTGTTATTATGGAACCAGTTCGTAATAAAGTAGATTTAGATTATTTAAGATTTGTAAAAGAAATAACTAAGATAAATAATGTACCTCTTATTTTTGATGAAATTACATCAGGCTTTAGAACACGCATTGGCGGAGTACATATGGAGTATGGGATTGAACCAGACATAGCAATTTTTGGAAAAGCCCTTGGTAATGGATTTCCTATATCTGCTATCATCGGTAAAAAAAATATAATGAATAAAGCCCAAGATACATTTATCAGTAGCACTTACTGGACGGAAAGAGTTGGGTATGTTGCAGCTTTGAGGACTTTGGAAAAGTTTAAAGATAAACAAGTTCAGCTAAAATTAATTAAGAATGGGGCACTTGTCAATTCTGCTAGAAAAGAAGCCTCAGAAATAACTGGTGTTAAAATAAAAATTTCAGGTATAGAGCCGCTTACGAAGTTTTCATTTGACTATTCAAATGCTGACGAAATAATGACTTTATATATTCAAGAAATGTTAAAAAAAGGATATTTATCAGGGCCTTCATATTATGCAAGTTTTGCACATGATGATGAGCTAATTAATAAATTTAAGTTAAATATTATTGAAGTTTTTAAGATAATAGCAAAAGGCGTTCAATCAAGTAATATCATTGGACTACTGGATGGGCCGGTAAAGCATATGTCTTTCCAAAGGCTCAATTAATATGAGTAAAGAGCAGATTAAACGTGTAATTATTGTTACAGGTGGACTTGGAATAATAGGTCGTACATTTGTTGAGCAACTTATTGAGAATGGATATGTTGTCATTTGTGCAGATATCCAATGTGATTCTAGTAAAGACAATAATATTAACTTATTAAATGTCAACGTTGATATTACATCTAAGACATCAATAGATAAGATGATTCAAACTGTCATTGAGAAATATGGTCGCATTGATGGTTTAATTAATAATGCATATCCAAAAAATCAACATTATGGCAAAAGGCTTGAAGATATTGAATATGATGGTTTTTGTGAAAATGTAGGGATGAATTTAGGCGGTTATTGCTTAATGATTCAGAGGCTACTTCCAACTTTTATTAAACAAGGGCATGGGAATATTATAAACGTGTCATCCATATATGGTGTGGTATCACCAAAGTTTGAATTATATGAAAATACATCTTTGAGGCCAACACCTGTTGAATATGTGGCTATTAAATCGGCATTAATTCATTTAACAAAATTTTTTGCAAAATATTTCAAAGGGAAAAACATAAGAGTCAATTCAATAAGTCCTGGGGGGATTAATAGTGGCCAAGATCAAAGTTTTGTAGGAAATTATGAAAAAAATTGTCTAAATAAAGGGATGCTAGAGTCTAAAGATTTGGTGGGGGCAGTTCTATTTTTATTATCTAAACAATCAGAATATATAAATGGCCAAAATATAATTATTGATGATGGTTTTAGCTTGTAGTAATTTTCTTAATAATATAAATTTAAATTATGCATAAAGAAACAATTATTGTTGGCATATCTTGTTATTACAATGATAGTGTTTTTGCAATAATTAAGCATTTGGTGCTTAATGCCCTTAGTATTCTTAATACGATCATTCGGAATGTTGAGCATATTGGTAGAGGAATCTGTTTTAGCCCCATTCATTTAAACTTTATTCTAAAGTCTAGCATTGTATGAAAGTAGCTGTATTAGGGAATATGTCCCAGCGTTTAAGCGCTCAAATTCATTTATGTAAGGAATTATTATGTATTGATCCATCATTGGAATTTACGTTTATTTTAAATTCAAAGAAAGACTTTGAAAAGTTCAAGTTTAGTCTTCAACCTTTTTCTTATATTGTTTACGACACAAATGAATCTAATGAAAAGTCAACAAAAAGTGGTTTAGATAGAAAAAAAATAAATATAAAAAGTTTATTGAAGTGGGTTCAATATCTAAGTATTTATGAAATATATTCAATGGGAAAAATCTTTTTAAATTTGAGAAAGAAAAACCAATGGATGAAAAAGAACATTGAAAGTATTCAACCAGATATTGCAATTTCAAATGGAGATCGTCACGGTGAACTTGAACCGGCTTTTTTAAAACAATGTAACAAAAGTAATATATTTATTGTTGTGCCATATTTAACATATTCAGGAAGTGAAGGTCCGTTATTGACTCAAATAGGTCGAAGATTAGTTGATCGATCATGGCGTAGTCCTTTAATTACTCACTTGTTATGTTTTTTTATGAAAGGGCAGCTCTACAAGAAAAAATACCTCTTTTATAACCCTTCAATGATTTTAGCACTAAAATTATTTGGAACACTATCAAAAAATCCCTGGCAAATGGGTTGTGGAAAAGTGAACCGTATATGTGTCGATTCCCAACATACTTATAATAGGTATAAAAAAAATGGTGTACCAATTAGTAAGATGCGTATTATTGGGGATATATCTACAGATGAACTGTACAAATCTTTTAAAAATAAAGAAGAGTTAAGGGGAGAAATAATTAAAAAATATTCATTAGATCCATCAAAAAAAATTATGATATGTGCCATTCCACAATTATACGAGCATGATCGATTAGATATTGATTCACATTGGAATGAAATTTACTTCTTACTTGAATCTTTTTGTAGGAATAAGCATAATGTATTGCTATCACTACACCCCAAAATGAATAGAGAAATTTATATGCATTTGGAAAAAAAGTTTCCTTGTAGAATTTTAGATGAAAAATTAATGTTTGTTCTACCTATATCAGATCTGTTTATAGCAGACTTTTCTTCCACTATCATTTGGGCGACCCTATCTAGGGTGCCAAGCATCATAGTTGATTTCTATGGTTATAATTATGATGTATTTAACTTTTTAGAGTCTGTATCTATCATAAACGAAAAGGCCGAATTAGAATCTAAGATAAATGAAGTGATGAAATTAAAACCCGATTTTTCAAATGATTGGAAACAATTATCACGAGATGATGTATTTAATGGGAAAACGACAGCGCGATATTATGAGATAATCAAAGAAGGTGCGTTGAAAACCTAGCTGAATGAAAAAATTTCTCAAAAACTTTAGTTTATATATGTTGCCTGAAACTTTTGTCAATGCATTGCCATTTATTACATTGCCAATTACAACACGTTATTTTGGGTTAGAAGAGTTTGGAATTATAGCACTTTTTCAGCTATGTCAACTTCCATTTACAATATTATGTGAGTATGGTGTGGGATATATAATCCCAGGGTTGTGGTTTGATTTAAAAGAAAAAGAACAAAAGCAGTTATTATTTTCAATTTTATTTACAGGGTTTGTTATTGTAACACTTAGCATTGGCATTCTTTTTCCATTTTTTGAGTTGATTGTTAATCGGATTGCGAATGATTCCGCACAACACATTATTAAATTGATACCATGGTTATATTTAACCGTATTATTTAATTTTATTCCCCCAGTCTTTTCAAGTTGGGTCGTCATAACTGAGCGTGCAACATTATTTTCTAAAATCAAATTAACAGAAACCTTTGTTAAAACATTATTTAGTTTGTCTTTAATTGTGTATACTCAAGATGTTTACTGGGTAATAATAGGAACGGTAATAGCAAATATAATATCAAACACATTAAAGTTATTTATTTTATTACCAAATTTAAAAGCAACATTTAAAAAACGGTTTTATCTTGAAATTCTTAGAATCGGATATCCAATTTTTATTCGTTCTTTATTTAATCAAGTTAGGGGAAGAGTCGATAAGCTGTTTGTTAGCTCCTTATATTCAGTTCAGACATTCGCGCTTTATAATTGGTCATTACGGTTTTATGATTTGTTTACAGTTATTGATGGTCATTTTTCAAAAGTATATTCCCCTGAGTTATATCAAGCATTAAGCAAAAACCAACCTGATTACAATAAGTTTAGAAGGATTTTCTTTGGGTGGTTTGTTTTAATATTTTTTGGATGTGTGTGTTTTCATTTTATTGGGGAGCGTCTGATTGCTTGGATTTCAAATGATGTCTACACAGAGGCGTTTCCAATTATATTACTATCCACGATTGTTTTTTTGATCGATGGTGCATTTACAGCGGTCAGCGTTCCAATTATTCAAAAGAAAAAAACAAAGATAATTTTATATATGACGATGATTACAAGCATGGCATGCCTTTTTACAACGTGGTTTTTTGTTCCGATTTACGGGGCTTATGGGGGTGTTTTAAGCTTAGTTACATTAGCATCGATGACGGGTGTGATGGGTGCAATAATTAAATTTAGGATGATTGGCCAGAATTGGATAGAATTGAAAGGGATGGCCTATACATTTTTATATATTATTGGCATTAGCCTATACTTTCTAAACTTTATTAATCTTTCGAAAGCATTCGTTTGCATAACTTTTATCGTGTTAATCACTCACTTCTTTTGGCAAGAAAAGAAATGGTCCGCTAACAATATTAATCTTAATACTGGAAGATAAGCGGGAGCTAAGCTGTAAATAATCAAATTGCAGAAGCTGCATCTTTCAGGATTGAAACGCCATAACGTAAATCCTCTTCAGATATAGCAAGATTTGGTCGTAATCGAATCGTGACATCTTTTGTTGGATTGCATATAAATCCACGCTGATACAATTCATTGACGTAGTGATCACGAATTTGTTGATTTTCAAAGTCAAAAGCAACCAGTAGGCCACAATGACGTAGATTTTTTATATGAGGAATAGTCTCCAATTCTTTAATAAGAAGGTCTCCCATCTTATTAACGTTATCCAATATGCCATATTCTTGATAGGCCTTAATCGCATAAGTGCAACGAAGCATATCCAATAAATCGGCATCCCAGGTAACCTCCAAACGTATAGGGGTGTCAAAAATCTTAGCAAACTTTTCTCGAACCATCATGCCAGACAATAATGTTTTTTTACCAAATACAACAATGTCGGGGATAATTGGAAGGTGCTCAAAGTACCAAAGTTTTCCTGTTCCACCAAAACCGACCTGAATTTCATCAAAAATTAATGGAATATCAAACTCATCACAAATTTGACGGATTCCTTCGAAAAACGAGATGGGAAAGTAATGATCGCCAAACGTGCATTGAATAGGCTCCATAAGAACACAAGCAATATTAGTATTGGATTGAATGAGTTGTCTGGTTTGATTAAGAACATCCTCAACAAATTCAGAGTCTACTTTAGCAGATCCATTAACATATTTTAAAACAGGATTTGGTAAAGCTTCAATTTTATTATAATTTGGAAGTCCATTTAGTCGTGCAGAAACGGGGTGGAATCGATCGGTTAAGCTTGGGCCTAGACTATTAATGCCATGAAAACTTCCTTTGAAGGTAATAAACTCTGGTGATATTGATTGTTTATAGTCAATAGCGGTTTTAATTGCAGCTTCAATGGCCAGCGCTCCAGTACAGCAAAAGTGAGCATGAGAAAAGGTGTCTTTCATAGCGTATGACTTAAATTCAGTTTCAAAAGTACTTGCAACATCAGATAGGGTTTCACAGTTGGCAAGTTTTATAGAAGAAATATCTCTAAGTGTGTCTAAATAATCAGGTGAATTATAAATAGCATGATTATATCCAAGCGCGAGCGATGAATATTGTGAGAAAAAATCTATATATGGCTGGTTCGTTGTTTGATCAAAGATAAAGGCTCCATGACTTTTCTTAAAATCAATCTTAATATTATACCGTGAGCTCTTATTCATTTAATTTCCTTTATTATTTCATTATTAAAAAGACCATATATAACCACCAATCAAGATTATTTTGGTGTTATTCAGTTGTCCTTAATAGCTGCGAATAATGCTCATCTGTATAAACATGGTCAACATCTTCCCGACTAACAGCCAAACGTATGGCCATCTCATTTCCAATAGCGGTGATTTTATGTTTTTTGAATCGTTCAATAAATACAACATCACCTTTCTTGACAGTGATTGCCTTACCTTCTACAAACCATTCCCATTCACCCTGCATAATATACCACCACTCGTCCCAATCATGGTGAAAGTGAAGTCGGTTTCCTTCACCAGGCATTTGAGCAATTAATGTTGCACAATTTGACTTTGAGTTTATTACAGTGTGAGACCATGATTCAGTACTTGAATTTGAACGAATAATGTCTTCAACTTTAGTTACCTCTTTATTGAAATCAAACATGGAGTTATTTGCAACCCCGTCTTCAATTAAAATACGCTCTCTTTCAGCATCATAAATAAGATCATCATCACCATAATATTTGGGCTCAACGGAAGGCTGTTGTAAAGCCTTTGAAACAACCGCTGCAATTAAAAAGTCTTCTTCATTATCAATATCAATGGTTTCAAACCCTTTAACAGTATAATAACCAGTGCGCCCATTTCCACCATGGTAGGCAGAATTAAACTGATCCATATTTTTCCTAAAGGAATTTGTCGTCCACCCCATAATGCCACATGCGTAGGCTTTAATTGGTTCTAAATCTTGTGAAGGAGGTGTTTTCTTCTCCTTATCAAAGTTAATGGCATTGCCATTGTAAAGTGATTCAATTTGTACATTTGTTACAGATATCATTGTTTCAAATGATTGGTCATTCATTTCAGAGCAGAAGTTTCTGATGGTTTCAGGAGAAATAAATGGAGACGTTGGCAGCAATTGGATGAGGGTATCGGACTCAACATGTTGTATAAAGTCGAGAGCAAAGTCATCGTTGGTCGCTGAGTTAGATGCCAAATCTAATGGGCGTTTATAAAATCGAACATTATAATCATTTGCGATCTTTTCAAAAATATCAGCTTCTGAATTAATATAAATTTCATCAAATACATTGGCTTTAATGGCAGATTCAATAATATAGGCGATGAGTGGTTTATTATTAATTAGTCTTAAATTTTTATTTTTAACGCGTGTGCTTCCCAATCGAGCGGGTATCATGCAGATTGTTTTCATCTTGATGTCTCCATTTTAAAATTTGTTATTACCCAATGAGCATTTGTTTTTTTGAAATCAACATAACTTATTGGATAGGTCTGATCTCCAGATAATATAGTATTCACTATATGATTTTTTTTCAAACCATTCACAATAAATAAGGTGTTATTTGCATTATTTATGGATCTGAAAGTAAGTGTGATTCGCCAATTACTTAGCGTTTCAATAAAGTTTTCTGTAACCAGCCCCTGACTGTCTAAGCCGATGGAGTCTGGAAATAAAGAGGCGGTATGCCCATCATCACCAATTCCAAGTAAAATTAAATCAAAAATAGGGGTATTATTTTTTTTGTTCTTAATGGTTTCAAGTAGAGTTTTTTCATACTCAGAAGAAGATTCTTTTGGCAATATTGATTCAGTATTTATTTTATGTATGTGAGATCGGTTGAAAATATTGGGCATCGTATCTTTTGCTAACTTATAGTTGGAATCTGGATGATTGTGTGGCACCCACCGTTCATCTGTCCAGTAAAAACAGACTTTGGTCCAATCAATGCAATCAATGTGCTTTTTTTCAAGCAAAGAAAAAATTTTTCCAGGAGTATTTCCTCCAGATATCGCAAAATGAAATATGTCATGATTTGAAATGGAAGTTTTTGCAATAGAAATAATGTGTTCACAAACACGAGTAGATAGGTCTTCAAGTGATTTTACAGACTCAATATTTCCAATGGAGGATGTGGGAATAATATTAGACAACACTATATTCTATTTTTCCAACAATCATATCACAAATCATGAGTAGCCAGACAGAATGAACATGTTCAATAATATTATATCCCTTAGAATCAACCCAAAAGTTAACATTTCCAAGCTGACGTAAGGGGTTATCAGGAGAAAAGCCAGAAAAAGTAATAATATCAAGGCCCTGAGACGTTGCATATTCAGCCGCTTTTAGAATGTTTTTTGACGTTCCACTTGAACTAATTAAAACAATAATGTCTCCAGGAGTTGAGTAGAATTCAATGGCTTTAGCTACCCAATTTTCATAACCATAATCATTTGAAAAGCAAGTCAATAAGCTTGATTCATTAAAACAAGTACTGCGAATACCCCCTTGTTTTGTAAAGTCAACGGAGGCGTGACTAGAGATGGAGGCACTCGCCCCATTACCAGCAAAACATAATTTATTGGGGGAGTTTTTTAGTTTAGTGATCATGTCTTTTGCTCTAATTAAATCGTCTTTATTTAATGTGTCCAATAAACCTCGATTAATTTTTTTTAAATAGTTATCAATAAATTCAGTGTTATTCATGTTAATACACCTTTCTTTTCATGTGCATATATGTTGTCCATTAACGTCATTAGTTTAAGTGCATCAGCTGAGTTACCAGTTAAAATAGGCTTGTTTTGATGAATGGCGTCAAAAAAATGAATCAATTCATTTTCCCATGATTTATCGGTTGTATACGTAGTATGTTCCTCATCTTCCCAGGTAGCGGCTGGTGCGGTTGATCTGTTTTTTGCGACAGTTAATACTTCATCTCCATAAGTATTAGAGGATGTTTTTAAACCATTAAGCACCATGTACCCCTTTTCTAGAAAGACTTCCAATGAAAATAAATGCCGCCATTGTGTCATCGTAGAGTGAAGAGACGCAACCGTTCCTGATTCTGAATTTTTTAAAATAACAAAGGCATTATCCTCTACAGGGAGCTTCCAATATAGGTTGGATAAAAAGGCATGAGATTGATCAAATTCACCAGAAAGGTGTAAGAATAAATCCAGCATATGAATGCCTTGATCCATTAGAATACCACCACCGGATTCATTAACATTTGATCGCCAGTTTTCATAAAATGTTTGGTCAACACTTTTGCCATACCTTCCCCGCATCCAAAGAATCTTCCCAAAATCATTATTTTCAACCAATCGCTTCATGTCCATAATGCTTTCATGATGTCGATGGTTAAACCCATACATTAGACGGCAGTTGGAGCGTTTTTCTGCAGCTATAATTTCATTGATGTCAGAAGCCGTAAAGGCCGGCGGTTTTTCGCAAAATACATGTTTTTTTTCATTTAATGCACGTATTGTATATTCTTTATTAAACTTATTTGGGGTACAAACAAAAACAACATCAATCGTTGAGTCATTAAAAATATCATTAACATGATTAACAGAATGATATTTTTCAGGCACATCTTCAGACGGCTCATATATGGCGGTAATATTACCTAAACGTAAGGATTCAATAGTGGTTACTCTAATTTTTCCCATTTTACCGAAACCAATGATGCCGATATTAAACATGCTTTAGGCTCTCCATAAAAGTAACCAAATCATTTTTACAGCCTTGTAGGAATCCGGAGCAAGTACTGGCAACATGGGGGGACATATAAAATTTCTCATTATTTAGTTCAGTTAATTTTCCAGTATATGGTTCTTGCCAAAATACATCAAAGGCCGCACGAATACGGTCATTTTTAATATGGTGGTAGAGGTCCAGTTCATTGACGATTGGACCACGTGCAGTATTGATTATTACAGCCCCTGGTTTCATGAGGTTTAATTTTTTATCGTCAATAAAATCAGTGGTGTCAGGTGTTAAAGGAATATGTAAGCTAATGCAGTCAGCCTCCGATATTTTCTGGACAAGCTCGTCATCTGTATTTTCTAAAATATCATAGGTATCTACTTTCATCAGATCTTTCATTTTATTTGCTACACGGTTTCCAATTGAGCCATTTCCAATAATCAACAGCCTTCGTGAATCAAGGGCCTCCCTAGGTTCTTTTTTCCAAGGGGATAATGTACCAATATTTGCATACATCATTTTTAGGATAAGGTGACAGGTAAAATTAGCGGTTTCATTATGAATAACATCAACAGTTGTTTGACTCGGAAAGCAAATGGAAATATTTCGAGATTTTGCTTCCTCAATAGGAACATTGTCCCGGCCAACACCCGCTCTAAACAATCCCGATAATTTGGGAAATTCATTTAAATCTATGGGCTTGCTGCCTAAAAGGGCAATATCAGCGAGTTGCTTATCCGTTGTTAGTTGAAACTCTGAAATTAAATGATCTAAGGTGGCAGTATTCTTCCAAATGGTCAAAGACATCCTAAAATATTACAAGTGATGAGCACAAAGTTCAATGGTTTTATCAAATAAAGACGGGCAGTGTGAGGCGACGACATTATAGCAGAGTGGTTGAGGGGTTTCGATTAGTTTGAATTTTCCTCCATTACTATCTAAAAGAGCCAGCCCACCAGCAACATCCCATATCATTATATTTTCTTCATAGTAAACATCAAAGGATCTCATAGCTACATAACATAATGAAAGTGCTGCAGATCCAATCATTCTTATTTTCTTAAAAGCACTGACCCGAAGTGTAAAGTTTTCAATGTTTTGAGAAGAATAGTCCATATATACAGGAAACCCAGTCGCAAGGATGGCTTGGTCAATAGACTCTGGCTTTGAAGATAAAGATTGGGGCGTCATCGTATCTAAAGAGTAAATTTTATCCCGAAAAAGGTCATAAACAATGCCCAATATTGGATGGTTTTCTTCCCATAAAGCTATAGAGATACAAGCCATCGGGAATTGACGGTTCAGGTTCATAGTTCCATCAATGGGGTCAATAATCCAGAATGGTGAGGCTTTGGGTAATTCAGTAGAATTTAAGGTTTCTTCAGAAATGATTGGATAAGAAGAAATTTTTTCTAAAGAGG
>MDTD01116594.1_pt1 | contig 10892 bp, 7 predicted proteins | sample 811221 | NCBI WGS metagenome assembly MDTD01 (sample SAMN05326646, study PRJNA326480) | marine metagenome | isolation source: seawater | place: Pacific Ocean: South West | collected 2011
GTCGAGCATCGGCAAGTGAGATACGATTGCAGACAAAAAACCAACCGCAGCTAACAATAAGACACCAAGATAACCGGCTCTGCTGAATTCAGGACGGTCTCTGTTTTCCACCGTGGCAAACAGGTAGTGCAAGACGGCAGCAGCGATCGCTGTGGTCGTAAACAAGACTGACGTCATGCCATCGCCGAGTGCGTCTCGCAACTGAAGGCTGGTTAAAGATTCAGAATGCATGCCGAACTGAATCCGCAGATAAACACTCCACATGCCAAGCCCGAAACAAAGTGTTCCGGCTGCCGTGAGAAAAGTAATTCTGGTGACGTAACCGAAAATCAGAGCCAATCCAGCCCCCACGAAACTGGCCACAATCATACTGTCCAGATGAGGGACTGCTAACAACATGCTAAGCACTATTCCCATCGTCCCCGTGACTGCCATCCACATGCCGGTCATCCGCAGTTTGAGATGTTCTTCCGGAGAAATCCTGCGATAGATCAACATGCCTGAAGAAACAATGATGAAGCAGACAATCATCAAGGGATTGGAAAGGTACTGAGAAAGTTCAATCGCCAATTTTGCAGATTCAATTCGATGGAACAACAAAGCGATACAACTACCAAGTGAAAACAAGGAAACTCCCAAAACCTTGAGAAATACAATCGCATCATTGGTAGAAATGCCTACCTGCTTACGAAAGTATCTGTGTTCACTTAAGACGGCAAAGCTGACAAACGCGATCGGAAGTAAGACCAACAGATTGGTACTCCATACCGTTGCTCCATACCCCGAAATGTTCATATAAAGTTTGACAACCAATTGACATAAACAGGGGCCAAGTAATCCAATGATCAACGGCCACGGCCTTTCCGGTGAAAGCACCTTAGCGCTAAAATAGCTCATCGCACCAAAACTGGCAGATGCAATGATGACCGCCAGCACAAAGTAAACATGGTGCTGCTGCAGGGAAGTATCCCCCATCGTCGTCATCAGAACATTCAGTGGGATCAACAAGTTACCTATCAGTAAAACGACTTTGCTGGAGGAGGTAAGATTCCACTTTTTGAACGAGTAGATTCCGGCAATGTGAAACAAACTGACAATCGTCAGGAAAACCACCGATGGCAAGTAAGGGATATCCTTAAATGTCGCATTCAGCGCCGTTACCAAGCCAACAGACCCAATAACAATCAGCAGCCCGGCAACGAATTCGCCAAGCTTTATATTGTTGGCATCCATGAAGGCACGTAGCAGATCTGACAATTTGCGAGGTGGCTGAGTTGCCTGTGCTGGCTGAACTGATGGCCCAGACACAACTGGAATCTCCGCCGGCTCCGGTGACTCAACAGACTCCGACTTTACAATACGAGCCACGACTGGCTGGACTTCGACTGGCTTTGGCAGAGATGGCTGTGGATCCTGAAGTTGTTGGCTATCACGATCGCTGCCGACGACTACCGATGTATCCGTCGCCTCTTCAGACAATTCGGATGGCTTTGCCTGATGCTCTTCGACCTCCCAGCTATGGTCCTGGGGACCTTCTCTATTCGGATTGAATACGGAGGCTAACGAATCAGGTTTTCGACCCTGAAAAACCAACTCATCAGATTCTTTCAACTGCTCCAATAATCGGTGATCAGCTTCAGTAGTCCACCCCCATTTTCTCCAATTTTCAATTCGCAATTTGAAATTAGGGTAAAAAGACTTGGGTGTTTTGAGCCTCTGCAGTGCATCCCCGCACTTCGAACAGAAGGTTGCCCCTTTCTGATTACGGTGGTTACATGAGGCACAAACTTGACCGTTCTGGGAATTCGAGCGACCGATCAATATCGTAACGATCGCAATCACCGCGAGAATGACGATAACACAACAACCTCCGTCGTCCGCCAACCAAATTAAAAGGTCAATGAAAGCTAACGGGCTGAAACGAGAAGCAATCTGCATATCACAATCCTAGGCGTGAATTGAAAAACCTATATTCCCACTTATTTTATCGGCTCGATTATTTTGTCTCTAATCGTCAGAATAATACAATGGATTGTTACACTGTATTAGATTCGCTACAAATTATCGGTTTTCACTAATACATCATGACAAAAACAGCATTGGTCACAGGCGGTACTAGAGGCATTGGTCTTGGAATCGCGTTAGCCTTTAAGGATCAAGGCTATCGGGTAGTTGCGACAGGAGTGAACCCGGGCGAAGTGGATTCTACCAATGAACGATTTCCGGAGTTGAATTGCCTTGCTCTTGATGTCACCCGCAGTGACCAAATCGAAGCAACGATGGCTGGCCTGGAATCACTGGATGTTCTTATCAATTGTGCGGGTACTATTCTTCGCGATGGTAAGGAACATACCGTCGAAGGATTTGAGCAGGCGCTCGATGTAAATCTTCACGGAACGATGCGGATGTGTTATGCCGCCAAAGAATTGCTAACTGAAAGCCAAGGTTGTGTGATTAATACAGCCTCGATGCTGAGTTTCTTCGGCAGTGGTTTTGTACCGGGTTACAGCGCCAGCAAGGGGGGCGTTGTACAATTTACTAAAAGTTTGGCCATTGCCTGGGCAACCGACCAAATAAGAGTCAATGCAATTGCACCAGGCTGGATAGAAACCGCGTTAACCCAACCGCTGTACGAAGATCCTGAACGGAGCAAGGCCATTACTGATCGCACTCCGCTTGCCCGCTGGGGTGTACCGGAAGACGTTGCCGGACCAGCGTTATTTCTTGCTTCCAGGCAGGCTCAATTTGTGACCGGGATCGTCCTGCCAGTGGATGGTGGTTACAGCATAACGTAATGAGAACGATGCCTAACGGATAAACCGTTCCACGTAGTCTGCTCCTAAGCCAACTTTTTCAAAATGCATCATGCACATTTCAATTTTTTTGTGTACGTCGTCATAACCTACTGTTTCGTGATTTTCGTCCAGATAGATTAGAGCTCCGCTGATGTGAAATAGTGTTACCATCTCTTCAACACCTTCATCACAAACCAACGTATGTACATCTCCCGGAGGTTCATACACGTAAGTCCCTGGTGTAGCAGTCCAATCATGTTCCAGATATCGCCAACTGCCACGAATGACATAGCCATGCACGGGCGCAGGATGACGATGACGACTCAATACGCCCGACTTTCGGACTTTAAGGAGATTAACCCATTGGCCTGATGTTCGATTCAGGTGCAATGGACGAAACCAAACATTCTCAGCCTGAGGCACCCACAATCGATCATCCTCAGGATCAGCTTCAGTCGTATAATCCGATATACCGTAGGGCAGCGATTCAAAAAAAGCCATCTTTTGATTCCATCCGATTCCAGAAGAGAGCCTGTTAAAATTCAACCTAACTCAAAGCAATAGATGCGCCTTTGATCACGGCTCCAATACGTACTGCTTCATGAACATGATTCTCGGTGAGCTCCGCCGTTAACTTGGCTTCATGTGACTGAATGCAAAGTTCACAACCCTCAAGAGCTGCACAAGCCATCGAGCAAAGTTCAAATAACGCTGTCGACGTTGCCGGACGACTCATGCGATTCATTCGCAGGCCGGCAGGCATTTTTGAATAGCTTTCTTTCCCGACCATATGGCGGAAACGATAGTACACTGTATTCATCGCCATGATAGCAGCTGCCGCCTTGGCATCTTCACGGGCTTCCGTGCTTAATTCCTCTCCGGCATCAGATTCGATCGCTGCCGCCAACACACTATCTTCTATAAAATATGCCGAACAAAGCGCAACTGCCCAGGTCTCTTCTGATGAAAGCGACTGACATTGAGTCAGAACAGAGGATAAATTCAACTTGATATCCTTGACCGGTTCGGTCATCTGACTTCTTAATTCATTGATTTTTTCCATGATGCTTCTCTTTTAAAGGCAGGCCTTCTCTTAAATATTTGAGCGTTTTAAAAGCCAACGCTTCAATCTAACACGTTGTCTTACTCATGAAAACGGTTACTGGTGACATGTAAGTTTAGGAGAGATAGGGTAAATACTATTTCTCTTGATCCCATTTTTGATAAAGAACGTTGTTGAACTTTACCGGTTATGACAGTTATGCCGGTTTTTCTAAAGATTTGGATAATACCGGTCGAAAAACGCATATAGCGGAAACTAGGTTTGCGCGTCTTATGACGTCGAACGCCAGCTTCTGAACAAACAGACGAATGCTCGTCCTGTACGACAAGACCTACTGTGATTGGTAAACCAAACCATGAAAAAGCATAGCCTTTGCTCACTGTTAATACTGTCAACCGTGTTTTTTATCGGATGCGTCGGAACTCCAACAGTGCCTTTTAAAGAGGTCTTAACTACGGCTCCACTGTTCAGATCATTCGACAACACCACCCTCGAAGAGCAAGCCGCCCCAATCGGTACTGGTAGCCTTTCCGAGAATGCTCAACGTGAACTAAGTAATTTGGCCAAAGCAACCAACGCCGAGAAACGCGTCTTACTGGAAATTGAAAAAGGGGACGCCTTCTTCAAGAAAGGCGATATGGATACAGCCATTGCCTGTTTCGGCCATGCCATTCGACTGGCCCCCGAGATGGTGGACGCCTACTACAAACGTGCAATTGCCTATGGCAAAATTGGTAACTTCGCCAATGAAGTGGCTGACTACAGTAGGGTAATCCAGTTGGACGGTAATCATGCAGAAGCACATAACCGTCTAGGTGTCTCTTATGCAAATCAAGGTAATGTCGACATTGCTATCATTAATTTCAGTGAAGCAATTCGCATTAATCCGGAGTTTGTGGAAGCCTATAACAATCGAGCCGTTGCCTTTGCAAACAAGGGGCAGCTCGACAAAACAATTACAGATCTGACGCAAGCAATCAAACTGAATCCTGACAATCCGGATGCTTATTTTAATCGAGCTATTATCTTTAATAATACTCAACGATTTGATGAAGCCATTAAGGACTTCACTGAGACGATTCGCGCTAACCCGGAACACGCTCGTGCCTATATGAGCCGCGCAGATATCTTCGCCAGCCAGGGAAACAACAAGAAAGCAATTGCGGATTACACGATCGCCATTGAACTAAAACCGAAATGGGCAGAAGCATTTTACAATCGAGGCCTTGCGTTCAAGGCTAATGGACAGCAGGATGAAGCGGTTTCTGATTTTTCTGAAGCAATCAAACTCAATCCAAAACAGGAACAAAACGTGCAGTCTGTTTCGTTTAGGGCCGCGACCGCTCCAACAGAATAGATCACATCTAATCCATCCATGAAAAAAGTCCTGCCCGACTCGACGTCTGGCAGGACTTTTTTATGCTGCAACAATTCTGATGCTATCGCTTATAGCGTTGGATCACCCTTCTTCCAGTTACATGGGCACAATTCATCTGATTGAATCGCATCCAGAACTCGCAGGATCTCGTTAACGTTTCGTCCTACACTCAGAGCATTCGCACTAGACCATTGGATGACTCCGTTTGGATCCACAAGAAATGTCGCTCGCAGGCAAACATCTGCATTGGGATCTACGATACCAAGATCATGCGCCAGTCGTTGCGCGCCGATCAGTGGATAAGCCAGACCCTTCAGATCGTCGTGAGACTGACACCATGCCAGGTGACAGTATTCATTGTCAGTACTACCTCCAACAACCTCACAGTCACGATCATTAAATTCAGCAAGCTGCGTATTGAATTCAGCAATCTCTGTAGGGCAGATGAAAGTAAAGTCTTTTGGGTAGAAGAAATAGCAAACCCATTTGCCATCATAATCCGCGTTTGTCAAACCTTTAAGGCTCTCCGGATCTGATCCTACGTTGCACTTTACGTTGTACTCTGGAAACTTATCGCCAACTGTTAGCATGGCCAATTCTCTCCTGAAAATATGATGATGTTCGAGGTGGTTTAATCTCGTTTAACGGCTTATTTTGCTGTTGATTTCAATGTAGCACAGCCAATGAAACCGCGAAAGCCATCCCCGTAGATTCACCCCAGAACTAAGAACCGGACAACTTATCGCGATAAACGATACGCAAAATCACAGGTAGCAATACCACATCTCCGATAAACGCTATGAATACTGAAATACAGGCAAGTTTGGAGAAGAGTTGGCTATGGGGCATGATACTAATCGCACTAGCTGAAAAACCAGCTATCAGTACCAACGTACTCACGATCAACGCAGCCCCAACAGAAGTAATGGTATTTCGAATCGATTCATCGACAGACTTTCCTTCTGCTTGCTCCCTACGAAATCTCACTAAAAAGTGAATCGTATCATCGACAGCAATTCCCAGACTTACAGTGAACAATAGGACACTGGTTAACCTTAATGGTTCGCCCGTCCAAACTAAGAAACTTGCAGTAAATATCAACGGCAAACAATTTGGCAGCAAGCTGACCAGGCCCATCTTGATGGAGCGAAACATCATCGTCAGAACAACAATGATAACCACAGCTGCGATCACCAGAGATTTGACAAGATCATTAATCATCGTAGACAAATTTCGAGAAGCAACAACTGCGGAACCTGATACAGATATTTCAAATCCCGAATGCTGAGTCTCCAAGATAGCCATCCGCTCTCGAAATGTTTGAACCACTCCGCGATGATAATGCATACCTTCATCGGCAAGTCTAGCAACCACGATCGCTCGTCCCAAATCCGGTCGATACCACTGTTCCGCAATAACTTTAGGCAAGGAAACTAATGGACTTTGATCTACAACAGCCTTGAAGTTTAGAATCGACATGGGATTCATCATCGCGGGTTGCTGATCAATTTCAGCCTCGACTGACCTCAACACATTAAGAGGATCTTCGAGTTGCGGATTGGTAGCATCCCATTGGACAAGAACTATAGAGCTCAACATTCCACCGAACTGCCGATCAACCTCTCGTAGGGCAACCTCCGCTTCACTTCCTTTGGGAATCGACTCTGCAATGTGACTATCCGGATGCAAACGCAACGTTGTCATTGTCATCCAAGTCAGTAGAACACAAAACACTGCTAGAACTGCATATCGATGCTTTAACAAGAAGTCCGCGTAATGTCCTGAAAACTTCTTAAGCCATACCGAATCACGGCTGATTTCCCCTTGATAGGCTCCACCAATCAACCGGGTTGAAGCCAGCCACGGGACAACCAATAGGACTGCCAGAAAAGTAATTAACGTACCGACAGCACAAGTAATTCCGAATTGCTGAATGACTTCGATACTACTAACGCTTAGCGACCCAAATCCGATGGCGGTAGTGACAGAAGTGAAAGCACAAGCCACCCCGAGCCGACGCACAGCTAACCAACCTGCCCGGTAGGGTTTTATGCCTCGGACCCTTGATTCGCGAAAATCAAACACCAGATGAACAGCGTCGGTAAGCCCAATGACAACCACTAACACCGGCAGGATGGTCGTGATCAAATTGATCTTCACACCGGATAGGCTTAACAACCCCAAAGCCCAGAAACTACCGATCCCGGCACCGGCAACTGCCATAAACGCCAAAGCCCAGTTTCTAAATGCAATGAATGCAATAAAGACTGCAACACAGGCACCGGCAAGCATCAGATTGAATGTGTCCGTCTTAATCGAACGAAATATTTCAACTCGAACCGGAGGTAAGCCTGTTAAATAAGCCTGAATACCGGACTTCTCCCGCCAGGTTTTGAGGACCTGCTGAAGGTGACTCACCGTCGGCTGGTAATCACTGACGAGTAAGTCATCATTGCCTAGCTGGATGACCATCAGCATTGCCTTTGCATCCGGAGTAATCAGATTCCCTCCGGCAATTGGATGAGTGAGTACCTGCTGTTCAACCTGTTTCCAATCAACTCCCTTTGTATCAGCTGGCGGAACTAACGGACGCGGTAACGGATCGCAGACCAGCATCTCCGGGCTAAAGACGGAAACCACATGACTGACAAGCGAATCTTTTTCCAGTGTATTTGTCAGATGCTGTAATTGACTGACAGCATGATCACTGAAGAATGTATCCTCAGGACGCTTCAAGACGACCAGACAGTCGTTTTCATCCGGTCGGAATTGCTCAAAGATTTCTTCAAGCTGCTCGAAGGTCGTATCATTCGTACGAAACAGTGCACGAGCTTCATTATCAAACGAAAAACGTTGGAATCCGATAATCGACAAAACCGTAAGAGCTACAATCGCCAGCAGCAGCCATTGCTGACGCTTTAGGTAGAGATTACGAAGCCAGGTATGTTTCATGCTATCCTGATTATCCTGTAACTTGCCTACTGTTATTATTCCGGTAATCCGGTAATGTCACGGAATCGTCTTGAATGTTCCTTTAATAGAGCGGGGACTTCTGATTCCAACAAGAAGCCCTGTTTTACAAGACGCTGGCATGCCACTGCAAATGCAGAACTATATTGCTGTTCTCCTGCAAATCGCTCTGATAGCGAGACACGAGGATCTCCTGACGCCTTACGGTCAGCCAGAGTATTTTCAAAAACCAGGAAAGCTCCGGTCAATCCAACAATATCTCGTCGTGCCGGATGATTATCCGGAAACAGATTCCAACTGGTATATGTTCCTAATGGAACCGCAACTTCCGGCGGTAATAAACAGCCAATCTCATTTCCATCCATATCAACCTTAGGAACCAGCACACGGTAGTCATTCCTCATACTGGGAGGATGAATCTGCACTTCGCTTTTATCCCGTTCCCAGTTGACTCCGTAATACCAATCGTTCGGCTGATGAATCACGGTTGGATAACGAATCCCCGGAATCTCAGGGAAACCTACTGCGTGCTGTTCCCAGTGCACAAGCGATCCGGCTCGAATGGTTGGAAACACACTTTTGGGCATGGATTTTCCTTGAACCCAGCCATCAAGTTTCAGAAGAATACTACGCATGAGAGGGCGGAAATCGGCCGGGTTTTTAGGATAGGCAGCGTTTCCTTTACTCGCAGGATAACTGGCCGGACCGTGCTGAGTGCCACCAAATGTATAAATTCGGACGTTGCGCGGTATACGAGCATCTCGACTGCCAAGTGGGTCGGTGTGTGTCAGTGAACCGGCACGATGCCAGTATTCCGAACTGGACTGGGTATGCACGATTTTCGGTTCGGTGCGTGTCTTCCGTGCTTGCTGTAGCAATCCATCTCCAAGGTCTCGGAAAGGATGCTTCTGATGTCCGTAGGTAAAGGGAAAACGATCTACAGGGTAGTCATGGTTCAGGCGTTGACCGGAAAATCGTGTTGGCTGAGCGAAGCGATGATTGAAAGACCCCATCCCTGCACCTGATACATGGGGAATCAGGCCATCAAACACCTTCTCACCGGATTCCGATTCATTAAAACCTGAATAAAGAAATTCTCGTAAATAACGCCCTGCCTGAGATATTCCAAACGCGTGAGCTCGCGTCAGATAAGGCTGCATTTGGTGCAACAGTGGATTCGCTTCCCCCTTCCCTGTTTTAACAGCATCAATCAAATCCCGCACGGAAGTAAAGCAGGTGCCGTGAACCTGAGGAGAATGAGCAACGTATATGAGTTCGTAGATTTGGCCCTGCTCACCCTGGGTGGTTAGATGCAAATCTATTTTTCGCAGATCACCTGATTGGGCATTCGAGGTTTCGATGACTTCAGTGAACCAATCATCTCGCGGAATGAGTGTACGTTCGGCACGCGCATAAGGACGTTTGGTGAGAGTTGCTTCACGCATCATCGAATAATCCGGCTGGAATGAACCGTGGCCTGCTCTGGTGATTCCACCAAACTCTTGCCCTTGTCCCAAGGTAAATTCGTAACGCACCAGACCTTTCACATCAGAAGTCAAAGCCGGTGGGTATAACTTTAAACGGGAAGAACCTGACAATAATTCGCCATCCCAGCCACTGGAAATGACCGTCCAGCCATGTTCCATTAAGAAACCGTTCCCGGCGTGCTGAGCAGTGTCCAGACTATTCCCCCCTTTGGCGTTGTTGAAAAAGTCCAGTGTTCGCATGTTGCCGCGATTATTGACATCATAGAGCACCGCACCGCAGGATTTCCCCGGGTTGGTTGGAGTAAGAATCACCAGATCGGCAAAAAATCGCACTTGTCCATCCGCATCGGGAATTACCACGTCCAAATCGACAACCTGTTTGTTTTGGCGTAGTTCCGGATCCAGTGCAAAATATACTTTTCCCCGTAAGAGATCGTAGGTGCCAACCTCGCCAAATGACTTCCCTTCAGCGAACAACGTCTGACTAGTAATCTCGAAACGCTCGACCTTGGCCTGCAGTTGTTCGGCCAAGCCTGAAAGAATGAAAACGCTTAATGCCAAAACGGTGGATAATAGAAGTCGCATCAGTGTGGTCTAATCGCTGGAATGAGTGGAAACTAAGCCGTACAATCGGCAGAAAAAAATGTATAGTATGGCCCGTCGTCGATTAATCGCTGTAGGTACAAAGCCAATTCACGCAGATGATAATCGCCCCACATACAGGATTCACCTCGAGGTACCTGGTCGTCGTCCGGCATATAGTCCCAACCGCGTGGACGGTGGTAAACACTGTGTAAAAGCAACCCCTCATGATTAGGATCCCTACAAAGGTAAGGCTCACTTAGCAAAGATTTAGCACTGACTAACCCTGCCTGTATGTACCGTTGCCCATCTTCGCCACGCTGGTTAAGAATCTTACCAAGCCTTAGTAAACCCTGAGCGCCAATGGCGGCGGCGGAACTATCGATCGGTTCATATTGATTAAATGGATCTGACGCCTGATCCAGATACTCTCCGATTTTAGTCAGACCGGGGGCTCCTGTATCCCAGTAGGGCACACCGTCGGTTGGTGAATTCTCAATATAGAAGTCACAGCTGGCTTGGGTTGCTTTAAGCATCATTGCTTCGATCTCCTGTCGACCTCCGTAAAGATCAAGTTCAGAATCATCGAGTGTCGAGATGTATTCCAGCTGCTCTGA
>MDTD01200528.1_pt1 | contig 10890 bp, 4 predicted proteins | sample 811221 | NCBI WGS metagenome assembly MDTD01 (sample SAMN05326646, study PRJNA326480) | marine metagenome | isolation source: seawater | place: Pacific Ocean: South West | collected 2011
CTCAAGCCAGGCTCACAGATCCCCCCTCATCATGGCATGATCAACACGCGTCTGATTTGTCATCTCCCGCTAATAGTTCCAGAGCGCTGCGGCTTTAGGGTTGGAAACGACATCAGGGAGTGGGTTCCGGGCAAAGTTTGGCTATTTGATGACACGATTGAGCATGAGGCCTGGAATAATTCGAACGAAGATCGAATCCTCCTTATCTTCGAAGTTTGGAAACCAGGGCTGAGCGACTCAGAGAAAGATTTCGTAACGCGTTTGCTCCAGGCCGTCGACGCATACTGATCGGACCCTTCCGACTTGGATCGTGAAGGGCACGAATCCGCGAGACCCTTGCATCAAGATCTCCGAGGCAAAAAAAAGGCAGACCGAAGTCTGCCTTTTTCAGTTCTTATTACCTTGTGGCGTTTAGAACTTATATGTTGCACCCGCGAAGAAGAAGCGGTTGACGTCATAAAGGCCTGGATAGGTGTTATTGTTTCCTGTCCCGGTACCCACATTGGTCGACAGCGGCGCATCTTCTGCGAAGACGTTATTAATGCCTGCTCGCAGCGTGATGTTATCCGACAGAGCGTAGTTCCCAGAGATATCAAGATAATCTCTCTGCTCCATGTAGTCGTTCATTTGCTCTGGACGGGCGGCAGCCGCGGCTGTGTCCAATCCGTACAAAGTTGTTTCACCAACGTGTCTCCAAGTCGCCGCAACGCGCAGTCCATCCAACGGCGTGCTCCAAGTGCCAAGCAATCGATGCTGGAACTGTGGATTCGGCAGACCGCACTGGCCAGCATACAAATCCCGACATGCTATTACGTCTGCACCGGCAAATGGAACTGTGTCCAAGGTGTCCAAAATGGTTGCAGCGTAGTCAACATTGATTGAGCCCCAATCCGCCAGATCGACGCCATAGGTCACGTTGATGTCGATACCCTCTGTGGTAAGCGAGGTGATGTTCGCATTCTGCTGACTGATACCGGCAAGACCACCGCCCGGCGCGTCATTTGACAGCCAGAGCGTACCGGCCGTGTCGCGCTGTATCAGCCCACAGAAAGTACCGGAGCCATCGCCGCCCGCGATACAACCATCAAGACTGGACTGGGCAGGAATGCTGCCAATGGCGTCTTCCACTGTTATATCGAAGACATCGATTGCTACAGACAGGCCATCTAACCAATTGGGCGTGTACACGACTCCAAAGGTGGTTGTTTCACCTGTTTCAGCGACCAGATTCGGGTTACCACCAGTAATCAGATTGTACTGACCAGCTGGGTTGTCCTCGATACCAGCCTGATACTGGGCGGCTGTTGCGCCAGTTCGGGCACAGGCTTCCTGAGAAGCGGCTGGTGAGACACCCGGGGCGGATGCGCAAGGGTCGAAAAGTCCGTTTTCACCAGTTGAAAGATCCACCAGACCAGTGTTAATGCCAACGTAAAGGTTGAACACGTTCGGCGCACGAATCGCCACTGACTGGTTTACACGCAAGCGTACTTCTTCATTAATAGTCCAGCTTACGCCGGCAAACCAGGTATCAGTGTCGAAAGAGTTGCTAACGCCGTTACCGTTGGTGGTGTAGTCAGAGAAACGATAACCTGCTGAAACGCCGATTTCGTCAGCGAAAGAAGCGCCCTGAACAACAGGAATTGAGAGCTCGGTGAAAATTTCGTCCACCTCGATCTCACCAGCGATTGGTAGAGTCGCACCACCAGTACCTGTGAGACCACGGCCACCCGAGATCTTGGAGATGTCATCAGCTAGGCGAGATAGCTCGTCTACGCGAGATTCGTATCCAATCAGACCGGTGACACCGTCATCAGCCCAAGGGAGCTTCACACCAAAATTTGTCAGGTCTCCTTCCAAAGTTCCACCAAATACCAGCTGCTTGGTTTCACCAGTTACGATACCTACGCCTTGAATGAAGTCTGTAGCAGCTGAAGTAACTGCAGTCGAGCCATCGGCGTTTCGCTCGAAGATGTTCCAGGGCACACAACCCCCGCTGCTGTCGCGACAAACAGGGTTACCGTTGGCATCTTCGACGACGAAGAGGGCTTGTTGGACACGCTTGAAGTTGAGGTCCCGCTGCGAAATTCGCGTGCCTTCAGTACCGGAGTACTGGGCAAAGACGTCAAAAGAGAATTCGTCCGTCAGATCACCGCGAAGACCCCCGACTACTCGCCATGAGCTGTTTTCGTAGGTGCTGATGCGAGGACCACCCTCCACGTTTCTGTGCGAGTTAATGAACTGCACGTCGGGGGCTAAGCCTTGGGCCAGCAGATCGTTACAACTCGTGAAGACACCGTTATCGCGCGTTCCAGTGAAGTCAGCAAAACTAAACTCGCCGGCACCGTTAGGACCTTTGCCCGCCTGAAGCAGGGGATTGTCGCAGTTTGTTTCAAAAGGACGGTTGAATGATGCTGACTCAGCGATCTGTGCAGTAGTCACGTTGTTGAAGTAGCTGGTATCGGCGTAAGCTTCGAGGCCACCGCTGATTTCGTAGTGGCCACTCGCACCAAGATTCCAGCGCTCGACTGGGCGCTGATAGTGGTTACGGGCGCCAAAGTTGTACGTCTCGGCGGCGCCGCCGGCGAAACGCGTCAGCGTGCCATCGGCCTGTTGGAACATTGTGCCAGTCACGCCGTTACCGAGAGTACCGTTGAAGCGGCGAAAATTCGAAGAGCCCACACAGTTGATAGTCGAAGTTCCGCCCAGCGTGCAAGCACCGGTATCTCGGTCTGCACCAAGAAGTTCTTCCTGATCTTCGTAGCTACCAAAGATCGTAATGTTACCCGCACCATCAGAGGTGTTCACACCCATCAGCATGGAGAGGAGTCCAGCTTCTCCGGCAGTAACGCCCCCAGGATTGCTGATTCCGTTCCGGCTGAGCACATCTGCCATGAAACCGTTTGAGTTGGGGTTTTCGTTCCAGCCGTACTGATAGTCGATTTCAAAACCTTCAAAGTTGCGCTTAGTGATAAAATTAACGACTCCGGCAACAGCGTCTGAGCCGTAAACCGCAGAAGCACTCGAGGTCACTACATCAACGCGTTCAACCAAGCGAGCAGGCACCATGTCAACGTTTGCAGCTGATGAAAACGGGCTGCCAAAGGGAAGTCGTTTGCCGTCTATCAGAACCAACGTGCGGGTGGAACCGAGCCCACGGAGGTTAAGCGTTGACGTGCCGCTGGCACCGTTGGCCACTTCCGACGTTTGAGAAACGAAGACATTCGGAAGTATGTTTACAACATCTTCCACACGGGCAACCCCGCGATCGTCGATTTCCTGTGCACCAATCTGAACCAATGGCGTTGCAGACGTAACGTTCGAGTTTCTGAGCCGGGTGCCGGTTACTATGACTTCCTCTACCGCGGCCGAGTCCGATTGAGCGGACACGACGCTTGGCAGTGAAGCGGCAGCAATTGCGGTCGCGACCGCGACACTGACACGCTTTTTATTTAGATGTGCTATTTTCATGGGATCTCCCTGTATAATTATCTTGCCTTTTAGTTACGGCGCCCGTTCGGCTACAAGCTGTGTTAGGGCCAACAAACAGCGTCGTCGGCCCGTTACGCGTAGCAGCACGGTGCGTACTAATGAGACGGATATCGAAGAAGGGCACGCCAAAACGGTCGTTTTGGCTCCACTCGTCATACCAATATCGAGCGCATAACTAAAAATCGGCCGGAATTTTACCCTATCTGACGCGAAATACTACCGTTTAGTGAAATTCTTTAGGGCGCTCTTACCAGCAATTGCGAATGATTTCGCTTTAAAAAGCATACCCGCGAGCTGAGAGGCTTTTTTCCTATAAAAACCAGTATCTTAGATAAATAAAATCCTGTGTTAAGAGGCGCAATTCCATTTGCCGGGCAATCACTGATTGGAACAGCTTCACCAATTGAAACCGCATTGGTACTTTGTCCAGCGAAACTAAGAACCGAAAAAACGCCCTGAGTGAGGATCGCAACCACCTGCATCGCGAAATGGACGCTTGCAAGACTGGTAGCTGGGAAGCCTGCCGATTGGTAGGGCGCTTGAATCCCCTAACCTGGCTCATTGTTGAGGTTTATCTTGACCAGATGGGGCAACCCAAATTCATTGTGCTACAGCGCAGCGCTGTCGGTCCCAGCATCCATCGACTATCTAACCTGCATAAACCGAGCGAAGCCGCTCGTCATGGCACGCGCACAGTCGCCGGGCGTCAACCAAAAGCCATTTTCGCGGCGACAGGGGCCAGCCATGACGTCCGGCATATTTTCCTCTACCCACTGAATAGCCTCGTAGTAAATAGGCTGATCGTTTGAGCTAGTTTGCACGCCAACGATTTCCACCCCATCAAAAGAAACGTGAAAAGTATCCGTCACATTAAATCCAGTCTCAAGGGCCAGAACCGGGTCGTCCTGCACCGTTATAGAACAATCGACTTTATCGTTCTCCACTAGCGCGCAAGGAGCACGCTTGATCACTATATAATTGCCACCCTCAGCCCAACCCTGATAGTCGAGCAGTTTGGCCTGCGCTTCCCCTGCTTTGTCTAGTATCGGCCGCAGCCGCTGAGCGTCAAACGAATAAAAGGCGTCAACCATAGATTCGGCTTTTTGCAGTTGAAGAGCCAGGATAGCTTCTGGATCCAGCTCCCGTGAGCAACCCATGAGAGCTAAAAAGCAGCAGCCAAACATAAGCATTCGAGTAATCAAGTTAGCGGGCCGATTTGACATAGCATGAACTCCAAAACTTTGATCATATGAAGATGACAGATTGCCAAAACCGGATGCCGCGCTCACCGAAGAACGTTTCAGGGTTTGGCGAATTATCATCAGCTCATCACTTATCTCTGCGAGGGTTATAGAGATGAGCCGACGGTTCGCAACTCTGCCAAGAAAAGGCGTTGCCGCGAGGCAGACTCAGCATAGCTGTTTTGGCAACCGTCACATAGTGGCGCATCTTCTGTTTTTTTGCCGCATAAATGCATCTTTCTCGAATCCTCTTCTTGAAGGCAAAAAGAATCAACTACAACTAAGTGCACCAATGTGATCCATATCATGGTGGCTGCGTGTGGCTTTTTCTGCTTGTGCTGCCAAGATCGGTTTTAGATTTTTAGCATCCTACAGCGCTTGGCTATTTGAGTGAACGTGCCTAACATTATTTCGACATCGATATCAGTAGCTGCGACGATCGGCCATCGGTTAGCAAGAAGATCTCATAGCTTCAGCATCAGGAATCAAACAGGCTCGGCAAACAAACGCATCCGAAAAAATGGTTTTCCGTATTATGCGAGGCCCCAAATGCGTCACCTCCCTTCCGTGAAGACTTTTGGACTTAAATAATTCTTCGTGACCTTATTTCGCCTCGGAAATGGTCAAGCTCAACTCACTACACAGTCGGCCAACGCGTTAAGCAGGCAAGTTTATTCAGTCGAGCCACTCGCGCGTCTGAAGTACGGTCGCTCGCACAAGTCAAGAATAATAATCGGGGCAGACATAGCATAGAATTAAGAAGCAAGTGCTTCAGATGCTTAAGACAAAATACTTCAATCGTAAAAAAGCCCGCCGAAGCGGGCTTTCGAGACTAAGGAGTCTACAGCGAGTAAGACAACCCTAGGAACAGAGTCCTACCCCGCGGTCCGACCGGCCATGCAGTCTGCGTGGAGAAGGGTTCTTCGTCCCACAGGTTATTGATACCGCCGAACAAGCTCAACCCGTCATTCCATTGGTAGCGAGCGTTCAAGTCAGAAATCAGAACGTTATGGAAGAATCCCGCAGTTCCATAAAGGGGATCCAAGCCTGCAATTCCGCGAACCTCTTCCACCTCGGCAACGGCCTGCTTGCCCTGGTAGATCGTCTGTAGGCCGACTCTCACCGGGCCACGATTCCAGCTCAGACCGAGTGAGCCAAAAAGACGCGGTCGCTGAATCTCCATTACTTCAGGATCGACATCATTTTGGTCCAGTGGATTGAAGAACCGATCTAGGCGCTCTTGACGAGACCCCTGCAGGCGCACGCCAAAGTCATTCTCCCCAACAGAAAAATCGTAGCTTGCGGCGAAGTCTAATCCTCTTGCCTCCAACTTCGCAAAGTTAATCTGGCCGGTCTCGAGGAAGTTCAATCCACCATCTGCTCGACGCGTGAACGCATTACAAAAACCCAGGTTTGGATAGGTAGCAGAGTCAAAGCAACCTTCTAAAATATCGCCTGAAGAAACCGCAGAGATCGCATCAGCGATTACCACATCCCAGTAGTCCACAGTAATGCTCAAGCCTTCGATTAACTCGGGACGATAGACTAGCCCCACAGTCACGGTGTCTGCGGTCTCCACATCAAGAGCTGGATTTCCACCTGACACACCGGCAAATCTCGCTGTGAGTGGGTTTGTCCATGCGTAGTTGCCATTAGCATCAACGACTGAAGACTGAGGTAAGCCAGTCGCTAGCAGAGCGTCAATGCAGTTAGCTTCTCGGTTGGCTGTGCCAGTCGCGACGTTGTTCGGATCGCAAGGGTCAGCATTCGCCGCCACGGTGATCGGCAATTTCGGGTCAAACAGTTCGGAGATGTTTGGCGCTCTCACCGCCTGAGAGATAGTTCCTCTAAAGCTTAGCTCAGAGGTTGGTGCCCAAGTCGCTCCGAACTTCCAAGTCGTGGCATCACCCAGAGTTGAATAGTTAGCGACTCGAGCCGCGCCGTCGACAGTAAGCTCCTCTGCCAGTGCTCTTCCTCGCAGTATCGGTAGCCTGACCTCCAGGAAGGCGTCGGTCACATCATACTCGCCCGCAGTGTTGTATTGCTGCGAATTATCGTAGTCGATGACGGTGAAAAGCCAGGGGCTCACGTCACTAACCTTCTGCCCTGCGGTGTGCGGTGTACCCGGTGGCAGGATGCCCAGATCAAGTGGATCAAGCATATTTAAACTGGATTCCTCACGATACTCGACGCCAGTCGCGTAGCCGACAGGGCCATCTAGCAACCTGCCGGCGAACTCAAACTGACCAACTAGGGTCGCGTTGAGCACGGTTTGATCTAGCTCAAGGACACGCTGGATTGGCATGGTAATGAAGTTCTGCGCCTCAGCGCTCGCTGAGTAGACGCCAAATGGATTCAGTGGCTTACACTGACCATCACCAGGGGTGAAAGTGTAGTATTTGTTGCTGGAGTAGCCACCATCGGCATAGCCATTGGAGCCGGCGAAGTAGTCAATTTCGTAGGCAGCACTGGGATCGATGTCAGAACGACAGACGATATTCCCGCTGCTGTCCGCGACAGCATCGATGGCTGCGAATGTTCTGTCAAGCGCAGTATCGGTCGAATTGGTTGTGTTCGTAAATTGACCATGGTTTACCGAAACTTCCAAAGCGTGGTCAGGGGACATCTCCCACTCGAACCCGGCAACAAAACGCATGGTCTCCCGAGTGTAAGTGGTTGGATTATTGTCACTGAAGTCCCATGGGTCCTGAGTGAGGAGCAGGTATCCGGTCTGGTCGACTACAGGTTGAAGCTGCGCGGGAATGTAAGGGTTATCTGACTTGATCGCCAGCGTGTCGTAGAAGCCATCACCCTCAGAAAACGTCTCAGACTCTGCTTCAACATATTTTCCTTCGAAGAAAACATTGAAATTATCAGCTAGATCGTAGTTGGCGTTTATGTTAAACACTGCCCTCTCAGTCTGAGGAAACAGCGAGTTACGGTTACCTGCACCGGCTAGGCCACCATCACCACCCTGACTCCACAAGGTACCAAGTACAGTCCCATCTTGGTTGACGCGCACGGAACCGTCAGGGTTGGTAATCCAACAACCCGCAAGATAGCCTACCCGACCACCTTCTGATTCTTGACAGTCAGCGATTCCGTTGTTGTTGATATCGACATAAGTTGTCGAGCGACCACCGAAACTGGGAGCGATTGAACCGGCCTGTGAAGTCAGCCAAAACGTCGGGTTTTCAACAACGGCTCTTGGCGGAGCATTAGGATCTGTGGATGGATTAGCCCTCGCCCCGACCGAGGCGATCCCGTTGTCTTTGGCCCAGTCTCGCTCGCCATACAAAAGGCCAGTGTCAGTTTCGAGGCTCAGAGAGACCGCAATATTTCCGCGGTCATCGTCAAAATTCATGCCCCAGGTTGCATCAACCACCGTAGTTTGACCATCTCCGCGCTCGGGAAGACCTTGCTGTACGTCGACTTGAAAGCCCTCGAAATCGTCCCTCAAGATGAAGTTCACTACACCAGTTACCGCATCAGCTCCATATATTGCCGAAGCACCGCCCGTGGTGACCTCAACACTGCGGACCAGCGCTCGAGGTATGGTTCCCGTATCGACGGCCTGTGATCCTCTGAACCCTGCAACATGCCTGCGACCATTTACCAAGGTTAGAGTTCGGTCACCGCCCAGGCCACGCAGATTCAGGCTGTTGGAGCCCGTAGATGAATTTTCCGCGGTCTGCGAGGAAACCAGCGCAGGTATATCAGCGACGATGTCGGCAATGTTGATCTCACCGGAATTCTGAATGTCCTCGGCGCTGAGCGATTGAACAGGAACTGACGACACCAGATTAGGGTCTGCAGGAATACGTGAGCCAGTCACAATAATTTCATCTAGAGTTGCCGACTGGGCATTGCCTAAAGACGGCAGCGTGGCTACACCAGAAAGCGCCAGAGAAACGGCGGTCGTGAGGGCCTTAGATCTGAAAATTGCAGACCGGCCAGCGGAATTTCCAAAAGTCGAATTTTTCATGTGGGTTCTCTCTCGTAAAAATGTGTTTACTAAAACACGCTAAGATATTTGGCTGAACAGATTCGCCATTGTAACTCCATTTGCGCCCAAATAGACCATGATTTCAAAGTCAACGCACTAATGCTAGCCCTAATTTAGCGCTTAAGCCTTGATTTTAGCAGCTTCTTTGGCCAGCCTTAGTGGTGTAGCAATATGAGTGCCAGTTCCTTACCGTACCGGTCTTTTCGCGTCCTACTCGCACCATTACAAGGGTCCACGCGAATCAGCCTAAAAAAAGAACAGCGTTACGCATCAACTTTACAAAAAACATGCGGTACCTTACTGATCGATTATTGTTTTGCAGTTTACAACACGAGTTGAGAGCCTAATGCCACCGTTTCTGCATTTTTATGGTGCATTTGCACCAAATTAAGGCATTTACAAGGGATTGGTCAGTGTTTCAGCGCGATTCAATTTTGATGGGTCATCATCCGCAAAAACCAGCGCCCAAACCACAATAGCATCAACAATGTTGCTGGTTGCTGAATCATAGGATAGTTGCGGGGGTCTACCACACTCGTTGGCGGAATGGTTGAATGCTGCTGGAAGCCAGCTAACCAAATGATCCGGGCCCATGAGTCAAAAGAAGAAACCTGATCGCCGCATTAACCTTGTTCCTCGCGTGCAATCACGCTAATTAATGTGTATGCGCAGGCATTCGAGCCACAACAGAAAGGTTTGCCCAGAAGAGACGGTCCAGTAACAGCCTAAGGAGAAATATCGTGTTGCCCAAAATCTACGTTATCCACGAAAATAACGACTGGACCCAACACCTGCAACGCCGATTGGAAGAGCTCGAACTGCCGCACGAGCTATGGCATCTCAATGCGGGACAGCTTGACCTCTCGAGCACTCCCCCACCCGGTGTATTTTACAATCGCATCAGCGCTTCCTCGCATACCCGCAACCATCGTTATGCGCCGGAGTTCGCACAGGGAGTGCTGGCATGGCTAGAGCACCATGGTCGCACGGTAGTGAACGGAAGCCGCGCACTTCACCTTGAGATCAGTAAGATCTCACAGCAATTGTCCTTGAATCACCATGGCATCCAGACACCAAAGACGATAGCTGCCACCGGCAAAGACCAGGTTGTAGAAGCAGCGAAGCAACTAGACATGCCCAGTTTTATTACCAAACACAACAGAGCCGGTAAGGGACAGGGCGTGAAGTTATTCCATTCCTTGCATGCACTGGAGGTCTATCTTAAAGGGTCTGACTACGAGCAACCTGTTGATGGCATCACGCTGATTCAGCAATATATTGCCTCCCCTAGTGCACACATCACCCGCCATGAATTCATTAATGGAAAGCTTTTCTATGCAGTCAAAGTAGATACTTCAGAGGGTTTTGAATTGTGCCCTGCCGATGCCTGCTCGATCGATGATGCATTCTGCCCAGCAGAAGGAACAGACTCAGGAACTAAACCAAAGTTCGAGATCCTATCAAATTATCATTCTGAAGATATTGCTCGTTATGAATCGTTTCTTAGCGCCAATAAAGTGCAGGTGGCGGGCATCGAATCTATTCAGGACGCATCTGGCAATACCTACACTTATGACGTCAACACAAACACCAACTACAATGCCGATGCCGAAACCGCCGCAAAAAAATATGGCATGTTAGCGCTGGCACGTTACCTCGGGCGACTCCTTAACCAGAGCAAAGAGTAGGCTTGCCCATACGATAAACGGCGCCGCGTGAGGGATCCATGCTCAAACACAGTAGAGCGAAGTCGCCATAAAAGCGTCACCCCCAACCGACTAAACATAGGTCAAAAAACGCGTAGAGCGTCAGCACCAGTGCTAAATTAGTGACGGGGCATGATTTCATCTTTATATTGGCTATACTCACGGCAATGCGAAATCTTGCTTGAATTTACGGGGACTGTCGATGCAAAAACAACACCTTCGCGCGTTTGGCGTTTTCTACATATTAATCGCCACAATCAACTACGCAACAGCCGATGTTACTCTTGTGAGATACGGCCCGGAGGGCGACGAAAAACCCGGGATCATAGACTCCGAAAGTCGGTTGCGCGATCTCTCCAGCTATGTAAGCGCAATCACGCCGAAAACGCTATCAGCCGCCTCACTCGACTCGATTGCAGCACTGTCTCTGGAGGGCTTACCCATTGTA
>MDTD01007354.1_pt1 | contig 10889 bp, 4 predicted proteins | sample 811221 | NCBI WGS metagenome assembly MDTD01 (sample SAMN05326646, study PRJNA326480) | marine metagenome | isolation source: seawater | place: Pacific Ocean: South West | collected 2011
ACCAGGAATCGTTGAAGGCAGCCCTGACCTCACCGCCAGTGCTAAAGATCTGAAGCCCCCTGTGGCTGGAGACTCCAAAGCCGATGAAGTAGATATGGCTAAGGTACAGGAAGCCGATCAGAAGAGCGCCAGCTCCCAGGCCGGTGTGGCCATGGCCAGCGCCCTGCCTCTGATGATGGGTGCTGCTGTGAAAGGTGCCATGGGTACACCTAAGAAAGGTGGAGCCCAGACCGCTAAGAATGTAAAAGGCGACCTTGTGCTCGGTGGCGATAACGGAAGAGAAATCGACGGTCCTCCCGTGGCCGGTGACAGAGCTGCCCAGGCTAGATTGAATGCTGCCCAGGGTGGTAACACAAACACCGGTGCCGATAGAGAGCTGAATTCCGAAGTCAATGTGGACAAGTCCGTCAGTGGACAGGTTGTCTCCGGCGCCGATGGTAAGGGAGCTGTTACTCCGCCTCAGCGTGATCTTGAAGTTAGAGCCCAGGGTGATGGCGGTGCTACCGGTTCAGCCCTCAAATCAGCTGCCGCAGGCGCAGTTGGAGCGGCTCTTGCCACCAGTCTTCTCCGGGGTAAAGGTGGTGGTGCCACCGGTAAGTCCGGTACTGCTGCCAACGCCGATCTGCGTGGAGCCATATTAGATGCTGGTGAGGATATCGCCAACGAGACCGGTGATGCCGCCCGTCAAGCTATTCTCAATACTCCGACCAGTGGTGCTAAAACCACCACTGCCGGTGATACATCCGGCAGAAGTGATATAGACGTGAACCGCAGTGTCACAGGCGAAGTCGTCAGTGGTGGTAAGGGTCAAGCTAATCAGCCCCCTGCCATGAAGACCGAAGCCGTTGTTGCTGGCGGTTCCGGCAACGATGCTCTTAAGAACGCGGCTGCCGCCGGAGTCGGCGCGGCTCTTGCCAGTCACCTGGTGAGAGGTGGTGCCAGCGCTGGATCTTCTGGAAGAAATCTTACCGCTAATGAAATTCATGGTGCCATGGTTGATGCCGGTGATGAGATCGCCGACCAGACCGGTGACGCCGTCCAACAGGCTGTGCTCAGCGCTAACAATGCTACAGGAAAAGGTGTTGATCCTGCCGGGGCAAGAAATGTAGAAATGGATCGCTCCGTTACCGGTGAAGTAGCCGGTTCGGGCCAGGGTGCCAGCGCGGTTCAACCGCCTCCGATGCAAGTCAGAGGTACTGCCGACACCCTTAAGGGTGCTGCTGCCGCCGGTGTTGCCGCTGCGGTAACCGGTCAGCTCTTGAACGGAGGTAAGGGCGCTGCCTCAATCAATGCTAAAGGTGGCGCTTCCAACGTCAACATCGACGTTGACGACAGAGACACCGTTGAAGTTAACGCAGTAACCGGTCAAGCAGTTCCTTCTATGCGTGCCGATGCCCTCTCCGGTCAGCCGGTACAGGGTCAGGTGGGCAACGTTGAGATGGCTAATGCTGCCGGTCAGGTTGCTTCCGGCGATGGCGCAAGAGTGGATCAAAGAGTTGAGATGGAAGGCCGTGCTGCCCAGGCAGCAGGTCAAGCCGCCACCGAAACCGTTACCGGTCGTGTGGTAACTCCGCCTCCGAGAGTGAACACATCTTCTAACAGAACAATAGATATCCAGGGTCAGGAAGCCGCTGCCGGTGGTGCCGGCGTACCGCCCACCAATACCCAGGCTGTGGCCGGTGGAGCTGGTGGAGCCGGTGGATCCGGAGGCACTAATGGTCCTGGAGGCACACCTCCGCAGCCTCCTGCCGGTGGTGGAGATGACAGATCCCACACCAGTGCTGCTTTCGAAGAGAGATATAACGCCAACAACAACTTGAAGCCTCTGGATATGTACCAGCAGTCCGGATACTGGGGCATCCCCGCCCGTTCCGTAATCGGTGCTATCCGTCTGGCTCAGAACACTACCCTTGGTCCGAGCACCAGAAAAGACGGTAAGGCTGAGCTGATAGGAAACTCCAAAGGGCAGACTTATCACGTGAGAACCGGTGAAGGTCATAACGGTCAGCAGCAAGCCATGCAGATTATGTCTGCCGGTTATGCCGGTCTGATCGGCAACGACCCTGTCGCTTACGACGCCGCCCGGGCATCCGCCATCGAAGCAAAAGAAGACGCACCCAAGGGCATAGGTGAGCGTATGGCTGCCGGTATATTCGCTTACAACGGCGGTTCCTGGTCGCAAACAGCCAACGCCAAGCAGCGCTTCCAACTTTCAATGTACAACCACGCCGTGGAAGGCTCCCAGGCTTACGTGGGTATGCAGCCAGGCAACGAGTACACCCAGTACCTCCATGACAGATATGGTCCCATGACCCCTGAGAAACAAGCCATGGGTGCCTACACCACAGTCAATGCAGCTTCTCCTGAATCCGCCTGGAACTGGGCTCATATCCCAGCCACAGAGACCCTGGTTCAGAACTCCATCCCGATCTCCGGTATGTCGAGAGCTGTTGCCGCCAACCTCAGCGTGCAGAAAGCTTCTCCATGGCTTAGAGGTGCTGCGGTTCGTGGTTGCATGTCTTACATGAACGGTATGGCCTCATCTGAGTTGCCTGCCGGAACAGATCCGATGGTCAAGGACGCCTGGGTGGGCAGATCGGCTCAGATGATGTCGCCGGCTGTTGTGAGCACCTGTGCTGCCCTCGCCATGGAGATCGACGAGAACGCCGCTTCCGATGTCAACCTCGTTAACAAAGTGGCAAGCGTTGTCGGACCTGGTCAGCAGAACCATGAGTATGTTGATGCTTATAGAGGATACGCCACAGCCAACAAAGTAACTTCCAGTTTCGCTGCCCCAGCCGCTCCGGCATCGTCCGGCGGTTCCGGCGGCACCGTGAGAGTACCTTCCGGCGGAGGTTCCGCTCCTGTAACCCACACCATCTCCAGCTCCGGCGGAGCTGCAATGGGTGGCGGCGGCTACATGAACGAGCAGAGCTACAACGTGGAAGTGGCTCCGGATCACATCGCCGCTCAGGATATGGACCCTCGCATCACCGCTGCCGATATCAACACCGGCACAGTCGGAGGTGGTCAGCATCGCATGCGCACCAATGTCAACCTAACCGAAGGTCTTACCGGTGCTGGTCCGGCTGCGGTTCCGCCATCGAGAAAGATGAGATTCGAGTCGCCGGTTTCCCGCGGCAGTATGCAGAACGATGTCCAGATCGGTCAGTACAGAGGCGCTTCCCACGGTGGCGTAGTCGAAACCCACGTGGAAGGAGAGATTATCCAGTCCGGTTCCGGTGGCGGCCACAACGGCGTCGACGAGAACATGATCAACAACGATGTTCAAAAGATGATTGCCCAGTACGGTTCCCCGGAAGCGGTGGCCAACAAAGTTGTGGTCGACATGAAAGATGCCGGCTTCAACTTCGACCAGATTGCTTCGGAGAATGCCTTCAAGGTCGCCATGCAAGTATCGGCTTCCGATCCTTCCATGATGCAGGCTGCCGCCATCGCCACCGACAAGCTCGGTACCGAGAACGTCAACATGGAGCATGTCACCACGGTACAGGCTGTGATGGACGCAGACCCACGCAACCACGCCAACAACATCGAGGCTTCCACCATCTACACCGCCCAGGCCATCGGCAATATCACCGAGCAGATCAAGCTCGAAAATCCGCACCTGAGCGGCGTGAGCATGCCTCCTACCCAGTCCACGCTAACCGCCCTCGGTCAGCACGACGACTATGTGCCTAGAGCTAACGCAAGTCAGACCGGCGGCTACAAGCCTTCTGTCATCGACTTCCTCAAACAGAAGATGGAAGATAAGCTGGCTCGTCAGAACGGCACCTATCAGGACCCCAGAAGCTCGTCGGATAGTTACGCAAGATAAGAAAATCTCAGATTTAATCTAGACCATGGGAATTCCACCACTAATTTGGGATTTCCCCCGATTTACCCCGGGGTCGCAAGAACATATTCTATAAACACGCGGTTAACGCAGCGTCTGACATGTTTCTAGCGGTTTGAACAATCCCATGAAAATCTACACCCTACGAAGAATCACCGTTATCTGCCCCAGTTGCGATTTGATCTTTGCCACCACCCAGGTAGCGAGGATGCCTAAGATATCGAAAGAATCAAAAGTAGAAGCTGATCTTCATAGAATTCTTCCCGACAGCGCCGTGAGAGCGGCTCTACTAGGAACCTGTCCCGAGTGCCTCTTTACCTGGTGGCTCAGCACCTTCGCCCCAAGCCTGGTGCTTCCCCAGATGGCTCCCGACTCCCCGCCTGTGGCCAACTCTAAAAAGTTCGGTCATGCCATTCTCACCGGTAGGAATGAAGGAGCCCATGCGCTTGATCTGGCTGTGGTCGCGTTGAACGGATACTGGAGTGCCCGGGAAGAATTTCAAGAAGGTAGAAAGTGGCTTGAGCTTGCCGCCCAGGATCTGGAGAAAGCTTTAGCCGATGAGAGCTGGTGGGGTAATCGCAGCCGCTACAACTACATCCTCGGCGAAGTTCTCAGGCTGACAGGAAATTTCCACGGAGCGGTTCGACACTTCAACCAGGTTGATAGAAAGTCGGTCCTTCCGAAAGAGCTGGTGGAGCACCAAATTTTTCAAGCCAAACAAGGCAACGACAAACCTGTTCTCCTCCCTCCCCATATCATCCAGGCTGTATTTAAGCTGAAGCCGGAAGTAGAGGAACAAGCTCAAGTTAACCAACCCCAGCTTTCCGCCGTTGACACTGCCCCCACTTTGATAGTTTGAGAGTTAGAGAAAAATGCTAGAAGATATCACCCCTCTAAATCTTGAAGATTCACCGAAGTTATTCGGTTTACGCTATGACCAGCTGGTTACCTGCCTGGTCTGCTTAATCGTTTCCACCCAGTTGTACTCATGGCTCAATCCGATTCCGTTTCTCGGTCATGATTTGAGACTGGACGTATCAATTCTCATCGGTCTAGTCGGACCGGCATATTGCCTTTTAACAATGAGTCAAAACGCCGGTCAGTGGGAGACCATAATCAATTTCTATGTCAATCCTCAAGTTTTCGTACCGGGACCGGATCCCAGTCCGACCAGGTTCTTGACGGACGAAGATCTCCCCGAGTTTATCGACTTCGACGGAGACCTCGAAGAAATGGCGCTAGCAGATTACGTTTCTAATTAAGGGAAGAAAAATGACAAGCTCGATCTCTACATCCAGACAAAAGACCCTCGGTCTTCTAAACATCTTCAAAAAGAAAGATGGTAAAGAAGCAGTGGATCCTAAGATGGCAGAGGCCATGTCCAAGTTGCCGTCACTGGCCGTACCCCGCCAGCATCCATCGGCTTCCGGCATTCTTCCGATCTGGGACCTCTTCCAGGATGATTCCACCGGACTCGGTATCATCGTTATGAAAGACGGAAGCTACCGTTGCTGCTATGAAGTTGACGGAGTGCACGTGAGCGGCTTCGATGAAGTGAGACTTCATTCTTTGATGAGCCACTTCACCGGTTTCATAAACGGAATCGATACCTCCGTGCAGCTCACCATCATCTGTCACAACATGAGCAAGCGTGAGTATTTTGAACGTCATCCGGTGGAAGTCAGCGATGACGATTTCATGAAATATGTCGGCAAATGTGTCGAGAACGACCAGGCATCTCTTCTTGCTCGTAACTTCATTCCCGAGCTGAAGTTCTATGTCACATTCTGCTATCGTCCCCCCAGGGAGAAAGCAGCAAAACGTGGTCTTGTAGAAAATGCCATGATCGCTCTCAAGGATGCTTTTGGAAACAAGGCAGCCAGACAGAGCGTGGGTAGCCATTTCCGCAATGTTGCCACCATGCTTCAAAGAGCCCAGGGTTATGCCGGACAGCTCGGCTCTTGCGGTATGAACGCCACACCGGTTTCCGCCCTTGAGTATTTCAGAATGCTCTACAAAGAGTTGAATCCTAAGACCGGCAACATGCCTAAAGAATTGCTTCCCAAGCCGGTTAGACCGCAAACACAACTATTGGCTTCCAAAGTCCGTCGGGTATTTCCTGACATGGAGCCTGCCACCATCCGTGAGCAATTGATGGAATCTCAATATGATTTCAGCAATCCGGATTATCTCAGAATTTGCGACATCACCGAGAGCGAAGAAGATGCCGAGGCTAAAGACGGCGTATTCTTGCGGACTCTCTACATGAGCCGTCTTCCCGAGAGAACCGGTCCACTCTGGTTGCAGCCGCTTCTCAGGCTGAACTGTGAATGGCGTCTCAACATCTATGCCCACAAGCTGGATAAAGAGATCTTCCGGAAGAAGTTGCAGCGTAAACAAGCCCAGGCAACGGCAAACACCTACCAGAGTATTCTCGGTCAACGCTCTACTCCTAACCAGGAAGAAGCGGAGAAAGCGCAAGAAGCCGCCAACATCGGCTCCGAGCTTTATACAACCAACATAGAAGTCTTCAACTACGCGGTTTATTTCACCCTTTTCGGCAATACCCTTGACGAATTGAATAGAGCCACCGAACTTGTTAGAACCGCCGCTCCCCAGTGTCGTGGTGCCAGGTTCGTGGTCGGATACAGAGAGCAGAGATCGCTTTTCGTGGGCAGTCTTCCCGCTCTTGGTCTGGACGTAAGCCGCAGAGGAAAAGCGGTAAGAACACCTACTGTCAGAAATTCTTTCCCCTTCGTGCATGCCCATCTGGGCTCCGCCGAAGGTGGCAACTGGCTAGGTTTTTCCAAGGAGACCCTGGAGCCTGTATTCCTTAACCCTTATGACGAGAAGCTTCCTAACTCACTTTGTGTAGTCTTCGGTCAACCTGGTGAAGGTAAATCAATGGTGGCACAGCAGATCATTCAGATGAAGCTGATTGGTGGTGCCAAAGTGGTCATCATCGATAGATCCGGCTCCTACAAGATGCTCTCTGAAGTTTATGACGACACCTCATACATAAGACTCGGACCCGACGGTCAGGTCACGCTCAATCTGTATGATCTTCCTGAAGAAGGTCCCGACGGAAAAGAGATTGATCCTTTTAATCCGCCTGAGTCCCACATAATCAAAATCTTGAACTTCCACTCGGTTATGCTCGGTGAAAATGGCGAGCAGGCCATGACCAAAGATGAGAAGCCTATCTTGATGAAAGGTATCCAGTCCATCTATCGTGAGTGCGCCACCGAAGGTCGCGTTCCGGTGGAGTCGGACCTGGTCAACTGGCTCAAGCGTGAAGCGCAAGCCAACGCCGGTTCCAAGCGCGGTGATACCTGCGAAGATCTGGTCAACAGACTCAGTCTCTACTGTCGCGGTGCTATCTACGGTCGTCTCTTCGATGGTCAGACCTCTATTCCCGAAAATGCCAAACTGATAGTTTTCGATACTTCGGATCTGTCTCATGATAAGACCTTGGAAGCCGTGGTCACTCTCTTCGTTTCGGACTATGTTCTTAAGAACGCTGCCGAGCACAAGAAAAAGCAGATGGCCAAAGGTAAGCCGGCTCGTTTCGTATTCTGTATAGACGAGCTCTGGAGACTGTTGCGCTACGAGGGTGGTAAGACTCTCGTGGAAGACGCCTCCCGTACATCCCGTCACTTGGGTCTTCTTTTCATCGGAATCTCCCAGGAGTTAGGAGATCTTCTTCGGGACGAGCGGGCGCGCAACCTAGCCACCAACAGCTCTTTGAAAATTATTCTCGGTAACGACCCCAGTAACTTTGATCTGATTAAAGACGCCTGCGGTCTCACCGAAAACGAAATGAACTCAATCGGACATCTGACCAGGAAGAACAGAGAATACTCCGATGCCTTCCTTGTCTATCACAAGATGTCTCGCGGTGTGGTCCGGCTTGTGGTACCAAGATTCATGTACTGGGTAGCCACCACCGAACCTAATACCGACCAGCCGATGAGAGCAAGAATGATAGAGCTTTGCAAAGGTGATGCTCGCTGGGCTTGTCACCTGCTCGGTCAAGGCTATACCCCTGAAAATTTCACCCCCGATCTGCTGATGGCAGGTTAATGAGGCTAGACGAAGATGTTTGATTATCACGCAGGAGAAAAATATAAGCTCATACTGGTCATGTGTGTGGTCGTGGGTTTCCTTGGCGGAGTTTTCGTCACCGCGATTCTCTTTCCGGCTCCGGCGCCCCAAGCGGCCAAGTCAAAAAGACCCAAGTGGGCTGATCATCCTGATGTAACCGGTAAAGCTGCTCCCATGACTGCCGATGGTCGTTATGCCACCGATGGTGTCAGCACCATGCCGCCGGGAGCACAATCCTATAATCCTGCCGATGAGATGGCCAGCATGACTCTTATTCAGCAATGGTTGCCTAAAGCCTGGGACCTCAGCGCCGGAAGCGCAACCCAGAGTCAACAGGAAGCAATTATGTACATGACTCCTGAGTGCGCCAGCGCTTATCGTCAGAATATCTGGACAACCGAGATGGCCCAGCAAGTTGAGCAGTCCGGTTTGCAGAGCCAGTTTGAAGCCAGCAATATTACAGTGGGCTCCCGCAAAGAAGATGGATCGGTGGTCATTCTGGTGACCGGTCAGCAAGTTCTCCAGGTGCCGGGTAAACCATCCCAGGCGAGACCGGTGAATATAGAGTACCTGGTCAAGAAGACCTCGGATGGATTGAGGATAGCCGGTATAAGCGAAGGCAACAGCTAGATAAATCGAAAGCTTTAGAAGACAGACAGACAGACAAGAGGCGTAGGTTCCTGAAATGACATACAGAAAGCAGACAAATGAAAGAGGAGAAGTCATCGGTTACAGAAATTCCGAGACCGGTGAATCCGTATCTGCCAAAGAGTTCGAGAAGCAAATGCAGATGCAGCAGATGCATCAGCCTGCAGCCCATCATCAGGCGATGATGCCGACCGCGCCCATGGCCATGAATCAGCCGCACCAGGTGCATATCCCCGGGGAAGGAGTTTTCCACGCCACCGACGGTGTACAGCCGAGAATGCCACATGGAATGAATGGCATGACAGCCGGACAGCCGATGGCATCAGGTATGAATCAACCATTCTCTCCTGGCCTGGCCCAGCCTGTTATGCCTACCAACAATCCTCACTCCAGCCCGCTGGTACAACCGGGAGCGCATCTGCTTACTCCCAACGGTAAAGCTTCCATGCCGGGTATGCCCCAGGCCGCTGGTACTCCCGGCGGTGTTCACTCGCCTCTACCGGGAACCACGCTGGGAGGACATCATCCTGCCAACGCGGTGCCTTCTACCATCAGTGATCCTACCCAGGGCAAGCCGCCTACAAGTGGCGCGAAAGTACAGGGTAAGAGTCTGCGTCTTGAAGGAATTCCTCATGCTCATCCTCAGCAGCATAGCAAAGCGCACCAGAAACGCGCCCATGGTTTCCTCGATGCCACGTCTGTAGCTATTCTGCTACCTACTCTTGTCTTGCTTGCTCTCATTATCGCCGCCGCGCATAAGAAGAGACTGTTCCCATGGCAGACCATCAGAACTTTCAATCCGCCTTCCGGTCTTTTGACTCCAAGGGATTATGAGCGTTCTTATCTCTGTCCGCCAAACCTGAGACGTCATGGTCGGATGGGCAAACGCAATCCGAACGCCACCTGGACCGATGAGGATGGAGTGGTTGTGCCTTTCGGTTTCCTTGCCAGGACTCACCTGCCTATCACGATTCCGATGGGAAGGCTGCCTAACAAAAACATGTTCGTTGTCGCTCCGTCCGGTTCAGGTAAAACGACCTTGATGCGTGCGATCATCAAATCTTTGCTGGCTAAGCCCTGCGTTATCATCGCCTTAGAAGCAAAAGCCAACGATCCTAACCTGGATGAAAAGAAAGAAGGCTTCAAGTACACGGTATTGCCTGAAGCTCAGCATGCCGGATTCAACACCCTTTATTTCAACCCGTTGGACCAGGACTCCATTCACTGGAACCCGCTTGATCTCTCGCCTATTCAGTTTGCGTCCTCCATAGTTCAGGACATCAACGCCCTTGACGCGGAAGAGCAGCACTGGGCTGAGCGTGATATGGGATACATCGAAGGACTTTGCCAGCTCCTCAAATGGGGTGCGGTACAAGTGGTCAAAGAAGATGAAAACGGCTCTGCTTCTGATTTCGAACCGGTTCCCTGCAACCCGCGCGGTCTTATGAAACTGGTCAACAACAGAAGAAACATTGTCGAGTCTTTGAGACAGTTGAAGGGACGTTCCGACATCAACGCCACTGAATTGAGTGAATTGACCCAGCGTCTCTCTTCTATCATCAGAACCGACAACGATTGGGATAAGAACATTCAGGGTGTTCGTGGACGTCTGAGAATGTTCAAGAACGAAGGCATCATGAGAGTTACCGAGAAGTCGAATATCAAAATGAATGATGTTATGCATTCGCCTTCCGTACTTATCTTCGGTGCTCCCGCCTCCCTCGGTCCTGACGCTGAGTCTCTGGCTGCCTGCTTCGTTCACCAGCTCCAACAAGCTTTGCACACAAGATATGGTACGAAGTCAGTTCTTCCTCTGTTTGCCTTCTTCGATGAGTACCAGACATTGAACATCGACCTTGCCGGTAGATTGTCTGCTATCGTCCGTGGTGCTAACGGTGGATTGACAGTAATCCTTCAGAACATCTCTCAGATTACCTCCGGTGGCAGCGCCGCCCAGGCTGAGGCTGAACTGAGAACTATATTCTCTAACTCGGCGATAAGAGTTTGTCTCCATAACGCTGATGAACAGACAGCAGCTTTCTTCTCGGAAGAAGTCGGCAAACATGCTGTGATTGTCCCTGGTATAGCCGACCACTACCAGGCAACCGGATTCGGTATCTTCCCGACATCCTGGAACAGAATTCACTCCCAGCAGGTTGTAGCTCGGGTGGATCCGGATGGTATCAAGCGAATGGAAAAACACCACGCGCTTGTCTATCTTGCTCCTGCCGGCGACCCTCCGCCTCCTTCTCTCTGTTCAGTGCTCACTCGTGAAGAGACT
>MDTD01049622.1_pt1 | contig 10889 bp, 10 predicted proteins | sample 811221 | NCBI WGS metagenome assembly MDTD01 (sample SAMN05326646, study PRJNA326480) | marine metagenome | isolation source: seawater | place: Pacific Ocean: South West | collected 2011
CCCCATTCCCTAATGCTCTCTTATTCAACTCAGGCGCAAAATTACTATGCAGTGTAAAATGTGTAAGAAAACCAGACGCACAGACGCATTCCATTATGCGTCACCTCCCCCCTACGTCTGATAAAGGGGAGTTTGTCATTTCTGTTGTTGAGAATGGTTGCGAGGCAGCGCCTTGAATCTATTATAATATTAACTTAAAGAATTGACTGTCCTGTAGCTTCCCAGTCAGAGGTAAATTGATCGAGCCCTTTTGTCGTTAGTGGGTGATTAGCCATAGACCTTATCACTTCTGGCGGCGCAGTTATGACATCAGCCCCAATCATCGCGCTCTCAAGGGCATGATTAACTGTTCGGATAGAAGCCGCCAAAATTTGTGTGCTAAATTTATAATTATCAAACACACATCGAATGTCGCTAATTAATTGAGACCCATTAATATTAATATCGTCTAAGCGGCCAACAAAGGGAGAGACGAAAGTGGCGCCAGCTTTTGCAGCAAGCAAAGCCTGGGTTGGAGAGAAACAGAGAGTTACATTCACCATATAACCTTCGCAGCTCAAGATCTTACAAGCCTTCAAACCATCCCAAGTTAGGGGTACTTTTACAGCTATATTATTACCTATTAGCAAAAGTTTACGCCCCTCTTCAATCATAGTTTTTGCATCAGTCGATGTAACTTCGGCGCTTATGGGCCCTTCTACGATTGAAGAAATTTCTTTTATTACGTCAATAATATTTCGGCCCGACTTTTTTATTAGTGATGGGTTTGTCGTAACCCCATCTATCATTCCATATTCATTAAGTTCTGTAATTTGATTAACGTCTGCCGTATCAAGAAAAAACTTCATTCTCTACTTTCCTGAGTTTGGTTTTTAATTTATTTCTGACAAATCAAATTATTTATCAAAGTTATTTTCCTGCATTTTTAAAATGGATGCGCGCGTTAAGTTTTCTATTTCACTTGCATCGCGCAACGTGCCATCAGACCAAAACATCCAAGAACCGCCGACAGAAGCCACTCCTGAAACAGCGGAATAGCCAGGGAGCTTTTCCTGCTTGATTCCACCAGAAGGCATGAATTTTAAATCTGGAAATATCCTCGATATGTCTTTAAGAGCCTGCGCTCCTCCAGCAGCCTCACTTGGATAAAACTTTAGTAGTTTATGACCAGCAGCTCTCGCTGAAATTATCTCGCTTGGCGTTAAGACGCCAGGGATATGCGTGCAACCATTGGTCTGTGCATATTGCTCAAGAGTAGAATCTCGACCAGGGCTGACGGTAAAATTCGCTCCAAGCAAAATTGCTTTATCGAAGATTTCTTTACTCATCACACTGCCAGCGCCAAGTAAGAGCTCCGGGTAATTAGCGCGAAGCTCTGCGAATAATTCAAATGCATAATTTGATCTGAGGGTAACTTCTAATACTGTTGCGCCGCCTTTAATCATGGCAGCTACACTCGATTGATAGTTTTTCTCTTGCTTTGGATCAATAACGGGAACGACTCTTACTTTGGACAAGTCAGAAATTAGCTTAACATGTTTCATTGTAAGTTTCCTTCATTAATCGCAGAGTGCTAGTGCGATCAGGAGCACCTAATCGACCCCCATATTCAGTACACTTCAAGGCAGCTGCACTGCTCGCAAATTGGATTGCCAATCTGGGCTTTTCTGTCTCTAGAAGCGCTAATGAAATAGCCCCGTGAAACACATCTCCTGCACCATTGGTGTCAAGAACATCTACCTGTGGAGTTGGAGTATGTTCGACGCACTTTCCATCCAAATCGAGCCAGTAACTTCCGTTTTCACCATCAGTCACACAAACAAAGCATCCATACCTATCTGAAAGTGCAGACACGCAATCAGATGGAGAAAGATCTCCGATCAGTGCTCGCGCGCCAGCCGCTGATGCAATAATATGAGTTGCAAAGGGGGCAAGGCTTGCCAACACAGGCCGTGGCGCAACTTCAGCATCCAATATAGCAGGGCGGCCAAGGCTTTTCAAAGCCTGTAATGCCAGTTTTGCTGCACTTGGCCAGCGCACATCTACCATAACAGCGTCAAACCGCGAGAAATTGGGGAGTTGATCGGTATCTGGGTCTGATTGCGTAGCGGGATCGTAGTCAACAACCACCCACCGTTCGCCTTTTTTATCAACGATTACGGTTGCTGAGGCACTTCTTCCTTCTAAGACGAACCTAACAAGTGAACAATCAATACCTTCCAACTCCATATCGCTGACTAAAGTTTTGGATATAACGTCTCCTCCAACACTTGCCCAAAGCGAAGCTTTTCCGCCCAATCGACTGGCCGAGCTTGCCGCACTAGCGGCCATGCCCGCGGAGACTCTTACGCTTCTAGAAGCCACGAATTTTCCTGGACCATTTGAGAAGTTATTAACTTTAAATACGGTGTCATTCGTTAAAGCACCGACAAAAAGAAGTTTGGGTCGACATAAACCATTGTTGTCAATGTCGGGATATTGAGAACTTTTACTCATATTAAATTCATTGACTCGACCAATCAAGATAGACAGTCTTTTTTCGAAGGTAGCCTTCAAAGCCATGCTGCCCATCTTCTCCGCCCAGTCCTGAATGCTTCCACCCATTATGAAAACCCTGAACAAGTTCTCCACAACCTCGATTTACATATATCTCACCAAACTCTAATGTTTCGATCGCACGCATGGTGGCGCCCATGTGTTGCGTAAACAGATATGCTGACAAACCAAATTCTGTATCGTTAGCTTTATCCAGCACTTCCTCAAGATCTTCAAACAAAGCAATCGGAGCCACGGGTCCAAAAATTTCTTTGGCTAGAGCGTCGCACTGACCGTTTGTCAATAGGACAGTAGGCTCGAACCAATGTCCTTTATCGAATTTTTTGGAACGATTGCCTCCAGCTAAAAGTTCTGCGCCTTGCGCGACCGAGCTCTCTACAAGCGCTTCTACTTTTTCAAGCTCTAAGCTTGAAACTTTCGGCCCCATATCAGGACGAAGCATTGGATCATCAAGCCTTAACTCATTAGCAGCCTTCACAAAACGATCTGTAAACTCAGCAGCAATTTTATTGTTTACAAAAATGCGTTCAGCGCAGGTGCAAATTTGTCCACAATTCGTAAACCTAGAGGCTATTGCAGCATTGACCGCACGATCGATGTCGGCATCTTCCATCACGATAAATGGGGCATTTCCACCCAACTCAAGCCGAAGAACCTTGAGATCTTTAGCTCCAGCAGCAAAAATTTCTCTACCTGCCCGAACAGATCCAGTCATAGTAAGCATGTTTGACAAGGGACTTTTAACGAGGGCATCTCCTACCTCGCGTCCTGTACCGGAAATGACATTTATAACTCCTCTGGGAAAGCCCACACGATCTGCAAGACGAGCGATCTCAAGCCCAGAAAGCGGAGTGATTTCATGACCCTTTAGAACTACTGTATTTCCAGCAACCAACGCTGGACCAAGTTTACGACCCACCAAGGCCATGGGATAATTCCAGGCTGTCAGAGCGACTACAACGCCATACGGAGCTCTACGGATCCAAATGTCTTCACTCTGATTGTCAGAAGGAAAAATCTCACCTTCAATACGTCGCGCTTGCTCTGCTGCATATTCTAAAAAATTCGCGGTTGCATCCACTTCACCCTCTGCCTGATCAAGCGGTTTACCTTGCTCCAAAACAATTATTTTTGCCAGCTTTTCACGTTCGCCTCGTATCTCCTTTGCAAGTTTAAATACAAGTTTTGAACGATCGATCGCCGGTAACTTGGCCCAAGATACTTTTGCACCTGACGCGGCCTCTAGCGCTGAACGAGCGTCTTCTGCCGAGCCTTTTGGAGCAAAAGATACAATTTTTTCGTTTGCTGGGTTTTCGACGGGAACTTTTTCTTTGTTGCTTCCATGAGTGAATTCTCCGTTGATGTAGTTCAGATACTCATGCTGATCAATTTCATTCATCCTTTTTCCCCGCTTTGGCTAATGACTTTTCTGAAGTTAAATTAGATGGATAACGTTCATCAGGTTGTGTAGTCTGATCTTCCGAAACATCCTCTGCATAAACCGAAAGCTCATTCATTAGTTCAATGGACTCAGCCCTCAGCTCATCAGCAACATTGGTGTTTAAGGAAGAGTCAGTAATAATCATGTCGAATTCTCTCAATGGCGCAACTTGATGCAGAGCCGATGAATAAAATTTATTACTCGTTACCGTGAGGTAAGAGAGTTTAGATGATTTGATCATTTTTTGCTTTACACGAACAACATTCTGATCGCGACTATAAGAGTTCTTAGAATCTACTGCTGCAGTGGAAATGAAACAAACATCTGCGCGAATCTGGGAAATCGCATTTTCAGCGACGATTCCATGCAGTGCATGGTATTTCTTCAGATAGTTACCGCCAGTGAGTATTATATCAAAACCACTCTTTTCGCCAACTCGCTCGAAAATTCCAACATTATTGGTAATAATCGTTAACGGCGTACAAGCTGTTAGAGCCGCTGCGATCTCGACCCCAGTTGATCCATCATTAATCATAACGGTCATACCGGGTTCGATGAGCGTTGAAGCGATACTGGCCACCTCAGATTTTTGTGCTGCGAACTTTTTCTGACGGAACCGGAAGTCACTTTCAAAGAGTGCACTGGACTCCATTGACGCCCCGCCACGGATCTTCCGAACTGCTCCCTCTAGTGCCATCGAATCAATATCGCGATAGATTGTCATCTTCGAAACTCCGAGGATCTCAGCCACTTCCTCGACCTGAACTCGCCCGTGCGACGATAAACGGTCTGCTATCCATGCTTTGCGTTCTAAACTTTTCACAACTTCTCCAAACTTTTAGCCATTTATACTTATTGCTACCCCACGATATATGCGCTTGTAGCACAAGTTATTTTTAATTTGTAACATTTTTTTTGTGATTTTGTGAATTTTTTTGTTGCAAAAGGTAAAATTGTCAGCAAAAGTTTGGAGCATTGAAACCGGTCAAAGTAGTCGGCCGACTTGAAGGAGAAAATATAATGTTGAAAAATAAAGCTTTGGCTCTGGCTGCCGCGATAGGTGTTCTATCCGGCAGTTCAAGCCTAGTAGTGGCTCAAGATTCGATTAAGCTTGGATTGTCGATGCCAACTCAAAACTCACCTTATTACCAAACGATGGTAAGAGCCTTTGAGGCGACTTGTAAGGAAAAAGGGTATACTTGCTCAACAACTGACGCGCAAGCTGACATCGCAAAGCAGGTATCGGACATTGAAGACCTACTGCAAAAAGGGATAAATGCGCTTATCCTAAATCCGCGTGATGGAAGCGCTGTAGTGCCAGCTATTAAAGCAGCTAAGGAAGCTGGTGTTCCAACGTTTGTAATCGACAGCGGTGTTGATGCATCCGCACCAATCGTTTCAATTGTACAGTCGGACAACCAAGCTAATGGTGAGGCGGTTGGCAACTGGCTAGCCGGACAACTTGGATGCGAACCAGTTCGAATTGCGCTTATCAGTGGAAACAAAGGCAATGTTGTTGGAAAAATTCGCCGCCTTAGCGCGATTAGCGGGATTGTAGAAGCATCTCTAGCAGCTTGCGGAAGCGCAGACGTTGCGGTGTTAGCTCATGGCTACACCGAATGGGATGCCGCTGGAGGCCTTGATGTGATGGAAGACATTCTAGTTGCCCATCAAGGTAAATTCAATGTCGTCCTAAGTGAAGCCGACATCATGAACATTGGCGCATTAAAGGCTCTTGAAGCCGCGGGTGTCGCTGACGAAGTTACAATAATTGCATCGGCAGACGGACAGAAACAAGCGTATGAGTTAATCATGGAGGGACGTTATGGCGCAACCGGCCTAAATAGCCCTGGCCTAGTGACCGAAACCGCCATGGATCTAGCGGTCCGCTACCTGGGCGGCGAACGTGGATTTCCTCGTCAAGTCTATACACCTCCAGCAGCAATCCACGCTGGGAATGTTAAAGACTATTACGATCCTGATTCTCCATTTTAATTAGTTCGCAAACTGACCGCCGCCGGAAACCCTCCCATTCCGGCGGCGGTACAAACTTTTTTACTTCAGGGCATCTTTACTTTAGGGCATTATGGTATGTCAGACTATGTCTTCTTAGATAAAATCAGCAAGCACTTTGGAGAAGTTTACGCCCTAAAGGAAGTTAGCCTTGATCTACAAAATGGCGAAATTCTCGGCTTGGTGGGGGAAAACGGCGCCGGCAAATCCACGTTAATTAAGGTCCTAACCGGAGCATATAAGGCAGATGGTGGGAAAATCGTTATAGACGGCACGGAAACTATGATTTCCAGTCCGTCGGACGGGCGTCAAAATGGCATTGGCGTGATGTATCAAGAGTTTTCACTTGCCAACGACCTGACAGTCGCCGAAAATATTTTTCTGCATAAAGTTTCCAAAGAACTTCGTGTTAATTGGTCCGAAATTCAGCATGAGAGTAGAAAAATTTTAGACCGCTTAGGATTCGAAATTGATCCAGGCGCTCTGGTAGAGGAATTAAATGTTGCCCAGAAACAGATCGTGGAAATTGCAAAGGCATTATCAGAAAAAGTAAAAGTATTAATTCTGGACGAACCTACGACAGTTCTTACTCCAAATGATGTAGCAAAATTGCACGAAATAATGCTTAATCTTCGCAATAGTGGCATAAGTTTAGTGTATATCTCTCACCGACTTGAAGACATTTTAGAGATTACGGACCGCGTTGCAATACTGAAAGACGGCGAGATGGTAGGTGTAAGACGCACTTCAGACATGGATTCTGAAAAAATGATCAGTATGATGATAGGCAGAGATCTCACCGACTACTTCCCCGAGAAAAATGTTTCGAGCGAGGAAGTGCTCTTCGAAGTCAAAAACCTATGCAAGAGTGGCGAATTTAAAAATATCTCATTTGAAGTTAAGCGGGGTGAAGTTTTTGGGTTTGCTGGCTTGGTAGGTAGTGGCCGCTCGGAAGTTATGAAGGCTATCATATCAGCCGATGGCGGATATGATAGCGGAAGTATTCTTATTCATGGCTCACCCATAAAGGCGAATTCCATTGGCCAAGCTGTTGCAAATGGAATTGGTTTAGTACCTGAAGACAGAAAAGAAGAAGGAGTTCTTCTTTCAGAGCCGATAAGAGTTAATTTGACACTTCCTGTAATCAAAAAGATCAGCAATATTTTTAGTGTTGTTAAAAAGTCGAAAGAACAGGAAATCTGTAAAAAAGAGGTTCAACGTTTTCAGGTAAGGACCACTTCTTCAGAACTTGAAGTTGGAAAACTAAGCGGTGGTAATCAACAAAAGGTTGCTCTAGCCAAATGGTTTGCCTCAGAAACTAAGGTTATACTTTTAGACGAGCCCACCCGTGGCGTCGATGTGGGTGCAAAAGCTGAAATCTACCGATTGATCGCAGCGCTGGCTAAAAACGGCGTTGCCGTCGTAATAGTATCATCTGAACTTATTGAAATTATTGGCATATGCAATCGCGTTGCGGTTATGGCAGGAGGTCAAATTGCCGGCTTTTTAGAACAAGATGAACTAACGGAAAAGAAAATAATTTCTTTAGCAATAAAAGGGCAAAGCAATGACATACACATCGATCCGTAGAATTATTGTACAATACAACGCCGTTATTGTTTTACTGCTTATGGTAATACTTGCAGCTTATATTTCTGATGTGTTCTTCACTGGACGAAACATTACAAACATCTTACGCCAAGTTACCGCATTAGGGCTGATTAGTTTTGGTATGTTTTTTGTCATTCTCACTGGCGGTATCGATCTTTCCGTCGGAGCTTTGATGGCCGTTGCTAGTGTTGTATTCGCTATTATTGTTCCAGAAAGTGGATTTTTTATAGCTGCTTTGGTTGCTGTTGGAGCCAGTATTTTTCTTGGTGCTATTTCTGGTGCGTTGGTTGCTTGGGCTGGAATGGCTCCATTCGTTGCCACCCTCGCTATGATGACAATTGCTCGAGGGTTTGCTCTGATTATAGTTGATGGTTCACCTGTGATGATCGACGATCCAACTCTGAGCGCCATTGGGTCGGGCTTTGTATTTGCGCTCCCAATACCATTGTTCATTCTATTATTTTTCCTTGCCTTCTTCCTTCTATTTGAGACTTATTCATCCTGGGGAAGAATTATTAAAGCCATTGGAAGCAATGAGAACGCAGTATTACTTACCGGGATCAATGTTCCACTTTATAAGTTTGCAGTCTATTGCATCAGTGGCGCTATGTGCGGCCTCGCTGGAATCGTGGCGACTTCAAGAACAACAGTTGGTTCACCCATACTAGGTACGGGATTAGAACTTGACGCCATTGCAGCCGTAGTTATTGGCGGCGCAAGTCTGATGGGCGGAAGAGGCCTGGTATTCAACGTTTTTATGGGCGTTCTGATTCTTGGTCTGATAGGCAACATTATGAATTTACTTAACGTACCTGGCTATACACAGGAAGTCGTAAAAGGCTTGATTATCATTTTGGCAGTACTGGCTCAAGGGGTGGATCTCGTTCGGCTTCGAAAGCGTCTGTTTTCAGGCCGTAGTTGATATAAACGGCCACCAAACCTCGCAGGCCAAGCTAAAAAAAACAAGGAAGGATAAAGCCAATGCCAAATAGTTATGGAATAGATATTCCAACAAAAGTTATTTTCGGTCCTGGGCGATTGCGCGAATTAGGAGAAATTTCAAGTGGGCTCGGTAAGAAGGCTTTCGTAATTATGGATCCCTTTTTGAGAGATAGCAAAATTGCTGGTCAAGTTCTGGATGGTTTAAGAAAAAATGGAGTTAAGTTTAAAGAATGGTATGATGTTGTTTCAAATCCGCGTGCTGAGACAATTGACGCCGCTGCAGAACTTGCGAGAACAGAAAATTGTGATCATGTCGTTGCCTTGGGTGGTGGAAGCTCTCTAGACTCTGCAAAAGCTGTCTGCATCGTCGCAACCAACGCAGGCAGCAGCTGGGATTATACGATACGTGAGGGAACCACAGTTCCTGAAATTACCCATCCAGTTCTACCTTTGCTCACAATACCCACCACGGCAGGGACCGGCTCTGAAGTTACTCCTTACGCAGTTGTAAGTAATCCAAAAGAAACAATGAAAGCAACAATTGCTGATCGTAGAATTTTTCCAGCGGTCTCTTTGGTTGATCCGGAATTACATATTTCTAAACCTAAAGCATTAACCGCGTCTACTGGACTAGATGCGTTTGCTCATGCTTTTGAGGCGTTCATCAGCATTCATTCAAACCCTTGGACAGATACATTAGCGCTCGAAAGTATTCGATTGTTTGCCCGAAGTATTGAGACCTGTTGCTCGGACGGTAAGAACCTTGAAGCCAGAGTGCAAATGGCTGAGTCGTGTTATCTTGCTGGCATTGCGCTTGGCCACATCGGTGTCACGCTACCTCATGTAATTGGTCAAGCATTGGGTGCTTTAAAAGATGCACCGCACGGTGCGGCAGTCGCAGCTGCAACTGTAGAAGTAGTAAGATGGACGCTGCCTGTAGCGTCAGAAAAGCTTGCTCAAGTCGCCGCGGTTCTTGACCCAAATGTTACTAAACTGCCAATGGAAGAACAGGCAGCGCGTTTGCCAGACATTCTCACAAGCCTTTATGCTCGAATAGGTGTAACCGATACATTCACAACCTTTGGATTGACCAATGAAGAGGTGGAAAATTTAGCCGATGTTGCGTTCAAAGCTTTCGAAAGGGACGTAGAACGTCATCCCAAACTAGCAACGCACAGCGACGTCATCGATATAACAAGAAAGTGTCTATGATTATGGATCGCCCAAGTAGCCCAATGCATAGAATTTCTGAAACAAGCCTGCGTCAGCTCTGCCTTGCTATGATGCATAAAGCGGGTCTCAATCTACGTAGCTCTGAGATCACAGCCAATGTTTTAGTTAAAACCGATATGTGGGGTGTTTTTACCCATGGCACCCGGCAACTTCCAAAACTACTTGAGAATTTCGAAACTGGTAAAATGATTTTGAATGAAAAATGTGCTGTGGTTGCAGAAGGCCAAAGTTGGGCGTTGATAGATGGCAAGCGTGCAATGGCATTCGATACTGCTGTCGACGCAATGTCTATTGCCATTAAAAAGTCCGAAGTCTCAGGGTGCGCCACAGTTAGCGCTCGAAATATAGGTCATTTTGGTGCAGCAGGGTACTATGCATTTCAAGCAGCACAAGCTGGAAAGATTGCTTTAGTATCTTGCAATGTAGACCCTGGAATAGCAGCTCCCGGGTCGACTTCACCAGTACTTGGAACCAACCCTATTGCCTATGGAATTCCATCAGAACCCAACCCAATTTTCTTTGACGTAGCAACCTCCACCGTCGCAGCTACAAAAGTTTTTCGAGCGAAGGCAAAAGGGGAAAAAATACCTTCAGATTGGCTTGTCGACAAAGACGGCGTGCCTACTACTGACCCAAGTAAATATCCAGAAGAGGGAGCGCTTCTTCCGTTTGCTGGACACAAGGGCTACGGCATAGCCTTCTTAATTGAGGTTTTGTGTGCTGGACTCAGTAGTGGGCCCACTCCCGAAAAATTGAACTCATGGGTCACATCAACTGCAGAGCCAGTCAATCAATCTTTTAATTTTATAGTGATTGACCCAGCTAAGTTTCGAGCTGGTGGTGACTTCGAAGCCTATATAGCAGGTCTGGTTAGGCACGTTAAGGGCGCCAAGAAAGCGCCAGGATACGATGAAATAAAGTTACCTGGAGACATAGAATGGAAAAAACATGCACTTGCCTCTAAGCAAGGTATACAACTGCCTGTTGACGTATTAAAACTTTTAGAAGCCGGTGCAAAAAAATATGGGGTTACATTTCCTTTTTGAGTATATGGGTTTTTATTTATGGGTGTAATATGGCGGAGACATAGCGA
>MDTD01005742.1_pt1 | contig 10888 bp, 5 predicted proteins | sample 811221 | NCBI WGS metagenome assembly MDTD01 (sample SAMN05326646, study PRJNA326480) | marine metagenome | isolation source: seawater | place: Pacific Ocean: South West | collected 2011
ATAGATCATATCAATAAGATCCTTATTAGAGAATCGTGGAATACCTAGTTCATCTGTTTTCATAAGCATACAAGTATTTTAACTGATATTAATAAGATTGTCAAGAGAATTATCGTTATCTTGACTATTAATTTTTGGTTTTTTCCTGCGACCTTCCATCTCTACTTTATACATATCAAGAATAGCCGTGATTTGTTCTTTTACCTGTGGATTTTGAGTCATCCAGAATTTTTTATTTAATTCTAATATTTTTTCTTCTAATTCGATGTCTGATAGATCATCAAAACTGTTTACTAATGGATTAAAGGACAACGTTGAAGATGCCATCAATTAATTCTCCATATACTGTTTGGCCTCCATCAATAGTCCAAAATCTATAAATCTTAGGATGAGTAGTATCTGCTATTTGTGCAGGATGTACAAAATTTGCTGACACTTTAATAACACCGTTTGCTGTGCCAGAAGAAAAAGATACACTGAAAGTAGTTGCGGTACCTGCTTTTAGTTCTATTAATTGTTCAGCATACTTACCACTTGATGGCCAATCTGTAAGTTGTAAAGTAATTCCTGCACTATTAATTGTGTAAGCATGATAAGTTGCAATTTCATAACTTACTGGTCTTACACCTGATGTTGTTAATACACCACCACTATAATATTTTTGTGAAGATCGTGTTAGCACCACATTGTTAATTGTGTTGCCTTGCATGTTAGTTATTGCATCATTGTTCTTAACTGCATTAGTATCTAATGCTGTAAGATCTGCATGTGCATTTGTTAATTCTGTTTTAATTTTACTAAAATTATCTCTAAAGCCTTGTGAATCGTTGTCTACACCTGCTTGCGGATAATCTGCATTAATTGTTCCAATATTAGAACTATTTGTAGTAATGGCCATATCTTATTCTCCTACTCGTATTTATCAGTGTTATGCATTATAATTATACTTTCCGAATAGTATATATTGATCATTTGAGTTGCCTACAACACTATCAATCACATATCTATCAATTTCAATATCTAATTTTTTGAAATCATATGTCCTATTTCTAAGGTTAATCATAATTTCGTTACTTGTTCCTGGCTTGCAATAGCATAATGGTATTGCTAATACAAATCCTGTTTCTTGTTCTCCAGCAGATTGTGGAGTACGCATCCATAAAGGTAAAAAGTCGTATTCTGTTCTACCTAATGCTTTTATACTGTCTTGCATGTTTGTAATATTACTAATATATTTTTTACCTTGCCCGCCGCTTGCTAAAACTGCATCACTATCTGCTTTTACAACTGGGTCATTGTTAAACACAAATGGATCTGTATCTGTGTCTGCTGTTGCTGTAAGAGTTTCTCCTGTTGCTATAGTTTGAACAGTGTCTCCTAAGTCTAACTGTGTATCATCAGTCATAAATTTGTATTGTTCTGTATTCCTATTTACATTTGAACTGTCAAGTAATGTAGGAGTACCGTTTGGATGGTTAGCAAAGGCCGCCATATCTGCCTTGAGTTGCTCAGGTCCACGTTGTACAAATGTTTTTTTAGTTTCGCCTTTTTTGGCTTTTGAAGGATCAATCAATTCAATATATATTACTTCATATATAACATCTTGAGTGCCTGGAGTTTTGGCTACTGCACTTTTTAATTCACCAACGTGAAATCTACGTTTTCTATGCCATTTTTTACTAGCAGTTGCAAACTCTGTAATCGTTTTTGTTTCTATACCTGCGTATGCTAATATTTTGATATCTCGCTGTATACCAAAATTAGGATCGTTTGGTCTATATATACTTGTTGGCGGAAAATTAGCAGGATTACTTATAAACTCTTGATATTCTAATCTTTTAGATTCTTTTAAAAATGGTTGCATAAACAAATTACTATATTGTTTATCGTCATCATCTATAACTTCTATAATAAATTGTTTTGTTGTGGCGCTGAATCCAAATCTATCTTCTGCTTGTACAGTAAATGTATATGTTCTATCTATACTTGTTGTATCATTGTCAAAGGTCATTGTGTCACTATCGAAAAAAGTAAGTCCTTTTCTTTCACTGTCATTAAATTGTATTACTGAACCTGTTATTTCACCATTGTATTGTAGTGTTAAACCTGGAGGTAATTTTCCACTTTTCAATGTGTATAATAATGGAGCATCAGGAACTGTAGTAGTGCCTTGAACTTTGAAAACACTTATTTGATTTGCTGGTATAGTGCCTAATTTAGTTTTACTAATCCATGCAATACTACTGTCTACGTCACCTAGTAATTTTAGGGTAAATGTTTTATCTTTGAATGTTGCAACATCAATTACATTTTGTTCACTTATTAAAAGTTCTGCTCTAACTGTAAATTTATATTCTGTAGTAATTGCAGGTTGGTATGCTACACGGCCTGCTATTTCACCTGTGTCTGGATCTATTGTCATTCCTTCTGGAATAACGCTATTAGTGCCATCGTCGTTTGTTGCTTGCAAAACGTATCTTATTGCGCCTCTTTGATTTTCATTTTTTAAAACTTCTAAAAATAATGTTACATAATTATTTGCTCTTCTAAAACCAAAGTCTCTAGGAGTAATCCATATAGGAGTTCTAACATATGTATTGTCTGCTGTAAATACACCTGTGCCAACTTGCACCACAATGTTATCTGCTCTTAAAAAATCTTCGCCTACTACAAAAATAGTAAAGTTTCTTTTAACAATCGCTAATCCATCACTTACACTTACTTTAAAGTCATAATGCCTATTAAGTTTCTTTGGAGGATTATATACATAATTAGGTATCACTTGTCCTTGAAAATACAAACTACTTTTGTTTGAAAAATCGTGCAAATACATATCATAATTTGCTGTATCGTATTGACCTTGTTTAGATTTTTTATCTAAAGCAAGCAATGGTTCAACTACTCCTGATAGTTTACCAGTATTACTTAGAGATATACCAGGAGGTAATTCTCCGTCGCCTTTTTCTATCCAAAACTCTAAACTTTTGTCTGCAGGAAGATCTATATCTTCTGCCACTAATTGAAAATCAATTATTTCATTATCTAAAATAAAATATCTATTATTAATTGGCGGATTTCCTACTGGTAATCTACCTTGCTCTGTCTTCCATAACGGATCGTCCGGACCTTCAATTACTATTTTAAAAGTTCTATCATGAATATCAGTACCAATTGTTGCTCTTAATACAAACGTAAATGTAGTTGTTCGTTCAACTTGTTTTGGAGTACCAATAATATTGTTTTGAAAAATTCTTAATCCTGGTGGTAATTTTCCTGCAATTATTTCAATCGTTGGACTGCTTGATGGTGTGTTGGCCTGTCCACCCATTCCTGAATGATACTGACAATAGTAATAGAGTGTTGGTGCTGATATAGGAACTACAATAGTTGTTCTGAAATTAACCATATCAACTGTAACTCCTGTTGTATATTCTGTACCTCCACCATGAGTACCATTCGGCGTAGTTGAAAATCTTAGAGGGTGAGTTGACGCCGCAGACCAATCAAAAATATAAGTATTACCTTCTATTAATTCTAAAGTAGGTTGTTGTACGCCATCAATAAAATATTTGTTGCCATTTACAACATATTGAAAAGTTACTGAATAATTTATTGTAGAAGATGTAGTTGTTATAGGTAAACCTATAGAAATAGTTTCTTCTTCATTAGTTGTAACTAATGTAGTTCCAGATGGCTTTGTCCAATGTGACATTATACTGCAATGGCTCCTAGATTACTACTTAAAGTTCCTGGACTTGTAATTGTGCCGTAGTCTATTGTTGTATTACTTTGTATAAAACCTGCATGGCTTACAATGTTTGGGTTTATTGCTCCAAAATCTAAGTTTGAATCAAAACCTTGATCTCCTGTTTCTCCTTCTGCAGAAATAGACAAAACATTCCCTACCATTTTTGTATCTATTCCAGGACCACCAACCACACGCAAAGTTTCACCGTCATCTACATTGATGCTTCCATTATCAGTAACTACTAGAAATCCTTGTAAGTTAGTACTTATTTGTATATCATTTCCAGCAACTGATTGCACTGCTAATCCTGTACCTGCTGTTAAATTATTGAATGTTAATTGATTGCCCACTTTGCCTGCAAAAACCGAAACACCTGTTCCAATTCCTGCTCCTGTAGTTGATTCAGGTTGACGTAGGTCAAGTTCGTCAAAGTTTTCATTTACTTTTCTAAAGGCTTCTCTTAAATCATCACCTGTGCCGTCGTTAGCAATATTTCCAATGTTTATGTTTTGAATTGTCATATCATTATCCTTATATTGTATTTATTACCCTAATCTGTAATATTATCTGCTGTAACATTTATTGTTACAGAAGCAGTATTACTAAAAACAGTAAATACTCCTGTTAAACTTCTACCATCAATATCAGCACTTGATACACCTGTAATTGTAAATGGAACGTTTGTACCATCAGCAACGTTTGTTGTAGTTAATGTAATTTGGAAACTTTGTCCCTCATTTACACTAGTTGCAGTTGATGATAGGGCATATGTTGGATCTTGAGATTCTTGTTCTTGTTGTATACTTGTATCAAGAACCATTTTATATTCTACAAATCCACTTACAGAGGTGCTAGTTGTACCGTTTACCAATCCTGATGCTGTCGCTGTACTATCGTCTATAGTCATTCCTGTATCGTGTTGTGTTAAAGGTGATACAATATCTACAGTTACACTGCCATGTACTTCATATGACCAATCTTCGATAGTAGAAGTATTGTTAGTTGTATCTGCATTGTTAATTGGAACAGAACTAATAATTCCTCCTACTCTACCCAAACTTGTTTGAGTTGAACTTAAACCTTCACCACTTACCCATAGCCTATTGTTTGGATTTAATGTGTTATCTAAACTGCATTTATATAAAGATACATTTAAACTTGAACTTGCACTTGTATGTAAATTTCTAAATTTTGTGTCAACTAAATTAGTAGGAAATGTTAATACTATACCTCTTTTACTAGTGTTTGTACTATCCTTATTTTGTTCACCAACTGCAACTATTTTATTATTTACAGTGTCAAACTCTATATCTCTCAATTTAGGTTTCGTTGCTCTATAATCTTCCTCTATGCTCTGTTCACCTACATCATTTAATATAAAATCTGTAGAAATAACACCAGTGCTTGGATTCAATACACAAATATGTGATTGCTCAAAATTTGTTTGTGGATTGTCTATATGTCCAAATCCTACAATAGGATTACCGTTTTGATCTATTGTAATACCTGCAGGATTGAATCCTGTACCTGTTGCTGAAGGTACATACCAGAATTTATTCCATGCTAGTGTTAAACTAGAATCAAACTTCCTAACAAAAACAGTTTTTTCTGTTCCATCGCTTTTTATTTCTGTACCAACAACATATATGTTACCTGAAGAATCTACTGCAACATCTTGTGCTTCTCCTTTTTTGGAAGTAGGATTTGCTTTCTTTACTCCAATTACATCACCATTTGTGATGTCTACTTTAATGAGCCACATACCGCTATCATAATTTTGCAAATAATTTGCACCTACTGCAATTATGTTACCATCACTTGCAAATGCCATAGCCTTAATTGCTAATGCATTTCCGTTGCTATCTGAATAATTACGTTGCCATTGTGCAGTGCCTGATGGATTTAATTTTGTTATGTAAGCATCACTAGGATAGTCATTATTTGGTGTATTTGTTTCCCAATTCCAAGAACCGCTATATCCAACGTAAATATTTTGTGAACTATCTACTATCGCACTAGTAACGATATAATTTTGTGTAAATGTTCGTCTCCAAATTGGGGAACCTCTGTCTGTGTATTTTACTAACGCACATGTTTTATTTAAACCGCTTTCTAATTGTTCTATGACTATTGATGCTCCACTGCCTGCGTGTGTTATAAATTGAAATATACTATTTGTGCTACGTCCAGTATTAGGCCCAAAATGACTTGTAACCCAATGTTTATCAGCGATGTATATTTCTCCATGCATATCATTGTGGACACTACATTGATAATATTTACGACCACCAACTGTAGGTGTGTAACTTATAACACCGTTAACAGTACCTTGGTTAGTTACACCACTGGTTTGATTGTCTGTACCATTGCCTTGAACATCTTTTATAAAGAATGGATGCCCGGACGCATTAACAGTCCAATTTATTGTGTCACCTTTATCATAAACTACTCCTGGATTCAAACCACTTATTGTAGAGTTTCTATCAGAACCTGCCGTCCAAGTATATCCACTTGCTAAACTATTAATTACTGTTCCTGGAAATGTTTCTTGTGTGCCATCACTTGTATCATTTATTGTTACGGATTTGGTTTGTGCATTGTCTGTCATAAAAGGAAGATAATGGTTATCATCTTCCTGCGTTGTTGCTGTTAAACTTTCAATCAGTTTGAAGTTAAATGTTTCAAGACCGTCAAATGTATTATCTGCTGTCACTGTAAAAGTTTTACTATTTGCAATTTGTGTAAGAGTGCCTCTAATATTTCCATATGTTGTAACTAATCCAGTCATATCAATATCGCTAGAAGTTATTCCTGTAATTTCAAATGGTATATCAATTGGTGGACTAGTTGTGCTTAAATTGTTATTCAAAGAAATACTAAATGTACTGCCTTCATTTGCATTTGTTTTGTTTGATGCAAGTGTATATTGCGGGGCTTCAAACTTATCTCTACTTCCTGGATACATAATCCATATTGCACCGTCTTGACCTACTTCTGCTCTAGTTTGACTTCCTGCTGTTGCGAGGCCCATAATCATCACACCGCCTGCACCTGCTCCTACTTCGTGACTTGTCACTGCTGGACTAACTGTATCTGCACTATTTCCTTTTTGCCCTGCCACACCAGATGTAGTAATAGTAGTTCCTGGAACTGTTATAGTAGGCACAGTCGTACTTGCATGATCGCCTCTTAGTCCTGTTATTTCTCTTGTAAGTGTTGTACCGCCACCTCTAGCACCAAAGGTAATTCCTGTTCCACTTGACCAGTTATCAGTAAATCCGTGTCCGCCTCCTGTACCAGCAGTTTGTTGCGGTCTTAATTTTGCATTACCTTCTTCATATAATTTTATTTCTGCAAGTTTTGTAGTATTTAGATCTGTAGCATTTGTTGCCACACCTCCTCTAAATTCTATAATTGTTACTGCCTCATTAGCACTATAATTACCACTTAATGCAAAACTAGTTCCTCCATAATCTGCTGTGCTTGCAAACGATGTTGATGTGGCCCAAAGGTATGTTGTATGATTTGTATCAATAATTGCTTGTGCAGTTGACCCAAAATCTTTTGATGTAGTTTGAAAAACATACTTAGGATCGTTTGTGCCGTTACGCACAAGTACATAATAAGCATCATAATCACTGTTACCATTTGAACTGTCAACCCATGTGTTACTTGTGGCTAAAACATCTGCAAATTTCTTTTGTAAAATATATGTATATTCTTCTGGATAATTTTCTGATCCACCAGGCCTTATATCTAGTTTGACTCTGATTCCACTTGAGTGTTGTATTGATGGACAAAGTATTGTACCTGTTGTGCTTGTAGTCCAATTGAATGGCGATGTTTTTGCATTATTATAATCTAATAGATTATTAAATGGTTGTCCTGGACCTCCTTGAGATCCTGCACCTGGACCTCCGCCTCCTCCACCAACAACTGCTCCGTTTAATTCATATCTATAAGAGTCACCACCTTGGCCTCCTGCTTTGCTTATAGTAAATGGTCCTGTTGTAGTACCACCTAAGCCTCCTGTTTTGCGTTCATAAACTGCTAAACTATTTAATGGTACCGCAGAACTTGTTTTACCACCTCCGGCTATATAGTTTTGTCCATTGCATATAAAACTTGTGTCTCCACCATTGTTATTACCTGCACCACCTGCACCTACAATGTAAGTTAATGTGTCACCAGGAGTAACACTTAGATTATTACTAATCCCTATAGCACCTGAACCGCCGCCACCTGTGATCTGTCCTGCACCTAGTGCTGATATAGAACCTGCACCTGCACCTGCACCAACGGCCATTACACTTATACTGGTTACTCCTGCTGGTATCGTAAAACTTCCAGAGCCTGGTGTTGTAACTATTTCATCACCTGATGTTAATGTTTGACTTGTATCATTTATTGTAACTGATGTTGTGATACCTGAAATAGTTGTTAAACTAATTACAAATGTTTCTGTTCCTTCAGTTGTAAAATCCTCTGCTATTGTAAAACTCTGTGAAGTTTGTGTACCTGTTACATAATTTCCACTTACAGATCCTGCAGATAAATCTGTTTGACTTATACCTGTCACTGTGTAAGGTAAAGTTATACCCGGAATGCCATTTTGTACAACCAAGTCAACACTAAAACTTTCACCTTCATTAACTGTGTTTGCTGTAGCAACTAAACTGTATGTAATAGGTGCATTACTTGTATCATTAATTTGTACGCCTAACGTTTCTCCTGCCGCTTCAAATGTTAATGTTTCTGATCCTTCTAATAAACCATCAGCAGTAATTGTATATGTACGTGACATATCACTACCGACAACTAGTGTGCCTGAAAGAGGTGCATCGCTTATGTCTGCAGATGATACTCCTGTAATTGTGTAAGGAATATTTGTACCTGATAAAACATTTGTTGCTGTCAAAGTAATAGTTACAGATTCACCTTCTCCTAAACTATCACGTGTGCTTGTTAATGAATATGTTGCGGCTGGCTTACTTGTGTCATTAATATTTACTTGTACTGATACTCCTGATACATCGTTTAATGATAAAAGAAATATTTCATTTCCATCGTCAAATAAATTATCTTCTGTGGTTGTAAAAGTTAAAACTTGATTAGTACCTATAATGAAACTTCCAGTCAAAGATGCATCTGAAATGTCAGATGATGATACACCAGTTATTGTGTAAGGCACAATAGTACCGTTGACTAGTCCAGTAGTTGTTAAAGTCACTGTAAAACTTTGTCCTTCGTCAACACTTGAAGCACTTGCTGTCAGAGCATATGTTGCTTCTTGAGCACCTTGTTCTGTAACAATAGTTTCTTCACCTGCAATGGTCAAAACATCTGCATCATTGTAAGGTTGAAATGCATAAGCATTTATGCCGCCCATCAAACTTCTATAGTTGGTATAGTCAGAACCTGTATTACCATTTGCATTTAATTGTTCTTTTGCATTTGATGTAATCCATGCTTTGTGTTGTGCGGGTGTTGCATTTGGTTGTATTTCTGCATATGTAGCCACAAGTCCTGCAATTTGTGGAGATGCCATTGATGTTCCACCTATGTTGGCTATTCTAAATGCTGTACTTCCATATGCTCCATCTGTAAATCTATTTGTTGTACTTGTTGCACTAAAAATATTTGTTCCTGGTGCATATACATCAACTCCAGGACCTTTTTCACTGCTTACTGCTACTTGTTCTTTACCGCCAGAATCTAATGCACTGTCAATGTTTCCAACCATTAATGCATTTGAACTATAAGGAGAGGAACCTCTATGATAGTATTTTGTTTGTCCAAAAGTGTTTGTGTAATAATTGTTGTAATCTGGATCACTTGTGTTAGCAATTTTATGATAATTGTTACCTGCGGCTATACAAACTATTACGCCTGCTTCTATTAATTCATCTACATCAGCATCTACTGATGCAACTCTCACAGGATGTCTATATCCTGCTCCATCAAATCTACCAGTCATACCATATGCTGTTACTCTTGAATTTCCTGTCCAAGGTGTTCCTCTATAGTTGCCACCAGTAATACTTAGATATCTACTAAAATATCCCCAACTCATATTAATTACTGTAGGACGTTTTACTCCTGTAAGAACATCAGCACTTTTTGTTTTGTGCCATTCTTTGACAATATCAAATATATCACTTATTGGCATTCCTGAATTAGGATCTTGTGAGCCTTGTAATCCTGCAATTTTTATAGAATAAATTTTTGCATTTTTTGCCCAACCATATGTTTTACCTGCGGCAATACCTGCAACATGTGTTCCGTGTCCATCATAGTCAGTATAAAATCCTGTAGGTAATGTTCCTGTCACAATAGATTGTGCTGAATACCAATCAATTTCCTGCACTCTACTATTTCCGAATGAATCTTGAAACTCAGGATGATCTGCTTGTATTCCTGAATCTTGTACAATAAAGTCAACACCTGTACCTGTAAGAGTGTGAGTATATCCGCCAACTACTGCTCCATTTGTATTGTATGGATTTGATAACGCACTCATTCTGCGTAAGCCCCAGTTTATGTTATCACCTGAAGTTGCTGTAGATTTATCAAAATTTCCAGTTTGTGTTGCAACTCTTTCTATATGAATATCATCACGTAAATCTGGTCTAAGTTCAACTGCTTCTACACGTTCATCTTTTTCTAGTTCAATTGCTTCTGCATCAGTAAGCATGTAATGAGTGTTTCTTACACTTGCAGGTCTTTCATTAGCAACTGTGACTGCCTTTTTAGGAACATATGGAAGCATATTGTCAGCAACCATATCCTGTCTAAAAGCATTTGGATCAATACCTTTTTTAAGTGTTACAATATATTCTTTTTCCATTTCTTATCCTTATGGTGCTGTGTTCTTGTATGGGTGACTCACAGGTAAATTACTTGTTAATCCCCATTTGTGTGCTATATAACCTTCTGCTTGTTCTATGTAAGTTTTGTCACCACCGCCTGTGCCAGGTTGTCCCTGTGCCACTATAAATTCAAACAGTTTACCGCCAAATGTTTGACTGCCTCTGTTTCTAAATATGTTCATTCCTGCTGTGGTTTTCAGATTGTTGTCGTAATCTGTTTCTGGTGTGAAGGCGTTGTTACCGTTTACTCTTACACCAATTTCACTGCCCG
>MDTD01127813.1_pt1 | contig 10887 bp, 10 predicted proteins | sample 811221 | NCBI WGS metagenome assembly MDTD01 (sample SAMN05326646, study PRJNA326480) | marine metagenome | isolation source: seawater | place: Pacific Ocean: South West | collected 2011
GCAAGGCAAACATGGAACTTCTCGGTCTTGGTGGATCAATTGGTACTCCAAAAAATGGAATAACTGCTGAAGTTCTAGTAGTGAATAGTTTCGAGGATTTAAAAGCAAGAGCCTCCGAAGCCAAAGGTAAAATTGTATTATATAATTATGAATGGCAGGGATATGGCAAGGGTGCGCACTATCGCGTTCATGGTGCAAAAGATGCTGCTCTGGCTGGTGCAGTCGCCAGTCTGATTCGCTCGGTATCTCCAATAGGCATGAACAATCCTCATGGAGGAATGATGCTCTACGCCGATTCTATTCCTAAAATACCTCACGCAGCGATCACACTCGAAGATGCTGAACTACTTCAGCGTTTGCAAAATAGAGGAATAACTCCGAAGGTAACTTTGTATATGGAAGCGAAGACTCTGCCAGATAGAGAATCTGCAAATGTAGTCGGTGAGATTCGCGGCATCGAGTATCCAGATGAAATTATCGCTATCGGCGGTCACATAGATTCATGGGATGCAGGCACTGGTGCTCATGACGACGGAGCCGGATGCCTGGCTACATGGAAAGCTGTCAAGCTACTTTACGACTTAGGCATCAAACCAAAAAGAACAATCCGTGCCGTGATGTGGGTCAATGAAGAAAATGGTGTTCGCGGTGGCAAGCAATATGCCAAAGACCACAAAGACGAACCCCATCATTTACTTTTTGAATTTGACTCGGGTTGCTTTCGTCCTGATAAAGTTGGCTACAAAGGTCCCGATTCATTATTCAATTACATGAAGCAATTCGAGTATTTATTCAAACAGATTGACGATATTGAGATCAAACAGGGTGCCTGGGGAGTTGATGCTGGCCCGATGGCAAGGCAAAATAACGTACCGCTGATGAATATTGGTACCGAAGACGAAGGTAAATATTTCTGGTACCACCATGGTCCGTCGGATACTATAGACAAAATCGAACGTGAAAATTTCAATAAGTGTGTGGCAACTATAGCACTTGCAATATATCTTTATTCTGAACTTTAGGGAGACAAAATGACAAGAGAAAGATTAGCCGAAAGAATATTAGAAGTAGCTCACCTGACTGGCGAATTCGAACTACGCTCTGGAGCGATCAGCAATGAATATTTCGATAAATACCAATTCGAGAGCGATCCCGAGATCCTTCAGAATATTGGAATGCAAATGGCAGAAATGATCGATGATGATTTCGATTACCTGGGTGCATTGGAAATGGGCGGTATCCCGGTGGCAACTGCGATTTCATTTGCGATGAAGAAACCGGTTATCTTCGTTCGTAAAAAAGCCAAAGAATACGGCACTCAGAAATTCGCAGAAGGTCCAGAAATTAAAGGTAAGAAAATCCTTATTATCGAAGATGTCGTGACCAGCGGCGGCCAAATCATATTGAGCACTAAAGACTTACGCGAAGCCGGAGCAACGATAGAAAAAGCAATTTGCGTGATCAATCGCGAGGCCGGCGGCAAAGAAAAGCTTGATGAAAATGGCATCAAACTGGAATCGCTCTTCACTATGAGCCAGCTTAAAAAATAAAAAAACACTGCGGTTACATTGAAATTGCCGAAAAATTTTGTTTTCCGGCGATTATTCCATATATTGGCAACACTTTTTATACAGAATCGAAAATTATAGATTTTTGGTAAAAAAATTGGCCTGATATAGATGGATAATAACGATAAGCCGGCTTGTATTTATTGCAAAAGCCACAAGGTAATAAAGCATGGCAAAACTTCGACCGGGAATCGCAGATACCGCTGTCGTAACTGCGGCAAAACGTGGGTACTGGAAAAAACTGAAACGATTCGGCCGCATATCTCAGATATAGTTGAAGCATATCTAAATGGCAGGACTTGCAGGGACTTAGTCTCGATCTACCATAGCTCTCCACTAAGAATTAACCAGAAAATTCGCGAGTTTCTCGAGGGCGTTCCGCATTGGGAAGACTATCTGGATACATGTAGTGATCGCCACGAACCAAGGCTGATTTATTTGATTGGCAAGACATTTTCCTGCTCGGGCAAGGGCAGTCGCGATAACACAATGTACCTGGGAATGGCAATCGATGCACTTTCTAACGTTGTGCTAGGATATGAAATCGGAAGCAGAGAATCGCGTTCGTTATGGATGAGTTTGCTGGATAGATTGAATTGCCGAGGAGTTATCTGCCCAACTTTTATCACTAATGGTTCCAAGCAAATAGAAGATTCAGTTAATACTATTTTTCCTTATTCTCAGCTAAAGATAACCTACCACAGGGCATACCGCGACAAAGAACTGGAATGTTGCATTTCGCGACTGCCGATCAATAACAAGCTTATAAACGAAGCACTTAAGGCTTATGACTCATTGAAGAATAAGAATTTGAAAAAATATCTGAATGAGAATAATGACAAGAAACTGAAAGATATTCTGCTTAGATCTTCAGAACATTTTATTAAAAGACTTCGCGAGCGTTTGGATAGCCGTGCCAGAATTCGTGTGGACGGAATTGCAAATGCTTTTCAGTCGAGATTCGAGAAGTTCCATATGCTCAAGGACGACCCCCAACCGGTAATAAACGGTTGGATAGCAAAGACAATGATCCAGCGGCTGGATATAGGTTTTAGCCGCCTGGCTCTATACTCGCAAGATCCGAGCACAGTCTCCTTCAGAAACTTTTCTTGTGGCAATCTTCCTGCCACTCTCAAGCTAAGCGAAGATTCGCCTTTGCTCGAATCCTTCGTAATAGAAATTGCTACAAGGGGCTTACAAATCCCGGTATTTCATTTCAAATGCGAAATGAAACTGGATAAATGTAGTTTGTTCTAAAAAGATGATGTGTATATGAAAACTCTTATGATTCTTTTTCTATCTCTCGTGCTCATGGTAGCATGCTCTGACTCTACGGACGACTGCGAAGACGGCTCAGGTAATTATGTCGAATTCGCTCGCGTTTTGGATGACTTCACTTCGGTCAGCCTAGCAGGAGCCGGCAATATTTTCATTTACAAAGGCGAGCACGATACAGTTAAAGTAGTAACTGACGACAACATGGTTGATAATATCATTCTATCTGTAGCTGGCGGCAAGCTGAGCGTTCGACCTAAAGATGATAAGTGTCCGACAAAGATGGATGTTTACGTAACTGTTAGTGAAATCAGTGATATGGATATATCCGGAGCCGGCGATATTGTCCTTTTGGAAGAATTCGAAACTGATAATTGCAGCTTCGAAATAGAAGGAGCCGGCGATATTACTTTGCCCGGGATAATAGCAAATGATATATCTTTTATGATTTCAGGCTCGGGCAAGATCACTGCAAGTGGTTCAGCAAAAAACTGTCAGGCGACCCTGGCGGGTAGTGGCACAATCGACTTAGAGAATTTAGTCTGCGAAAATATAAATGCCACTCTGGCGGGCAGCGGCAATATACGAGTAAACAGCACCATATCGATGACTGCTTCGATTGCCGGCAGCGGCAATATATACTATAAATACACCGGCAATGGCAATCCTGTGCTGACTATATCAGGTTCAGGATCAGTAATTCCATTGTAATCAAGCTTTTAGCCAGTGGATTAGGTCGCGATCAAGTAGATCTTGCAATTTCAAAATGTCGTCACGATAGAAATCGAAGGCGGCATTTTTTATTTCATCATTATTCTTTCGTATTCATCAATATGTGCCTGAACGGCAAGATCATACGAATTAATGCTTTTTACGTATTCGTATGCTTTTTTGCCTAGATCTATGTATTTTTCTTTATTTGCCATGAGATCTTCCAAGGCATATCTAAAATTTTCTGCCGTGGTCAAACTGCCGAATCTCGTAGTGAAATTATCTGGATTTACTGTACTGATGATAGCGCAGCCCATGCCTGCTGCCTCGAGAAATGTAAGGGGAAGGCCTTCGCGAGAAGAAGAATTAAGCAAAGCAATGCAACCAGCAAGGATCTGATTAAATTTCTCTTTTTCTTCGAATTTGTTAATGTATCCATGCCAGCGGACATTTGGTATGTGAGAGTATTTTTCTATTAGAGAATTATCTCTTTTTGATTCTTCTGCTTTGCCAACTACATTAAAAGTTATTTCCGGAAATTTCGGAGCCAGATCCAGTACTATCTCAGGACGCTTCCTCTTGTCTAATCTTCCAATAAACACTACTTCCAAATTCTTAATATCTCTTTCGTGATAGCCATTGCAATGCACAATATTCGGCAGAAATTTGATTTCTGATTTCGGATGAAACATCGACTCAGTCTTTTCTTTCAGGAAGTTGGCAGGCACATAAACCTGGTCGGCATTCCTTACCATTTCCTTTACAAGTGAATACTCCATCATATAATTAATTGGTATCTTTAGTTTTCTCTTGATAGTCGCATTCATGAATTCATTGAAGAACTCTCGGTAATCCCTCGGATCGCGACAAGTTGCAATATGCTTTTTATCAAGCATCATTTTGAATGCAATTCTTGATAGTATGCAAGGATTCTGAGAATGGTAAATATCGGCATCTACTTCCTTGATCAACCTACCGGCACGAGCAAAATCAAACTTCCTATAAGTATGAACTTTAACTCCGTTTAGTATCTGAAAATCCTCTAGATTACCAAAATTCGGAGCGATAACACTTATGTCTATACCTTGCATGGCAAGACCTTCGGCCAGCTGACGCGACATACTCGCGAATCCGCCAATCTTGTTATCCCCGAAATATTGAGCTGCCAGAATGCAAACAGAAAGATTCATTTGCTTTTGTATTTGAATAATCATGGAAGATTGAGTAAATTAAATAAAAACCACAGTTAAATACAGTTATTTTGTATTCATTTTTACACTTAGTTTTTCGGATTTTTAATATGAAAATAGGGTTCTTGGCTTCTCATGGCGGATCAAATATGCAGGCGATCATAGATGCTTGCAAATCAAATAAATTAAATGCTTTACCTGCTGTTGTTATTTCCAACAACTCAAAATCAACAGCACTCGAAAGAGCTAGGTCGGAGAATATACCATTTTATCATATTTCGGGAGTGGCATATCCGGATCAGGATGATCTTGATAGAGCCATAGTTGAAAAACTCAAATTACACGATGTAGATGTAGTAGTTCTTGCAGGCTATATGAAGAAGATCGGCGACCGGGTAATCGAGGCCTTTCCCGGTAGAATTCTTAATATTCATCCAGCTTTACTTCCCAAATATGGCGGCAAAGGCATGTACGGAGATTATGTTCACGAGGCAGTGCTGGCAGCCGGTGATAAAGTATCGGGCCCTACAGTGCATGTAGTCGATGGAAAATTCGACCACGGACGCATTCTTTCCCAGCGTGAAGTACCTGTACTGGATGGAGATACTGTGGAGACATTATCAAAGAGAGTATTATCCGAAGAGCACAAAATATACTGGGAAACTTTGCAGAAAATAGTATCGGGGGATATTCGATTATAGTTATATAGAATATTTCTAACTAATAATTGGATTTTACTCAAAAATCTTCTAAATTGCCGTACTAAACTTACTTATTTTATTCTTTTAATGAGGATAATATGCTTGAGCAATATTTACCGTTGATTTTTATGTTAGTGCTTGGCTTTGTGGTCGGAGTATTATTCCTTGCGGGATCGGCATGGCTTGGTGCTCGGAGATCGACCAAGGAAAAACGTTCAATCTATGAATCAGGTATGCCAAATTTTGGTTCGGCACGCGAAAGATTTTCGGTGAAATTCTATATGGTTGCGGTATCATTTATTGTTTTCGACCTGGAAGTAGTTTTTATGTATCCGTGGGCAGTACAAATGGGTGAGCTGGGATTGGCAGCATTTCTATCAATGATGCTCTTCATTTTGATACTATTTATCGGTTACTTCTGGGAAGTGAAAAAAGGAGGTCTAAATTGGGACTAGATGAAACTTTGAAGAATGAGGGTTTTCTAACCACTTCTATAGATTGGGTAATTAAATGGGCGCAGAAGAACTCAATGTGGCCAATGCCACTGGGTATTTCCTGCTGTGGTATCGAAATGATGGCAGTTGCACAGCCAAGGTTTGATATCGCCAGATTTGGCTCGGAAGTATTTCGTATGACACCCCGCCAGTCTGATTTGCTCATAGTTGCCGGCACTGTTACTTACAAAATGGCATGGGTTGTTCGCAAGATATACGACCAGATGCCAGATCCTAAATGGGTTATGTCGATGGGCGTATGTGCCTCGACCGGCGGTATGTTCCGTTCATATTCAGTGGTGCAAGGAATTGAGCAATTCCTACCGGTAGATGTTTTCATCGCTGGTTGCCCGCCACGTCCGGAAGGTATATTAAAAGGTTTGATGCTGATTCAGGAGAAAGTATCAAAAGATTACGATCCTAAGATTCTTAACTTAGGCAATGACGTCAATCCTACTCCTGTCCAAAAACCATTGAAAAGTGGTCTCACTGTACCTATGTATGTAGATTAAAATTTAATAAAAAAATAGATGAAACCTCTTCCTTGGCGGGAAGGGGTTTTTATTTATATATCTCGAGGAATGCCTTGTGGACATCGTCAGGGTTAATATCCGACAACTGCCGGCTCGGACTAACTAACGATCTTGCTTCTGATTTATATGCCATCCATGGAAGTGGCGCAGCAGGATCGCGACCTTCGGTGTAGAGGGCAATCTGGGGAATATCAAATGCCGAAGCAAAATGCACGGCTGATGTGTCTGTCGTTAGCAGAAAATCGCAGCGGCTTAGCAGGCAGGCGTATTCATGAACGCTAGATGCCGCGGGAGCAGGGTTCGCTTTAGTTTTCGAGCAAATTTCATCCAGCTCGGCTTTGTAATCCGGCATCGAGAAAATGATAATATCAATATCTTGACCTTCAATTTTTTTTATGAATTCAATATTATTTGATGTACCCCAATATTTTGCTCTTGATGATCCTGCAAGGTTAATTCCCAAAATCTTTCTATCAGACTTAGGAATCTTTTCCATAGCTTTAATCTTATCATTTTCCGATAACTTATATTCCAGTCTCAAATCCATCTCGCTCGGCTCTAAGCCAAAGGGGAGTAATAAGTTAGCTATCCTGTCTACTATATGAACTTCTCGTTTGTTCGGTAGGGGCACGATGTGAGAATAATTACCTGAGTTCTCTTTCTCGAATCCGAGTTTGTATTTTGCATTCAGGTTCTTAAGTAAAATAGAAGATGTTGTAGAAGCATTATCGAAAAGATCAATTACCAGGTCATATTTTCTTTTCTTTAGCTGTCCAATTAGTTTAATAGATTGGTTTAATCCCTTTTTATATTTGAGTACGTTATCCGCCCAAGGATCCGCTGCCCGGCGAGCACCAAAATTTTTATTGCTGAGCAGAATGTCTATCTCGCTATTTCTCATTATCTTGCGAAGATTCCGAAGGAACCCTGTCGATACCAACACATCGCCTATTCTGTCCTGACGCAGCAAGAGTATTCTTTTTATGTTTTCATCAAATAGCTTTATAGGTTCGGACACAAGCTCGGGCTGCCCGCCAGAAAAAAGGAATTTATTTATACCTTTTTTAATCGATAACTCAGTCTTTTTTATAAAGCTGTCACTCACGGCTTGCCAATACTTTCAAATAATATTCTTCAACTTTTCTAGCATGAACTTTGATGTCGAAAAGTTCCAAAGCACGCTGCCTGGCATTCGATTGCATTTTTTCGAGCAGTCCTACCTCGCTGACGAGCCGCGTAATTGCATCGGCTATTGCTTGATGATTATTATCCTGAAAAGCAATACCCGTTTTCTCATCAAATGCCTCATTTACTCCAGAGATATCGCTCCCGAGAATGGCACAATTGCAAGCCAGTGCTTCAAAAATCACTCTTCCCATGCCTTCGGCTCCTTCGTGCGAAGGCAGTATTAAGGCATCGCAAGCTTGCATCCATTCGTGTATATTATCCCGAAAACCTTTGTCGATGATTACATCTTGCAGTTTATATTCTTCAATCTTTCCTTGCATTTCAACCTCAAGAAATTCTCTGTTCACAGGATTTCCGGCAAGGTATATTTGGATTTTTTCTTTGATGCTATTATCTAATAAATTTGTAGCATCTAGAAGATCCAGAATGCCTTTGCCTATTTTATATTGACCTGCAAAGAGAATAGAAATTTTATCTGCCGCGATTCCCAATGATTCTTTCGCTTTAGTTATATCTTCAGCCGGACTGAATTTAGTCATATCCACTCCGTTGAAGATCACTTCCACTTTAGAATTCTGAATATCTTCAGCAAATCTTTTCTTTGCTCCCTGGCTGATTGCAATAATTCCATCAGCCAACTTAGAATTCCATTCATCGTGAGAGTTCTCGCCCGTAAGGCGCACATGCCAGACCATTTTGGTTTTAGTGCCGTTTTTGGCAAGACCGCTGAGGAGTACATCCCGCTCGTAGTCAGGGTGGATTATATCAATTTGTTCTTTGTTGAGGAAACTACGAATTGACAAATAATTTTTTATTATCTGAAAATAATGCTTTGGTTTGAGTGGTTTGAGAGGTACGAATTTTAGTTTACAACCTGCTTCGATAAGAGCTTCGCTTAGCTCACCTTTTTCAGGCAGTATGCAATAAGGTTGGAATTTTTCTTTGTTGAGGTTTTGGATCAGAAAGAGCATACTTCTCTGACCGCCCATTGAGAGAGTCGGAAAATGACTCACAAAAGCAATTCTGATCTTTTTATTTTCTGTCATAACATTCCGGTTTCGTTAAGTCCAGCGCTCTTTTTTCCGCTGAATAATCTCTGCATCTTAGTCAAAAATCTATTGATCACCATTTCATGTCTGTGCTTCGGTCGGTCGCCACGGGTTCCACCACGGAACTGCAAGCTGTCGTGCCAGTCCATTTTGGAAATTCTCGGATACATCACTCGCGGGTGAGTATCCGTATATAAAGCAAGGAATTCCAAAGATCCGTAATCAAAGTTCTTTTCTTTTGCTAGTAAGTAATCGCTAAATTCCTTTACATGAGGATTCTCTTTAATCGCTTTCTGCATGATTTCCGGTGGCTTCACCCATGTATATTTATTTATTCTAGCAGCAATGTCTTTTGTATTGGCAGTTCTTTTCTTTCCTGCTTCATATTCCATTATCTTCCGGAAAACTCCTTCCTTATTGCGGAATATCTTCCTTGCCGTGTGCCTCCAACCGTAACCATCCTGGTAATGGTCGTAATCGCCCCAGAAATTCACGACTTCCATTCTAAGAGTGTCAATGCCTGATTCCATCTCCCGGTCGCAAGCACTCATTATCACTGATAAGTATCTTTCGTGGACGACTTCGTCGGGTATTAGACAAAAGATCCAGTCTGAGTCGCCTAAGTCAATACCAAACTTCTCGACTCCTTCATCGAAATCGATTATCCGAATCTTATCACTTTTCAATGCTTCCAGCTCCGTACGAGTTGTATCAGTTGTTTGTCCGTCGAGCAAAACAATAAACTCGTCGCATATTTGCAATAGCGACATGATAGATTCTTTGAATGGCAGATATAGCGACACCCCATTCTTAATTTTTGTAAGCCCTTTAATTGTCATATACCCGGATCACCTACAAGTGATTGTACAAACAATTTCTCCTTTAGAATTTTTTGCGTATTTCTGTTTTTTCACGATACCGCTTCCATCGATCTTTACTTTAAGACCCGCATCGTGAAGAATAGTTACAGCTCGCCGGGCAGTTAGTCCGATTACATCCGGTCGATCCTTATTGGTATTCTGAGCAAGTCCGCTCTGGTCCTTGAGTATAGCCTTGATCACCGTACCTTCCAAGGATTTAGTTCCTGCGTCGGGCTCCTGATCAATTACTAATCCTTCTTCGTCACCCGATAGATTAGACTTAAATCCGACCGATTCTAAAAATTCCTTTGCGTCTATCGGCGAGAATCCTGTCAGATTAGGAACTTCCAGTGTATCTTTAATTTTCTTTTCATCATCATCTTCTTCATCATTCTTTACAATTACATCCGATGACACTGCTGCCCAGCGCAAAGCGATATTTCTAAAAATTGGTGCTGCAGTCGAACCGCCATAATAGTCGCCCTGTGGCCGGTCGAGAATGACGATCATAGCAATCTTTGGATCATCGGCGGGGAAGAATCCTGCAAAAGAAGCATTATAATTACTCTTAGAGTATACACCTTTGGTCAATTGCTGAGAAGTACCCGTCTTGCCTGCAATCGGAATTCCGTCTATCCGAGCTGATTTTCCGGTGCCTATGTCCACTACGCCAAGTAGCATGGAAGTAAGCGTATCGGCAACTTCTTCTGAGATCACCTGGCGAATCTTCTCTGGTTCGTACACGCGGATAATGCTGCCATCAGCAGTTTCAATGGATTTAACAATATAAGGTTTCATCAAATTGCCTTCGTTGGCAATTGCAGCATAAGAATTGACCAGCTGAAGAGGAGTAACTGCTACTTCATAGCCGAATCCCATGAAACGCTTAGTAGACGGATCGAATTCCTTAGGTTTTTTTATCATACCGGATACTTCGCCGGGAAGATCAAATCCAAGCTTGAGGCCAAAACCAAAATCCCGAATATATTTATAAAAGATATTACTCTTCATTTCATGGGCTACAGTCGAGAAAACCACATTACTGGATTCCTCGAATGACTCCCGGAAAGTCACTTTACCGATAGGATGAGAATCGCGGATTACATATTCACCGTAATCGGCCAGACCTCCCATACCGTCCACAGTGTCCTCGGTTTGGATTTCCTTTTCTTCCAGAGCTGCAGCTGCAGTTATCAACTTGAATGTCGAGCCGGGCTCGTATACGTCGGTAATCGAGCGTATTCTTAGCGAACCGGTAGTAGCTTCATTTCTTTTCATGGGGTGATAGGTAGGGATGGAAGCCATCGCCAGGATTTCA
>MDTD01178564.1_pt1 | contig 10887 bp, 8 predicted proteins | sample 811221 | NCBI WGS metagenome assembly MDTD01 (sample SAMN05326646, study PRJNA326480) | marine metagenome | isolation source: seawater | place: Pacific Ocean: South West | collected 2011
TAAGCTTTTATTTTCAAAATATGTAAATTTGATTAATATACTGATTATGAAAAAAAATATTTTAAAATTTTATATAACGTTGTTCATTGCTGTTTTAGGTTGTAGTGATAACGAGGATTTTTCCGATCTAATTTCTCAACCTGAAATAGTTTCAGGTCTTAGCGTTAAAAGTTCTTACCTAGTGGGTCAAAATATTGAATTTAATATTTATGATGAAAATCAAAATGACTTAACCGATTTAGCAACTTTTTTTATTGATGGTATGTCGATTTTAGAAAATGAAATTACTCATAATTCAGTAGGTTCTCATAATGTCAGTGCTGAGTATACGCTTGACGGACAATTGTATGTGACTGAACAAATAGATTATTCGGTTGTAAATCCAATAAATAAATTATTGATGGAAGATTTCACCGGTACCTGGTGTGGATATTGTCCGCCTGTAAAGCACGCAATTGAACAAGCTTTAGAAATTTACCCAAATAATATTTCGGTAGTAGCAACCCATCAAAATGATGAATTTGCTTTAGCAGAGGAGCAGGAGCTAACCTCAGCCCTTGGCCCATTTGGTCTGCCAGAGGCCAGATTAAACAGAACAACAGAATGGTTGCAACCATATAATTTAGAAGTACTTGATAACCTTATTAATTTTCAAAATAATTTAGCGATTTCTGTAAATAGTCGTATTCAAAACGGATTTCTTGATGTTAATATTCGTTTTGTTTCAAGTGAACCACTAATTGACCACAAATTAGTTGTTTATCTTACTGAAAATGGATTATTAGCTGATCAATCAAATTATTTGAATTTTGATGAGACAAGTTATTTTTATGGTATGGGCAATCCGATAGTTGATTATATTCATAATGATGTTTTGAGGCATAGTTTTACAAATATACTTGGAGATAATTTTGACGATACCGAGTCTTTTGATGACAATAGCAAGAATTTTTCATTGGACATCTCTAACCTTAATATTCAGTATGAAAATTCCTCTATCATCGCATTTATAGTTGATTCAGAAAATACAACCATAAATTCACAGTTTGCAATGGTTGGAGAATTCCAGGATTTTAATTAACTATTTTTCTAGAAAAGGATATCGGTAATCTGTTGGTGTGACAAATGTTTCCTTTATTAATCTCGGAGAAACCCATCTTAACAAATTGAGCATACTTCCCGCCTTATCATTTGTTCCAGAACCTCTTGCTCCACCAAAAGGTTGTTTTCCCACAACAGCCCCAGTAGGCTTATCATTAACATAGAAATTTCCTGCTGAATTTTTTAATCTTTTTGTAACTTTTTCAATAATATTTCTGTCTTTAGCTAATATTGCACCGGTTAATGCATATTTACTTGTATTATCAACAAGATCTAGTGTTTCATTAAATTTTTCATCATCGTACACGTATATTGTCATAACAGGTCCAAAAATTTCTTCCCTCATGGTTATGTAGTTAGGATCATCGACAACAATTAAAGTAGGTTCTATAAAATACCCTTTTGACTTGTCGTAACCTCCGCCATGTACAATTTGAGCATTTTTACTTTTTTTAGCATTTTCAATGTATTTGACAATTCGATCAAATGATACTTCACTAATAACTGCAGTTACGAAGTTTTCCATATCAATTGGCGAACCAATTGAAATTGAGGATAATTCTTCGATCAGGTGCTCCTTAACTTCACCCCAAATACTTTTTGAAATGTATCCTCTAGATGCAGCGCTACATTTTTGCCCTTGAAATTCAAATGCCCCTCTAACAATTGCTGTAGAAACTTCCTTTGGATTTGCTGTTTGGTGAGCTACGATAAAATCTTTACCGCCGGTTTCTCCAACAATTTTCGGATAAGTTTTATAATTATTAATGTTAGCTCCAATCTTACCCCAAAAGCTGTTAAAAACATCGGTTGAGCCTGTAAAGTGAATCCCACTGAATTCTTTGTGATTTAAAATCTTTTCGGTAATCATTGACGGGTCGCCATAAACTGCATTAATTACACCGCTTGGTAAGCCTGCTTCTTTTAGAACATCGATAATTATTTTCGCTGAGTAGATTTGTTTATCACTTGGTTTCCAAATCACTGTATTTCCAAGCATTGCCATACATGTTGGTAAGTTTCCACCAATTGCTGTAAAATTAAATGGGGTAACAGCATAAACAAATCCCTCTAAAGGTCTGTATTCAACTCTGTTCCAAGAATCATTATCGCTTATTGGTTGGTTAGAATATATTTGTGTTACATATTCAACATTAAATCTTAAAAAATCTATAAGCTCACAAGCTGAGTCAATTTCTGCTTGATGTACAGTTTTTGACTGACCAATCATTGTTGCTGCATTAATTTTGTACCTGTATGGCCCTGCTATTAGCTCAGCAGCCTTTAAAAAAACTGCCGACCTATTTTCCCAAGACATCGACGACCAGCTTTCTTTTGCCTCAAGAGCAGATTCAATCGCATAGTCAATATTTTTGGGGGAAGCTAAAAAATATTCACCAACAATTTTTTTGTGATCATGGGGAGGATTGATTTTTACTTTTTCATTGCTTCGAATATCTTCTCCATTAATATACATTGGAATCTCTACATTAGATGTAAACATTTCGTTATAAACTTTTTTAACTTCATTTCTTTCAAAAGAGTCTTTTGCATATGATTTTACGACCTCATTTTTAGCTTTTGGAACTTTAAAAAAACCTGTACTCATAGTATGAATTTAAGTATATTCAATTTACGATAAATTTTAAAATACTTAAGACCAGAGCTAATTAATTTGAAATGTTTTCTGACGATGCGGTCCCATAACCAATAACTCTATCATATCTTTCTCCAAAGTTTCTATAATAAACTATTATGGAGTATTTATTTTCAGTTTCGTCAAAATTTCCTCTAATCATCCCTTCAACAATTTTATTGTTTGAGTCTGTCAAGACATATTTATAATTATAAAAACCTTGTTTTAATTTTATTTTTAAATCAAAAGTATTTTTTGTGTTATTGTATTCTAATTTAAATTTCTCATTGATTTGATAGTTATTAAATTCACCCATAATGTAAATTTTACTTGTTTTTTCAATGTTAAAAGCATTAAGTTTAAAATAAACAAGTGAGTAATCAGCCTCAATATTTGGTTCGTTAGATCCTGTAATGTTTATAAGGAAGCCTCCGTTAATATCTGGGTTGTATGTGTATTTTTTATTTGCTCTAACAATGTCTGAATATAAATATGTGCTATAAAGTTCACCCAAAGAATAGCCCATGATTTCAACATCTGTATTCCTAATGCTCTTGTTGTCAAAATATAGGAATTCATTTCCACCCCAAAAACTAAGTTCTTCATCATAATCATAAATTAATTTGCTACCCATTTTATACAATGGTTTTAAGTTTTTAAAATTTAAAGCTGATTCATTATTTTTAAATACTTTGAACTTTAAATTTTTATCAGGATTGTTTATTTGAAAATTAATCGGATTTACTTGAAACTGAACAACCTGTTTCTTGTCAATCAAACTTAAATTTCTAGTTCTTTTAATTTGTGATTTTACACTAGCTAAATTTTCGTAAATAATAAATTTACGTTCAAATAGTTTATCTCCGTATTCATTTAAAAACCTTATGATATAATTCCCAGATTTTTTGAACTTGATATTTTGATTTGGAAGTTCCACTTGATAGTTTGTATAAATTTGATATGTGTTAAAGCTGCTTTTTATGTTTTCAATTTTTAGATTATCAAAACCTTGTAAGTACTCTGTTTTTGAAAGATTAGATTTATTCCAATCGAAATCACAATGTTCAATTTCATAATATACGTCATGTTCAATGCCTGAAAGTACATCAAAGGAAATTGAAAACCTTTCATTTAAAGTTCCGATTAAGATATTTGATGATATATTGTTGTTATATTTTTTAAAAAAAATTGATTCAATTTTATCCCCAAAAATGGTCTGAGAGAAATTAAAATTTACCACTAAATAGAGTATATATAATAATATGAATCTTTTTTTCATTTTTTGTTAAAAAAACTTCTTAAAAATAATTAAAAAAATATTGTAATATCTTCATTATTGGCGTATTTTTGCATCTAATAATTTTTAGAAAACAAGCTAATCATTTTATGTCATCAGACATTGTAGTAAAAAGAGGTTTAGATTTAAAGTTATTTGGCAAATCTGCCCTAAAAATTGCCGCACCCAAATCAACCTCAGATTTTTCCATTTATCCCTCTGATTTTCATGGTGTATTCCCCAAATTACTTGTTAAAGAAAATGACAAAGTTAAGGCTGGTGATATACTTTTCTTTGACAAAAATTCAGAACGGGTTAAGTTCGCTTCTCCAGTTTCAGGAAAAATCTCAGAAATCGTTCGGGGAGAACGCAGGAAGGTACTTGAATTAAAAATTAAAGCTGATAAAAATATCAGTTTCAGAAAACTCTCAAAATTTGAAGATAATGCTGATAGTTTCAAAGAATTTTTACTTGAAAGTGGATTGTGGGTTTTTGTTAAGCAAAGACCATATGACGTTATTGCTGACCCAAATTCAAGTCCAAAAGACATTTACATTTCTGGATTTGACTCGTCTCCATTAAGTGCTGACTATGAATTTATAATAAAGGGTTATGAAGATAAAATAGAGATTGCTTTAAAATATATTACTAAATTAACTAATGGTAGTGTCAACGTATCAATTAGAAAAGAAACTGATAGTTTTTTAAAAAAACTTCCAGGTGTCAAAGTGCATAATGTTTCTGGACCACACCCCTCTGGAAATCTTAGTACAATAATTAACAGTTTATCTCCAATAAATAAGGGCGACGTAATTTGGACTTTAAATTTACCAGATTTAATAATTATAGGTGATGCAATTTTAAATTCAAAGTTCAACGCTGAAAGAATCATAGCAATTTGTGGCTCGTCAATTTCCGAACCAAAATATTATAAAATGATTATTGGTTCAAAGATTTCATCCTATTTGAAATTAAATGAAAAAAACTCAAGAATTATTTCTGGTAATGTTTTGACAGGTACTAAAATCAGTCATGATGGTAATTTAAGATTCTACAGTAATGAAATTACAGCTATCCCAGAGGGTAATGATTATGATTTATTTGGCTGGGCTAAACCCATGTTTAATAAATTTTCACTATCTAGAGCTTTAACATTTTCATGGTTGTTTCCAAACAAAAAATATAATCTGAACACCAATACCAACGGTGAACATAGAGCTTTTGTTGTCAGTGGTTCATTTGAAGAGGTATTTCCACTGAATATTTATCCTTTACAAATTTTAAAAGCTTGTATGTATAAAGATCTTGATGAAATGGAAGCTCTCGGAATGTATGAGGTTGCTCCTGAAGATTTTGCGCTAACAGAGTTTATATGCGTTTCAAAACAACCCCATCAAAATATTATTAGAGAGGGATTAGATTTAATGAAAAAAGAAATTGGTTAGATATGTATATAAAATCAAAATTACACGAAATAAAAGAGAGTTTTAAAGGGAAAAAAATGGCCCCTGCATTCAATGCTTTTCATACTTTTTTATTTACCCCCAATGATGTTACTTCAAACGGAACTCATGTAAAAGTTGCTGATGACCTCAAGAGAACAATGAATACTGTTATAATGTCGTTGGTTCCGTGTTTGATTTTTGGAATTTTTAATGCAGGATACCAACATAATATTGCAATTGATGCTGCTAACGGAATTACGACAGAGGCCTCACTTTTTGGTAATTTTTTAACCTTTGATAACTTGATGATTGGTTCACTGAAAGTTTTGCCATTAGTGATTGTTTCATATGTAGTTGGTCTGATTGTTGAATTTATTTTTGCCGTCATTAAAGGTCATGAAGTGGAAGAGGGCTACTTAGTAACAGGTATGTTAGTTCCATTGATTGTTCCTGTAGATCTACCCTTGTGGATGTTGGCTGTTTCGGTTGTTTTTGGTGTTGTTATCGGCAAAGAAGTTTTTGGTGGCACAGGAATGAACATCTTAAATCCCGCTTTAACAATTAGAGCCTTTTTATTTTTTGCTTATCCCACTTGGATGAGTGGAGATAAAGTTTGGGTTCATGATGCAGTTAACAGAGCAGGTACGCCTGAAGCTATTTCTGGTGAGACTATCTTGGGAAGTTATGCTCAGAATCAAGATATTATTTATTCACTTTCAGATATGTTCTATGGATTTATCCCAGGTTCGGTTGGTGAAACTTCTAAACTACTTATAATCTTTGGAGCATTATTTTTGATTTTTAGTAAAATTGGAAGTTGGAGAATTATTTTAAGTACACTAATTGGGGCATTATTCATGGGGTTAATTTTTAACGGAGTAGTGGAAGCTGGTTTAATTACTGAATCCTCTAAGTTTTATGGTTTGATGAGTGTTCCATATTGGGAACATCTTTTAATAGGCAGTATACTTTTTGGAGCTGTATTTATGGCAACTGATCCTGTAACTGCAGCTCAAACAAATAAAGGCAAATGGATTTATGGATTTCTGATTGGTTTCATTTCTATAATGATTAGGGTTTTTAATCCCGCGTATCCAGAAGGTGTATTTTTAGCAATATTATTAATGAATGTTTTTGCTCCCACAATTGATCATTTTGTAATACAGTCAAATGTTAAAATGAGAAAGAATAGATTAAAAATTAAAACAGTTTAATTATGGCAATTAATACTGAAAAAAATTCATATACCCTTTTGTTTGCAGTTGGACTTGTTGTAATTGTAGGTACATTATTGGCTTCTGTTGATGCATCACTTAAAGAAAAAATTAAGATCAATAAAGTTCTCGAAAAACAACAAAATATTCTTTATGCCATTGGAGTAAATGAAAATGAAGGCAATAATGTTAGTTTCATAGCAGCAAACAAGGCTGAACAAGAATTTAAAAAATATATAACCAAGCAAATCTACATTCAAAATAATAATATAATTGAAGATGAAAATGCTTATTTAATTGATGTAAAAAAGGAAAAAGCATTATCAAAAGATCCATCATACAAAAGGAAGCTCCCTTTGTTTATTGCAGAAAAAGATGGTAAGAATTTATATGTTGCCCCAATAAGAGGTAAAGGCTTGTGGGATGCGATATGGGCTTATGTATCAATGGACGAGGATATGATTATCAGAGGAATTTACTTTGACCATAAGGCGGAGACCCCTGGACTTGGAGCCAATATTAAGCAAAGATTTTTTATGGATGATTTCATTGGAGAATCTCTCCTTGACTCTCAAGGTAATTTTAAAGGTATAAATGTTTCAAAAACGAATTTAGATCCAAAAAATGAAGATAAGTATGATAATGAAGTTGACGCAATTGCAGGTTCAACAATTACAGGTGATGGTGTAACTGCCATGATAAAATCTGATTTAAGTTTATACCAAGAATATTTCAATAAATTAAAAAATAATTAGAATGGGATTACTTTCCAAAAGAGATGCTAAATTAATTACTGATCCGCTTTCGGACAATAATCCTATTACTGTTCAAGTCTTAGGTATATGTTCAGCTCTTGCAATAACAGCAGAGTTAGAAGCATCTGTTGTTATGTCTGTATCGGTTTTATTTGTAATGGGAGTTGGAAATGTTGTTATTTCAATGATAAGAAATATAGTTCCTTCGAAAATTAGAATAATCGTACAGCTAACTGTTATTGCAACATTGGTTATAATAGTAGATTTGGTATTAAAAGCCTTTGCATATGAGTTAAGTAAGACACTATCCGTCTTTATTGGGTTAATTATTACAAATTGTATTATTATGGGTAGATTCGAAGCATTTGCCCTTGGTAATGGTCTTTGGAGATCATTTTTAGATGGTATCGGAAATGCATTTGGTTATGCGGTCATATTAATTTTAGTAGGTTTTTTTAGAGAATTACTTGGTTCAGGTACCCTTTGGGGTATCCCTGTTCTTGGTGATCCAATTGATAAAACAGGTTTATATGCATTTGGATATGAGAACAATGGATTTATGTTGCTTTCTCCAATGGCTTTGATTGTTGTTGGTTTAATCATTTGGGTGCAAAGATCTAGAAGTAAACATTTAATTGAAGATTGATGGAGCATATTGAATTATTTTTTAAATCTGTATTTATAGATAATATGGTGTTTGCTACATTCCTGGGCATGTGTTCATATTTAGCGGTATCAAAAAAAGTTTCCACGGCAATTGGTCTGGGTGCTGCCGTTACATTTGTATTAGCAATAACAGTTCCATTAAATTGGTTATTAGATCAATTTATTTTGCAAGATGGTGCATTATCTTGGCTACATCCAAGTCTGATCGATTATGATTTAAGCTTTCTTTCTTTTATTATGTTTATAGCTACCATTGCCACGATGGTTCAACTTGTTGAGATTATTGTTGAAAAATTTTCACCTGCACTATATAATTCTTTGGGAATATTTTTGCCCTTGATTGCAGTTAATTGTGCAATTTTGGGAGGATCATTATTTATGCAGTCAAGAGAAATTGCATCAATTCAGCTCGCTACAACTTACGGTGTTGGTTCTGGTTTTGGTTTTTTCTTAGCAATACTAGCAATAGCAGCAATTCGTGAAAAAATTCGATATTCATCAATCCCTGGACCCCTAAGAGGTTTAGGAATTACATTTATTATTACAGGCTTAATGGCAATAGGATTTATGAGCTTTGGTGGTATGCTAACAGGAGGTGATGAACCAGTTAAAGAAAGTGTTAAATTAGAAAATACAATCAAAGACCAAATCGAGACAGAAGTTGATGAAGACGAAGATTTAGCTTATGAAAATAATAACGAAATAAATTAAGTATGTTTATATCCACTTCCATATCAAAATCAATATTATTAGTAGTTGGAATTTTATTAGTTGTTTCTCTATTACTAATATTTGTTTTATTATTAGTAAAGGAGAAACTTGCTCCATCCGGACCTGTCAAAATTAAAATTAATGGGGAAAAGGAAATTGAAGTTGCATCTGGAGATTCATTATTAACAACTTTAAGTGCACAAAAAATATTTTTACCATCCGCATGTGGTGGTGGTGGTACTTGTATACAATGCGAGTGTCATGTTAATTCAGGTGGTGGTGAAGCATTACCGACTGAAACCCCTCATTTCACAAGAAAAGAACTTCAATCTGGAGCAAGGCTTGCATGTCAAGTCAAGGTTAAAGAGGATATGGACATCTCAATACCTGAGGAGGTTTTTGGAATAAAGAAATGGGAGGCTGAAGTGGTCAGCAATTATAACGTTGCTTCTTTTATAAAGGAATTTGTTGTTAGAATTCCTGAGGACATGAACTACAAAGCGGGTGGGTATATTCAGATTGAAATTCCTGAGTCAGAAATTAAATTTAGTGATATGGATATTACAGCTCACCCTGAAGAACATGATTCACCCGATAAATTTAAATCTGAATGGGATAATTTTAAATTATGGCCACTGGTAATGAAAAATTCTGAGTCAGTTGAAAGAGCTTATTCAATGGCATCATTTCCTGCTGAAGGTAGAGATATAATGTTAAATGTTAGAATAGCGACACCTCCATTTGACAGAAATGCTAACGATTGGATGGATGTAAATCCTGGAATCGCCTCGTCTTACATTTTTTCAAGAAAGCCTGGTGATAAGGTTACGATCTCAGGCCCGTATGGTGAATTTTTCATAAACGAGTCAGACGCAGAGATGCTCTATGTTGGTGGTGGTGCCGGAATGGCACCCATGAGATCGCATTTATATCACCTATTTAGAACTGCTAAAACCGGAAGAAAAATCACCTTTTGGTATGGTGGTAGGTCAAGAAAGGAGCTTTTCTATCTTGAGCACTTCTACAAACTTGAAAAGGACTTTCCAAATTTTAAATTTTATGTTGCATTATCAGATCCTTTAGAGGAAGACAATTGGAAAGTCAAGAAAGATTTAAACTCTGAAGGAGACGGTTTTTTAGGTTTTATACACAACTGCGTGATTGATTATTATTTAAAAGACCATGAATCGCCTGAGGATATAGAGTTATATTTCTGCGGTCCTCCACTAATGAATCAAGCAGTACAAAAAATGGGGGAGGATTTCGGAATTCCTGACGAAAATATCAGATTCGATGACTTTGGAGGATAAGCTTCATCTTATCAATTAATACCTAAATGAAGAATCTTTTTTTTTTATTTTTTCTTATTCCATTAATTTATTCATGTAGTGATTTGCGTCTTATAAACTTAACAGGATTAATATATGGCACTACATATAATATTCAGTTTTATAATTCCAATAGTGATAATTTTTCTAAAGAAATAGATAGTATTTTTAATGTAATTGATAACTCAATGTCAACATACAAACCTAACTCAATAATATCAAAAATTAATAATAATGAAAGTGTTAAAATCGACAATCATTTTAAAAATGTTTTTAATTCCTCAAAAAAAATATATGCGGAAACTAAAGGTAGATTTGATCCATCGATTGGATTATTGGTCAATTATTGGGGTTTTGGTCCTGAAAAATTTAGTACTGAATCTAGTGTTAAAGATGATAAGTTGCCTTATCTTCTTGAAAAAGTAGGTTTTGATAAATTTGAAATTATTGATGGTAATATTAAAAGACCATTTGACTCATATATTGATTTTAACGCCATAGCTAAGGGATATGCTGTCGATCAAATTGGGAATTTCTTAACAAATCAAAAAATTGAAAATTATTTGATTGAAATTGGGGGAGAAATCATTGCCTCAGGTTTAAATATTAACAAAAATAAGCCTTGGGTCGTAGCTATAGATATGCCAAGATTTGACGGCGACAGAAGTATTTATAGCACCCTTGAGTTAAAAAATACTTCACTAGCATCTTCTGGCACCTACAGAAAATTTAAAATTGATTCTATGGGTAATCGA
>MDTD01011753.1_pt1 | contig 10886 bp, 13 predicted proteins | sample 811221 | NCBI WGS metagenome assembly MDTD01 (sample SAMN05326646, study PRJNA326480) | marine metagenome | isolation source: seawater | place: Pacific Ocean: South West | collected 2011
AAGCTTTAACTTTCTTTTCTTTTAGATCGGAACAGGCCAAGCACATTTCAATTCTACTTAAGAATAGCTGATCCATCGCCGAATCAGTACTCTTCTTCTTGAGCAGGTGATTTATCTGATTTAGTAAGCTGTCAGAAATATCTCTTAAAAATAAAAACATTTCTTTCCCACTAGGGCATAAAACCTTCAACAATTTCGACAAGACATCCTGCTAGATTGACAGACGCATCAGCTGTAAGTGGTGGGACAGGTAATTTTTCTGCTATAAAAGACGGAATATCCGTAGGTATTGTTGGCATCTCTATGGTAGGGTCTAGTGCCATCATGGCGAGTTCTAGTGGTGGCATCGTAATTGCTGCCATGCCAATAAGCAGCTCAATAATAGGATTGAAATCCGGGATGGGGACTGCTACATCTGGTAGGTCAAAAGTGAAGTCAGCATTAAGAGTTATTGTAGGTAGTCCAAGCTCTGGACACAAAACAGCTAGCATCATATTTGGAAGTATAACCGGGATATCTGGAATTTGCACTACAAGATCAGCAGCAAGCTCAGGTGTAGGAATAATTGCCGTAAAAGCTAACAATAACTCGGGAATAGCTCCATCAAGACAAACTGACATTTTTAAACTCCCTTATTTCACGAACACTGTTTCGCTGAGAGCATTTGTTACATCGCCTTTAAATGTACCTATAGCGTGAGGGCCTTCGCCGACACCTAAAAAAGCATCAAGGGCGACTCCTGTTGTAAGCGGTGCACCAAGATTTCCACAGAAAGCGTCACCGCCAATAGCAGCCGAGATCGCATTAGCAAGATTGTGAAGTGCTAACTCTAGTAACTTGCCTCTCATCACAGGTTGGTCAGTTAAGCCTGCAGTCCTACCAATGTAAATTTCCGAGCCGTCCATGCATATGGTACTATCTGACAAGAGATTAAGTTCTGCACCAGGAATACCTGGTTTAACCATTCTTATGCTTCCTTCTTCTCTTGCTATTAGTCTAATTTCATCTGTTTTTAAAACTATGGTAGGCTTATCTATGACTGAACTCATTGTGCTTATCACAGCATCACCAGATGAAAATATTGATGTGAGACCAAAGATATCATCTGGGCTTGATTTCATAGACACATATACTCTGCTTAGGTCATTCATGAAATCAATTTGCCCCTCGCTGACCTGCGCTACACTCACATCTTTATCTGTTTCAGCATATGCTCTTGAGTTAACAATGGGTTCAACAGCATTGTCTGGACCAAAACCCCTTCCTGCGACAATATCGATCAACCCGGCACCAAAAATTTCTCCGCCACCAGGAGATCGAGTTGAAGGCTCTTCAGTAAGAGCTATAAGTGTATTATTAGACCCTTGAATACTGAGATCTGCACATCCTTTTGAGAATCTAGGGACAGGTTCACCTGTAAATTCAGTTGCCAATATTGGATTCGATTGATCTATTTTTGCTTCCCAAACAGTCATATCATTGTCTACATTTCTAAATGCATATGCAGACTTAACAATTTCTTCAAACCCGCTCGGATTTTTTAAGACTCTGTTCTCAACAGGGCCTGGGCCGTTCGGAAAGTCAGGTACGCCTTCGGGTGTTGTCCCTTCAAAAGTGTCCATACCAGAAGTTTTTGCTTGAATCGGGGGTGTTCTTTCATGGCACGTATAGTTTATATCGTCAATATTTATATTTGCTGATACCCTGGTGATCCAATACCCTAATACTCCGTTTCCAATGGGTTCTTTAGGAGAGTTAGCATTTTCGTATATGACGAAAACTCTTTCACCTGGTTTTATAGGCATAGCCAAATGTCCAGAGAAAAATGGATATAGTATAACTGGTTGAGAGTCTAATGCTGCTGTGCCATCAGAGTCTAAGGTGATTCCCATAATTGAGTTTCTTGGCATTTTTTCACAGTAGTCACTATTACCTACTCTACTTCTCAACAAGTTTATCTGCTTAGTTGTCAGTTGACTTGGATTTGAAAATACATCAACAACAACAGCCTGATGAAGCACTCTTGTTAGATTAGATTTTGATGCCATGGACTGCTCTCTTTTGTTTTATTCTATAATCTTATCAAAAATTTCATCTGGGTTAATTGTTGCTTGCTGTTCTTCTGCTTTTGCAATTAGCTCGGCGAGGCGCAGGATTTGATCATTTGATTTTGACATTCTTTCAAGGTACTTTGCCATTGTTGTACCAAACATCGCATGATTTGCTGCATTTCCATGTGACTGCTGCAAAAGATCAGTAAATAAAGTATACGCATTTTCTCTATCTGTGAGAGCATTTTCATAAATCTCTTTCCACAATAGTTTTTTCTTATCTGTTGTACTATCTAAGCCATCTAATATCTCTGAAAAGGATGTTATTTTTTTATCTTTGTCTTTAATTGCATCGAGCGCATCATCAAGTGATTTAGTCATTTTATTCTCTAAAAAAATATATCAAAGTCATCATTTTTTGCTAAAACTCTATAATGTTTTCGTATTGATGACATTGCAATTGATAGTTGTTTTGGGTTTAAATTAGACAGATCTCGCATATAAACAAAAACAGCACGTTTGTTCAGTAAATCAAGTTCATCAACTTTTTCAAACAAGGTTATGATCGCGTCCATGCAAGCAATTTCATTTTCACTGTTTAATTTTTTTCTAATCTCAACCATCATTTTAGAAAGATTTTCTTTAGATTCTTGAATGATTATTCTATAGTCCTGTGCGGGACTTACACTATGATTTTCAATCTTAATCTGATCCGCTGAGCTTAGAGATGTGTGATCATCAAGGCTCACGTGCCTACGATTGCTTTTCATTTTTTGCTTACTTCTAATGATCAGCCAGTTTTTTGCAACAACGTTAAAGTATGAAAATGCTTTTGTTCCACGAGAAGCATCAAATTTGTGAAGTGTTTCATATAAGAAAGATACACAGTCATTCCTAAGATCTTCGTATGAGCCGTTAATCTTTGCAAACCCATGTATAAAGATTAAATTTTCAACCAACTTATTAAAAGCAGGTAGAATATCAGCTATGTAAATATCAGACTTTTTATCAGCTGCCTCCTCGTTTTGATATCTAACTATTGCAGCATGTGTATCTGCGTTAAAATATAAATTTTTCTTTCCGCCTTTACGTCTAACCCTTCTTGTTCTTTTCTTGACAATTGCCACTATGTTATTCCCTCATTCATGTCAGTATCAGCGACTTCAACTTGCCCCAGAATATTAGCAACATAAAGAATCGAATCTCTGGACTTATTTATTTCATTTATTACTTGTCTAACTTCGACGCTATCAAAAAATACAGGTCTTTCTAAAATCATAGTTACATTAACATATGACTGATCTAAGATATCAAGTGATTCTTCAATGTCGTCTTGTATTTTAAGAATTGATCTTGCAAATTTCACATTAAAAAAGACAGACACGATTAGTAAGCCGGCTAAAACTATTATACAAAATAAAAGCCAGCTAAAACTCATTTTTTAGCGCTCACCCTTAACAGATAACAGTCCAGTCTCTAATGCAGCATCATATAGTTCACAGATTTTTTTCTGTGAAAAATTTTGTCTAACAGACACCATCAAGCTCTTTGCCCATTCTCCTGGCACCTCATAATTATTTCTGAATTTTTTGACTTTCTTTTTAAAGTCATTCTCAAGAGGCTCGGCCCACTTTGCATTTTTAACAAATATTCTATTGTCAATTTTTGTCTCAGGAATTTCTGATAGTCGGTAATGGACAGGTATAAACTTCTTTTTTTGTAAAAAATCTAGATGGCCTGACCAGTTAGTTGCAATTACTGGTAAGCCGCTGGCTGCTGCTTCTAAAAGGGGTAATCCGAACCCTTCGCCTCTTGTTAAACTGACAAATGCTTTAACTGTATCTCTTGTGTAGACAGATGACATTTCACCACTTGTCAAGTGACCATGTAAAAGATGTATTTTTGGGTAAGGTCCCTGTCTTACTTGGCCTATCGCATCTTTAATTAATTTCTTTGTCATAACTTTATCAATTTTTGTGTTCTTGCCGTGATTAGTTTTAATAATGATCCCAACATCTTTATCAGATTTAAAAACTTCACACAACCACTTTAAAGTGTTGAAAATATTTTTTCTATCAGAGTCTGCACGGTCTCCAGTAAACTGGCCTACAAGTAAAAAATTAAAATTTGTGTCTATTTCCAAATTAATTTCTTCTTTATTTTTACTTTCAATCTCCTCATGAAAGCTCTCATGAACAACTATGATATTTGTTTTGACATCGCCGGTCCTTATAAAAGTTTGTTTAACATGCTCAGATGGTACTATGACCAAGTCCATCTTATTGATGCTATTAATCCACTCAGGATTGCACAGGTCAGTTTCTACGCCTGCTGTAATACCTACGTTAAATTTAGCAGCATTGCTGTCCCACTCATCAGGTAGCTGGACCTGGAAAGATAAGTCAAAAGCACCTCCTTCTGGATTTGATCTTTTCATTATCTCACCTATCAAACCATTTTCAAGTGTTGGATTTATCATCCAGCTAGTAGTACCCCAGTTGACAACATGAGTTGTTACGTCAAAGTCTTTTCTAGTTAAAAGCCACTTAAAAATTTGGCGTGAATGTACACCATAACCACTAACTGTTAAAAGTGGCGCACGAATTAAAACTTTTTTCTTCATAAAATAATCCCTTAATCCTGCTAAATAGTTGTGCAGTCATATGGCTTATATCTTTCTTTCCAATTTTCAATACAGTCGCTTAATGTCTCATGCCATAAATCAATTGTATTTTGCATATTGAACTCAGATGCCACGTAATCTCTTACTTTTTTACTAAGCAATTCTCGCTCGTCCTTAGACATTTCATAAATTTTCATATACGCATTTGCTAAGTTTTCAGGAGTAGTGTAATCTTCATAAATGTAAGGGACTTGCTGGCTACCGACAAGTGTTTTTACATCAATGTCAACTGCTACGCCGTTTTCACTACCGTCACGATGATCAACAACCTGTCTGGTCAAACCTCCTGTTTTAGCTGCGACTATGGGTGTCCCAGTTTGCATCGCCTCGAGCGTTGACAACCCAAAACCTTCAGCGTAACTACAATTTATACAAATATCTGAAATATTATACAGTACGTTCATTTTATCGAATTCAAGGCGGTCTCTAGAAAAAACTAAATTCTCTTCTATGTCTAACTGTTCTGCAACCATAAATAAGTTAGGACCTTCAGGATCAAGTGGCTCTGTATGCAGGATAAGTGTCGCGTCTCGGTGACCGTGCTTTTTTTCTAGATTGTCTAAAAACACCTTCCACGAAGCAAGTAAATCACTAGGTCTTTTTCTTTTTGCATTTCTATTTACCCAAATTGCAACAAAATCATCTTTCTTGTCCTCGCCTAGTAACATTGCTTTGCTTTTTTCAATTTGCTTACTGTCTAGTGGATGAAATATATTGTCAGGTACAGCATGTGGTACAAAATTTGTCTTTTCTGGAAAATTTTCTTTACACATTTCATAAGTCAAGTAAGAGTGACAATTTAATAAATCAGTTGACTGGTATAGTGTATCATTAAACCTGGGTGTGGGCCTGTTATCCCAAACATGCCACCAAACAATTGGGCACATTTGATGAACTTCATCTTCCATCTCAAAAAGCCAAATAAAGAATCGTGGGTCTGTAAAAATAAGTATAGCATCAGGTTTTTCTGTTGCAAGCGCCACCCTTATTAGGTCAGGTGAACCAAAACCATCTATAGGCTTAATGATCAGATCTTCATTTACAACAACTGTCTCATAACTTGTATGTTTAAGAGCAGCACCAAACTGTCTAAAAGACCACTCACCCTTCTCTATTAGTCCGTTTAGTAGATGTCTAGTCTGAACACCGACACCCGATGTTGATAATGCATGATCTGAAAGTACTAACACCTTCTTTTTTACTTTTTCTTTCAAAACTATGATCCTTGACTTTTAATGCTTGTCTATATTTGTGATAGTATCACACAATGATGTTACAGTTAAATTTAAACACAATGCTTTGTATTTTTATAAGAACAGTATGTGCATGAATTTCTATTTTTAAGAAATATTTTTCTTCTTACTGCAGAAATCATATTGTTTAAAATCTTATTTGCTTTTTCTAAGGCCTTTGGGCCTACAGATACTGTTACCAGCTCACAGATGTTACCTGGTTTACCCCCTCGCTTCAAAAGGATAAAACCACAGCGCACGTCATTAAGTGGAATAGAGTGCTTTCTAGACCAAAAATGTTTATATAGTATAAGCTGGGCTGTCATTAGTATATCTTGCTTCTTTTGTCTACGCCAGCCGTATGAATTAGCTGTCTTCCAGTCTATGATCCAGTAATTGTATCCTTCGCCTCTCTTCTTTGGCACTTTTATGATGCCATCAATATAACCCTTAAAATTTAGATCTTTATTTTCAACTACTTCGTAAAGCATTTCTTCTGCTTCAAAACATTCCCAACCTGGAAAAGTCTCATCAAGAAACTTGGGGACATCGCCCCACATATTACTTGCCCACTCACACCATTTATCAACTCCGACATTTGAAGATTTCAAATACCAGTCAGGCTGTTTTGCGATCCAGCCAGGATCATCAAAACCGTACTTATCCCAAGCTGTTCTAATCTCTTTCAGTAGTTTTTCTTTATCGATTGTTTTTGACTTAAGATATGTTTCACAACCTTCGTGCACAGCAGTTCCAAAGTCTAGAAATGGTGAAGGCTCAAACATGTCTATTTTATCTATATAAATTAACTTGTGTCTGTAAGAGCATTCTTTCCAAGCTTTTACTTCTGAGAATGATACGTGTGGTTTGCCTGTAGGGAAATTTATCATAGATTTATTATATTGCATTTAATTTAAATTAACAACAAAATCTTACCTTGACTCTGCATAGATTGAGACATAATCTGCAATTGATAGTCCATAATTTTGCCATAAAAATGTCATAATTTTTTGTTCAAAGTCTTCTACTTCACCCGGAATAAGCCTTTGAGACTTTTGCCTTCCTGACCAATTAAATACATGTTCAACACTAAAAGATTCCAGTTCTAAAAGCGCACATAAATCCCACCACGGTGTAAAGTTTTTATGGTCGTAATCACAAAACCACGAGCCAAAATTTTGAATATTGGGTAGCGTCAAAAATAAACTACCATTAGCTCGAAGTTTTGACTTAAATTGACAAAATAAGTGTGCACAATCGTCAAAAGAAATATGTTCAATAGTATGTTCTGATATGATCATATCGAAATCATTGTCAGGGACTTCTTCCAGTGAGATAAAATCAGCGCTTGCATAAGGATCGTGATCAACAGATATGACTTCTTTAAAAGAGTTCCTCATCATTTCTGCGTTTGGTTCGTCTGCCGGGCCTGATCCAAAATGTAATGCTTTATTTATATTAGTCATGTCTAACCCTGGCACAACTCTGTGCCCCTGGTGGGGTATTTCTGGAAATTTTTCTCTGATAATTTTTCTCTTTGACATTACTTCAGAGTACGTATATTTTTCGCTAGTTTTTATTGACATTTTATTTCATTATCGGTAAAATGGAAACTTTTCAAGAATCACTCACAGCACCTTTTATCTCTGACCAGTCGTAATTTGTTCTTACTTCTAGATTTTTTTGCCAAGCTGACTCAAGGACAAGTGGTTTTACACCTAACTCTTCAGCCATGTGCATCATTGCATTCAAATCTTTTGGAAAGCATTTTCCACCAAAGCCGCAGTCTCCGTCATGACCAGGTACATCTATGTGAGAGTTGCCGATCCTACCGTCCGTTATAAATCCGTTTAGTGCATCATCCCAATTAGCTCCGGCAGCGTCACAAATTTGCTTCATTTCATTCATATAGGAAACCTTCACAGCAAAGAAACAATTTGCCATATACTTGATTAACTGCGCTGTAGCAAGGTCAGTCTTTACAACAGGTGTGTAAGGAAATCTTTGTCTGTATAGATCTTCGACACGATCACAATCCTCAACTGTTCCACCCAAAACTATTCTAGCCGTGTTGATAAAATCAAGTCGTGCTTTTCTTTCAGTCAAAAACTCTGGGTTGAAAACAAAATTTAGATCGGGATATTTTTCAACATATTTTTCTACAGTTCCAGGTACAACAGTTGATTTGATTACGATTACATTGTCTCTATCGTTATACCTAGAAATCTTTTCAATTACAGAGTCCATAATAGAAAGATCAATATCACCACCCTCGACCTGACGCATAGGTGTCGGCACTGATACAAAAACAACATCTGAAGAATTTAAAACTTCAGAAAAAGTGTGTGTTGACTTTTCAGGTAGAACATCGTAAATAAAAATATCATTTACATGCAAAAGAAAACCTGCAGATATTGCAGATCCGACAAAACCATTTCCAATAATTCCTATATTGTATTCCATAAATTCCTCAATTGAACAAATAATAAACAGCGAAATTGAAATCTTAAAATTCAAATATTAGATGTTTGTTTGTTATTTTCTATCCACTCTTCTCTTAAAAGTGACATTACGTAACCATCTAAGTACTTTCCATTTTTAAAAACATTCTGTCTTAAAACTCCTTCGTCAATAAAACCAATTTTCCTATAGATGTCTATTGCTTTATTATTAGAGTAAACTTCACACCATATTTTATTCAAATTGAGTTCTTCAAAACCATACTTTATCAAAGTTCTTAATGCATCACTGCCGATACCCTTACCTCGCATACTCATGTCGCCGACGTATATCGCAAACTCAGCTTTTCTAGCTTGCCAGTCAATATAATAAAGGCCCGTATGACCGATAAGTTTTTTAGTGTCAGCATCATGAATTTCAAAGTCGTATTGATTTGGATTATTGTGAACTCTATTTTCATACCAGTCGTCTTGCATCACTTTGGTAATCTCTCTATGCGTTCTAAAATATTTTCTTAATTCTGGGTTATTTCGCCATGTCCTCAGTTGCTCTATTGATTCTCTTTGAACACCTGTTAGATAACATTTTTTACCTAAAATCATTACAAAACCTCTCTTAATAACATAAATCTTTCTGCTCTGTCGACACCTGACTCCGCACCTGCTGTAAGTGATAAGCGCTCACAATTATCATACGACCTAGGGTGTGGGTGTGACCTCATTTCATCATCATACACTTCCAAAGCTTTTATTTTTTTAGAAATGTGACCTGTAATATCAAAGTAAGTGTTAGGCATAAAGCTTCTTATCGGATTCCATTCTGAAGAAGACGGTACTTCATACGCAAGTATTTTAATAGGATTGAATTTACTCATACCTCTAAAGGCTGTTAAAGTTGCTTGAGAAACTACTTTATGATCTACATTCAAGCAATAAGGTGAATGAGTAAAGACAATATCAGGCTTAAAGTTATTTTCACTAACAAAAGCCTCTATGGCTTTAGTAACTTCAAGCATTGGCACCTGATCCATTTTATTGTCTGGAAAATCATAACAAACATTGTGCTTAATTCCTAGAATATCACACACGTCGTCTACTGTGTGTCTTCTGTCGTCTTTTTGATTATCGTGCCTAGCACTTGCTCCATCAGTAAAAGTTATTAAAGATATTTGATGACCCTCACTAGACAATCGGGCTATTGTCCCTCCACAACCTAAAGTTTCATCATCAGGATGTGCTGCTAAAACCAATATATTCATGATGACTTCTCTATTATGGCATCACATCGGATCTTATTATTTTCAATTGATGCTCTAGAGAATTCTATCAAGAAGTTTCCTAATTTTACAGAAGCACTTGGGTAACCTTCAGCATCTAACATTCTAATATGGTCGTAAAAATCTATAATTTCATTGAGGCTTGTTACAGGTATTGACGATGTTTTTCTTCTCTTATTAAGGCTTATTGCATCTGTTTTTTGGTTTGTAGGTTTTAAATTATTGATGGTACACTCTCGTATCAAAATTTTTGTCTGGTCAGCTATGGCGAGCCAGATATCGGTAAGACTGCCTTGAAGTGTTACAGGCCTACTGCAATAAACAGGTCCTCCATCTATTTCGCTAGACATTTTTATTGCATTTACTCTGGAGTTTTTTATACCTTTTATAATCTGGTTCTGTATAGGGCTCCCACCTCTGTCTTGGGGTAAATTTGAAGTGTGAAACGTAACACATCTAAAGTTATGCCACACGTCTTCGCTGACAATGTGAGACCAGTGAAAAAAGAAGACCCAGTCTGGATTCACATCTAATTCACGTAAAAGACTCTTTCTGTCCTTAACACGAATCCAATTGACGTTTTTTTGTCTTTTTAAATCTTTAAAAACTAAGTTTGACCACAAATTGTCTTTTGAAGCAAAAATACAATTCAACTTACCACCCTCGCAATATCATCCCAGTTAATTATTTGATCTTCTTTGATATCGTTTTTAGCAACATAGCAATTCTGCACTTCGTAAAATTTCTTTGCAGATACACAGTTGTCTAGAAAAGGTCTTTTTGTAGTAATGTTATCAGCACTGATAACCTCTCCTTTAAGAATAAGCTTACTAGAGACAACTGATCTTGTTGCTTTTAAAAAGTTTTCTTCACTTGCTGTTGTCTTTGATTTTTTAATGCCTAAACAGCTCTCAGCAGTTCTAATGTTTTTGATCATTTCAGAAAGCTCATCGGGCTCGATAGCAAAAGGATGATCTGGACCTGGCATTGTGCGATCAAGTGTATAGTGCTTTTCAATAGTTGATGCACCTAAAGCAACAGCAAGTGGAGGCGCTAAGATGCCAAGCGTGTGATCTGACAATCCTACTTTTATCGGTAAGTTTAGTTTCTTTATTTCTTGTATTTGTCCTAAGTTTATGTCTTCAAACGGTGTTGGGTACGCATTGTTGCCATGTAGAAATGTA
>MDTD01023812.1_pt1 | contig 10886 bp, 10 predicted proteins | sample 811221 | NCBI WGS metagenome assembly MDTD01 (sample SAMN05326646, study PRJNA326480) | marine metagenome | isolation source: seawater | place: Pacific Ocean: South West | collected 2011
AGATCAAAAAAAAGATTTATTAACAGCAAAAAAAAGTGGTATTTATTTTGAATACGCAAAAAAAAATTTACTTGATCAAGTTAAAAAAATTTACAAAAATAATTAATAATTATTCTTAAATTTAACATCAGAATATTTAAATATTTTAATTAACTCAGATATTCCACTTTCTAGTGTGAAAGTTGCTTTAAAACCTGCTTTTTCAATTTTTCTGTTACTTACAAAGTAATCCCTTTTATCAGGATCAGATCTATTCTTTATTTGAGTGATTTTAAGTCTCTTATGTTGTTTTTGAATTAATTTTGCTAATGAATACTTGGTTAGATTTGCTGATGACAAGCCTAAATTATAAGTATTTCCTTTTAATTTTTTAAAATTATCTATAGCAAAAATAAATGCGTCAACTACATCAGATATATGTATGTAATTTCTTCTAAAATGAGCTTCAAATAATTCTAATTTATTTTCTTTAACAGCTCTTTCAACAAAGTTATTTACTAATAAATCTGTTCGCATTCTATAAGAATAACCAAATACGGTTGCTAGTCTAAAACAGACAGCATTTCCAAATTTTAATACTATTTGTTCAGCTTCTGCTTTAGTTGTCCCATATAAAGAAATTGGATTAAGAGGAGAATTTTCATCACAAAACTTATTCTTTGCTCCTACTCCATAACCAGAGTTAGTTGTTGGATATATAATTTTTTGTTCTTTTTTTAAATTTTTAATAATTAACTTTAAAGATTTAATATTTGTTTCAATAGTATTTTTTTTAAATTTTTCACATAGTGGAGCGCCTACTAAGGCCGCTAGTGGAAAAATAATATTTTGTTTTTTAATAATTTTTTTTACTATACTTTCTTTCCTAATATCTGCTTTAATAAAATTAAAATTCTTATTTTTATAAAGATGAGATAAAGAATTTTTGTCATACTTAAGTAGATCAACTGCTGTGACTAAATTTTTCTTATTTTCTAATAATTTGGTACATAACATTGAACCAATATAACCGGCAGCACCTGTAACTAATATTTTATTCATTTGTCATACTTCTACATTCATTTAAAAGTTTTTCAACCGAGGATTCAAATTTAATTTTTGGTCTCCAGCCCGTATGTTTTTGGAATTTTTTTGAACTAGGAATTTGAATATCTACATCTTGAGGTCTCATTAATTTTGGATCTTGTTTTGTAATAATTTTAACTTTAGAAAGTCTAATCAACATCTTTAAGAAATTTTCAACTGAAATAAGTTTATTTCCTCCGATATTATAAATTTCACCAATTTTACCTTTTTTTGCTGTAATCCAATAAGCCTCCATAGCATCTTCGATGTCTATAAATGTCCTCATACTTTTAAGATTTCCATGTTTTAAAATTTTTATTTTTCCCTTTTCAAATAATGCTATTTGTCTTGCAAACGCTGTTTGAAATAAATTGATTCTTCTTGCATTTGTATAAGAGAACATCCTTGTTATAATTATTTTCATTTTAAATGAGTCTCTATATACTTGTGAAATTAAATCTTGATAAACTTTTGTTACTGCATAGGGATTGATTGGAGAAATATAATTATTTTCAGTAATTGGCATATTTTTTCTTTTAACATTTCCATAAACTTCAGAAGTACTACAAATAATTAGTAACGGATTGAACTTTAAAACACGACATGCTTGTAAAAGATTAATTGTGATAATGTTATTATTTTCTGCGTGCTCGATTGGTTTGTCAAAAGAACCTCTTACATCTGCATTAGATGCTAAATGAAAAATTAACTCAGGTTTAGAAGATTTTAGCTTGGATTTTACTTTATTATAATTTTTTAAATCTAATTTAATAAACTTAATTCTATTTTTGTACTTTTCTTCTAAGATTTTTTTATAACCTTTTGATCTATAAAATCCTATAATTCTTATATTCTTGTCTCTTTTTAATATGTGTTCAGCTAAATAACTTCCACCTGATCCAGTAATGCCGGTAATCAGACATGTTTTAAAATTTCTACTCATATTTAATAGAATTTAAAATTTTACAGATTTTTATTATTTTCGTTTTTTTTAAAGACGGATAGTTTCCTATATAATATCCATAAAAATGAACATGATCTACATTTGGAAAATTTTTTAATTTTATTTTTTTTATATATGGTTTTAAATAAGGCTGTCTGAGTTGGTTTCCACCACCGGCATTACCCCTCCTAAACTCAATACCTTTTTTAATCATAACTTTCTCTAATCTGTCTCTATTTTTTATATTTCTTTTTTGAAGAATTAGAGGAAATGCATAATTTGAATTACCCTTTAAATCAAAATTTACAAAATATTTTTTGCTATCTAAAAGTCTTAAGAACAAAGATAAATTTTGGCTTCGTATTTTATTATTTTTATCCAATCTCTTTATTTGGTTTAAACCTATAACTGCGGGAATTTCTGTATTTCTTACATTATAAGCTGGATATAAAAATATAAATTTAGGCGATAGCTCTGGATACTTTTTCTGCATATTTTTTTCGAACTTTTTATTTTTAGTCTCCCTTACCATGCCATGAGATCTTAACATCAAGCATATCTCATAAATTTTTTTATCATTAGTACAAATCATTCCACCTTCTACTGTAGACATGTGATGTGCATAATAAAAAGAAAAATTTGAAATTGCTCCATAGGTACCTAACTTTTTATTTTTAAATTTGGCTCCATGAGACTCACATACATCTTCAACAAGAGTTATTTTATTTTTTTTTAAAAAATTTAACAAGTTACTTGATAATCCATTAAATCCTTGAGCATGGGTCAAGAAAACTGCTTTTGTATTTCTAGTAACTTTTTTATATATTTCATTTTCATCTATACATAAATTTTTTAAATTTATGTCAGCAAAAATAGGAGTAATATTGTTTTGAATAACTGATGAAATGTCTGAGATCCATGTAAGCGTAGGAACAATAACCTCAAACTGTTTTTTAAAAAGAATCTTTAAACACAACATTGATAATAAATTTGCTGAAGAGCCAGAATTTACAAATACACTATATTTGCAACCTAGCCATTTAGACCATTCTTTTTCAAACTTAAGTACCTGATTAGATTGTGTAAAAATTTTCTTTTTATTTTTTTTTAAAAATGAATTAACACTTTTCACATCTTCATCTGTTATGTTGTTATCCATCAAAGGGTGAAAATATTTTTTCATCTTTTTATACCAAACAATAAATTTAATATTTTATATTTAATTATAAATTTTAAAGCATTTATAAAAAAGGCTTTATACACTCTATATTTATCAGCACCATAACTAATAGCGATATCCCTGCACTCTCTATAGCCCAAATATCCATATTTGTAAGACTGTCCTCCCATTCTAAAATAGTAATTGAAATTTTTATCCCTCTTAAACTTATAATTTTTTTTATATAATCTTAATAAAAAATGATAAGAAGTTGCAACTTTATAATCAGTTGAATAAAGACCTTCTTTTAATACTTTAGTTTTTGCAATCCAAGCTATGTCTGGGACAATATTATTATATAACATTCTTTTGAATGAGTAACTTTGATCTAAAATTTTCTTTTTTGTTTCAGAAATTAATGATCCAAAGTTTGGAAATACAACGTCTGTATCTGTTTTTTTCAATAAACTAATAAGTCCAGATAAATAATTGCTTTCACCAATATAATCATCTGAATTAAGAATACAGAAATATTCTGTTTCAATTATTTTTAAACATTTATTTATTCCTTCCTCAGCACTATTGTCACTTCTAGATATTATTTTATAATTAAAATTGTAACTCTCAAAAATTGACAAAGTATTGTCCGTAGAAGCGCCGTCTGCTAGGTAAATTATATAGTTATTGTAATCCTGTTTTTTAAGTGAATTTAAAAAATATGTAATATATTTTTCGGAGTTTTTTGTTGGTAGGACTATAGTTAATTCTGTCATTATTTTTTTTGATCATTAAATATAATTTCTGAACCTCTTTGCTCAAATTTAAATGGAATAATTGGAAAATTTTTAAAACTTTGTTTAAACTTTTTAATGGAATTTTTTTCTACGTAAAATATAAAAAAACCACCACCTCCTGCTCCTAAAATTTTGCCTCCTATGGCACCATTTTTTATTGCCTTTTTATATATCGCATCAATAAATTCTGATGAAATACTTTTGCTTAGTTCTTTTTTTTTTATCCAGCTTTCATGTAACAAATTTCCAAAATCATCTAATTGCGAATTAATCAAATATTTTTTAGCTTTGTTTACAAAGCCCAAAATTTCATACATTTGACTTTTTTTACTTTTATTAAGCTTATGAACATACGAACCAGCAATATCATGTGCTCTTCTTTGATTTCCAGTATAAAGTAGTATTAATCTTTCATTTAAATTATTTTTTGAATTTAAATCAATTTTTAATTTTTCAACTTTATAAATTCCACTTTTAAAAAATTTAATCGAATTAAATCCTCCATATGCAGTTGCAATTTGATCTTGGGATCCCACTACTTCTTTTAGGATATCCTGTTCAAACTTCAAACTTTCATCTGCTAGTTTTTTTTTTGAAAAACTTTTACCACATAAATTTGATAATAAATTATTGCAACCTACAATGAATGATGAACTTGATCCCATGCCACTTTGAGCAGGTAGATCGCCATCATAATGTAATTCTATACCATTATTAATTTTATATTTTTCAATTAATTTTCTAACGACTTTATGCTTTATTTCAGAACTTTTTTTTGCAAGCTCAATTTGTGAATATACAATTCTGTATTTATGATCAAAGAAATTTGGTAAATTTCTACAAGTTAAGTATATGTATTTATTTATTGTAGAGGAAATGACTTCTCCATTATTTTCAAGATACCATTCGGGATAATCGGTACCCCCGCCAAAAAAAGAAATTCTGTATGGTGTTTTGCTAATAATCAATTTAACTTTCTTTTTACAAGTTGATTAAGATGTTTATATATTATAATAATTTTTAACTTAACTTTAAATTTTAGAAATATGTCATTATCATGAATGTTGCTGAGTATATATCATCCTTTTTAAAAAAAAATAAAATCAATAAAGTGTTTATGTTAACAGGTTATGGGGCGATGTATTTAAATGATGCAATAAAAAAGGCAAATATAAAATACTATGCAACTAGAAATGAGGCTACAGCGCCAATAATGGCAGAAGCATATGCAAGAGTCACTGGAAGAGTTGGCGTAGCTTGCGTAACTGCTGGACCTGGAGCCACTAATGCTATCCCTGGCTTAGCTGAAGCATATGTTGATTCTGCTCCTATAATTGTATTTTCTGGACAAGTTGATTACAAACAAACGACTAACAGCACAAATTTAAAAAATATAAGAACATTTGGAACTGCTGAAATAGATATAATACCTATCGTAAAACCACTTACAAAATACTGCGAGATTTTAAAAAATCCAAATGATGTAGATTTTGTACTGAATAAAGCGATTGATTTAGCTTTAAGTGGTAGACCTGGACCCGTTTGGATTGATGTCCCTTTAAATGTGCAGAGAGCTAAGATAAATTTTAAAAAATTAAAAAAGTATAAAAAAAGAAAAAATAAAATTATAAATAAAAAAGAAATTGATAAAGTCGTAAAAAGCCTAACTAGTTCTAAAAGACCTCTAATTATATGTGGTGGAGGAGTGAAATCTAGCAACACTTTTCAAAATTTAAAAAAAATTATAAACTTAAAAAAAATTCCCACTTTTTTTTCAAGAGCTGCATCAGACTTATGTAGTCATGATGATAAATTTATATATGGATTAGCAGGAATAAAAGGATCAAGGTATTGTAAAAAAATAATGATGGAATCTGATTTGATAATTGGTTTAGGTTGTAGATTTTCACCTCAACTTGTGGGCCATGAGTTTGATGTTTTTAAAAAAGCAAAAGTAATCGCCGTTGATATAACTAAAGAGGAAATGAAAAAAAAGGGAATTAAAATTGATATTAAAATAAATTGTGATTTGAAGTATTTTTTACCTAAACTACTTAAAAAACTAAGCAATAATAAAAAAATAAAACAATTTAATTATTGGAATTCTTATTGTCAAAAAATAAAAAATACTCTTAAGATTGATGGAATAATTAAAAAAAGAAATCCAATAGATTTATACTTCTTTATGAAAAAAATTGGTGAACTATCAAGTAAAAGATCAATTTTAGTAACTGATGCTGGCTCAAATTACTATGTTGGTGGTCAAGTTTGGAAATTTAAAAAAAATCAAAAAGAAATTGCCTCTATTACTAATGCAGCTATGGGGTTGTCTACGCCACTTGCTATTGGATCAGCAATAGCAGATCCAAAAAAACAAATTATAGCAGTGACAGGAGATGGTTCGATTGAGCTAAATATACAAGAACTTAAAACTATGTCTCATTATGAGTTAAATATAAAATTATTTGTAATTAATAATGGTGGTTATCTATCAATGCATAATTGGGCTGATACTTTTTTCAAGGGTAGAAGAGTTGATAATCCAGAGGATACAGGGGATGGTACACTAATATTTAGAAAAATAGCTGATGCCTTTGATTTAAAATATTATAGAATATTTGATTATAAAAAAATTGAAAGAGACTATAAAAAAATTGTAAAAATGAAGGGCCCTGTTTTAGTAGAAGTAATGACAGATAATAATCAAAAAATATTTGATGCTTTTAAGGATTATTAATTAATATGCAGCTGGATATCTTATTCATTCATCCTAATTCTTCAAAAAAAATTTATCAGGATTTAAGCAAAGATCATTCAGCTATTGAACCACCCATTTGGGCAGGAATGTTGAATAATGCTTGTTTAATGGCGGGGCATAAAAGTGAAATACTTGATTGTGAAGTATTGAGGCTTTCATATGAAAAAAGTGTAGAAAAAATCGATGAAATAAATCCCAGAATAGCTTGTTTCGTAGTTTACGGACAACAACCATCTGCATCCTCACAGAATATGGAAGGTGCAGTTGAAACCTCAAAACTTTTAAAACAGCTTCGTCCAGAGATAAAAATATTATTCATAGGGGGCCACGTAGCTGCTTTACCCTATGAAACACTAAGCAAGGAAAGATCAATAGATATAGTTGCGTGTAATGAGGGTGTTATCGCAGTGTTAAATATTTTAAGTCTTGGAAAAATTAATGATGAGGGTTTAAAAAAAATAAAAGGAATTTTTTTTAGAAACGAGGAAGATATGATTGAAAAAAATTCCCCTGAAGGAATAATTTCAAAAAAAGATCTTCAGAATAGTCTTCCAGGTATCTCATGGCATGCATTACCAGATCTTAAAAATTACAGGACAGCAGGATGGCATTCATGGTCAAATAATTCTGAAAAATCTCCATTTGCTGCATTATATACTAGCTTAGGTTGCCCATATAAATGTTCATTTTGTATGATCAATATTATCAATAGAACAAATAATGGTGATGATATTTCATCAGAAAATTCAAATATTTTTAGATGGTGGAATCCTGATTTTATTATTCAACAATTTGATCACTTTGCTAAGGAAAATATTAAGAATATTAAAATTGCTGACGAACTTTTTGTTCTAAATCCAAATCATTTTATGAAAATTTGTGATTTAATTATAGAAAGAGGATATAAGTTTAACATATGGGCATATTCAAGAATTGATACTTGTAAGCCACAATTTCTTGAAAAACTTAAAATGGCTGGTGTAAATTGGTTGGGGCTTGGGATAGAAAATCCAAACAATGTAATCAGAAAAGATGTTCACAAAGACTCCTTCAAAGAAGTTAAGATAATTGATATAATTAATTTAATTAGAGACAGTGGAATTAATGTAGCTGCAAATTATATTTTTGGTTTACCTGATGAGACTAATGATTCGATGAAATCAACTTTGGATTTTGCAATGGATGCCAATACAGAAATGGTTAACTTTTATTCAGCTATGGCTTATCCTGGAAGTCCATTATACTTGCAAGCAAGAAAAAATAATATCCCATTACCAAATACCTACTCAGGTTACAGCCAACATTCTTATGAAACTTTGAATCTACCTTCAAATTCACTTACTTCAGCAGAAATATTAAAATTTAGAGATGATGCATGGATGAAGTATCATACTAATCCTGATTATTTAAAGTTACTGGAAAATAAATTTGGTTTAGCTGCAGTAAATAATCTAAAAAATACAACAAAAATTAAACTTAAAAGAAGGATACTTGAAAATTAAAATATTAATTTAACATTTTAATTGCTGCTTGTTCACCGTATGCAGTAAAACAAATGTAAGAATATTCATTATCTTCAAAACATTCTTTTAATGCTTTATATTCTCCTACGCTCCAACCAGGCATATTATAAAGCTCATCAAATAAAATAATACTATCTTTTACTAAGTATTTTTTTAATTTTTCTAAAATAAATTTAGTTGTTTCATATGTGTCGACATCAATGTGTATAAATCTTATTTTAGAATTATCATTAAAATTTTTTTCTATAAATTCTGGTAAGGTATCTTGGATCCATCCAACCACTGGAACTACATTATTTTTTAATTCAGGTAATTTTTTATTTCTATTAAATTGACCTTTATAATTGTCAAGATGGCCAACTTGATCTTCGGACAAACCTTGAAAACTATCAAAACCATAAATTTTTTTATTACTTTTGGCTAATTCTTTAGCAAAAATATTTGTACTAATGCCCCTAAAAACTCCAAATTCTAAAAAAAACTCATCTTCACTTAAAGAGTGCTCAATTGATTTGTTTATTACTGTCTTCCTTGTTTCTTTTGGGTGAGTACAAAAAACAGCTGTTTGAAAATATTTTTTAAAATTTTCGTAACTAGATTTAACCTCGTCTTCTTTAAAAAAATCATAATTTGTTTTCGTCATACCCCACGTGTAATGATATTTAGGGCGCCAGTACACCGAGCTCTCTGGTGGATCAATTATTCTACGTCTTATAAAGTCTAGTGAATAACTCAAAGCAAACAAAATTTTTCTTACGTAAGGTCTTAGTAATTTCTTCATTCTTTTGTTGTGTAATTTTAAGTTTTAAATTAAATAATAATACTTATACTTTTTTTAGATAATTAATAGAAAAATTATGAAATCATTTAGGTTAAATGTTTTAAATCGAGCTTCTATTTCAAGAATATTTGATGAACGAGTATATAATTTGATAGAAAAAAAAATTATTAAATTCCCAGTATATCTTTCAGCAGGACAAGAATATGTTGCTTGTACAATTGCTGAAGTATGCAAAATGAAAAAAATTAAACCTATGCTTTTTGGTCAGCATAGGGGACATTCTATTTATTTAGGTTTTAGTGGAAATATTAAAGATCTCATAAATGAAATGTTAGGTAAAAAAAACGGATGTACATACGGAATGGGAGGCTCATTATCCATACATTCTGAAAAAATAAATATGTTTGGTCATGACGGTTTCATGGGTAGTAACGCTCCGATAGCTGTAGGCGCCTGCTTGGCAAGTAAAAAACCTACAATTGTTTTTTTAGGAGATGCTGCAGTTGAAGAAGATTATGTTTTATCATCAATAAGTTGGATAGCAAAAAAACAATTACCAATTCTTTTTGTAATAGAAGATAATAATTTTGCAGTTCTCACTAGCAAAGATGAAAGGAGAGATTGGAAAATAAACAATGTTGCAAAATCATTTAATATTGAAAGTGCAGACGTAAATGACAATCCATTAAATATATATAAAAGTTTAAAAAATTATAAATTTAATAAACCATTTTTAATTAATGTTAGAACTAATAGACTTTACTGGCATTCTGGAGCGGGAAAAGACAGAAAAAATGTTTTTGATAGACTAGAGGATGAAAAAAGAAAATTGGGCAAAAAAGCTTTAGAAATATATTTAAAAAATAATTTAAAAATTAATAATTTATGGAAAAAACTCTTAGAGATACAATAAAAGAAATCACTAAAAAACATTTGAAAAAATTTAAAAGTATGGTTTTTGGACAAAATCTTACTGGTGTTGGCTGGGTAGATAATACTTTGCCTAAATTATATGAAAAAGATGGAATTATAGAATTACCAATGGCCGATGTTGCAGATGGGGGAATTGTTACTGGAGCAGGCCTAATGGGTAAAAGACCATTCTATATAATAAGATACCAGGGCTACAACTGGTTTAATATGATATTTATTGTTAATTATGCATGTAAAACAAAGGAAATTTGGAAAAAACCATGTCCAATTTTTATTAGAGGAATAGCGTTAGAGGGAAATATTGGTCCAGTTTCGGGTTCTAGCCAAATTTCAATTTTTTATAAGATGCCAAATATTAAAATATTTAGTCCAATGTCATCAAACGAATATAAGTTTGTTTATAAAAAATTTTTAAACAGTGATGATGTTTTTTATGTATCAGAACATAGAAAAAGTTTTAGTAATAAATTAAATTTAAAAAACTCATTACCAAAAAATCCTGATATTGTTTTAATGCCAATTTCAGTAACTCGATTTGAGGCTGAGGAAGTAAAAAATTACTTTGATAAAAAGAAAATCAAAGTCGGAATAATGCATTTGTGGAAATTGAAACCATTTAATTTATCTAATAAGGACTATAAATACTTGAAAAAATCAAAATATGGAGTCTTAATGACAGATAATGACTTCAAAGATGGTTTAATGAGTATATTAGCAAGTAAAATACAAACCAGATCCAGAATATCAAAATTTTTTTTCATGGGTTTAAAGGATAAAACTGCTGGCCATCATACAAATGTAGATAATATTCCTCCAAGGGCCAGTGAAATTATTTCTAAAATAAATCAAATTATTAAAAATAATTAAATTTATTTATTAAATATGAAAATAATCAAAAATTTTATTATTTATATCTATGCTTTTTTAATC
>MDTD01027437.1_pt1 | contig 10886 bp, 7 predicted proteins | sample 811221 | NCBI WGS metagenome assembly MDTD01 (sample SAMN05326646, study PRJNA326480) | marine metagenome | isolation source: seawater | place: Pacific Ocean: South West | collected 2011
AAAAAGCCGATGATATTCAAAAACGAGAAGAGTTTGAAAGCCTAAAGAAACAAGGTGATGTAGCCTATTCTTCTGGGGATTTTGAAAGTGCCGAGGTTTTCTATACTGATGCATCAAAATTGTTCATTGACAATCAAATCAAATATAAGTTGTCAAAAATATCTCAATACAAAGAGAAGATTTCGAAGTTAGAATCAAATAAAGATAAGATTCAAAGTCTCAGGCATGAAGCCGATTCTTTAATAAATATAGATGAATATGATGGAGCCATTTCTAATCTACGGGAAATTCAATTTCTGGACCCCAACGAAAGGACCAGTCTGCAAAGTGAAATCAAAGGGATTGAGAAAAGAAAGAAAAATGCGAATTATGAACAAAGTATCATAAAATTCATTTCTATTGCTGAGCGTCTTGGAAAATCCAAAGATTCTCTTGATGCTAGCTTATTGTTGTACGATCGTGTCGAAAAGTTGATTCAAAACTTAACTGATCAGACATTAATACTTAAATATAAAAATGAGGTTCAACAGGGTATCGAAGTTGTTTCTCTCAGCAAGTCTCAAGAACGAGAAGCTTTTAATCAACAGCTAGAAAAGGCAAATAATAATTTCTTAAAAGGTCCTGACTTTTATGATAAAGCTTTGAAAATTTTGGATTCAGATTTGATGAAACCATATAAAAATGAGTATGAAGTCAAAAAATTAAAGAATCAAATTGCCATAATGGGTGAATTTTATACGCTCAAGAATTCCGCGTTTAGTAAGTCAAATACGAATAAAAAAGAGGCAATTATAGAATTGAAAAAGGCACTTAAGTTAGCCAATGATAATTTCAGATTAACACCAAGAGAGGAGGTCGTCGAAGTAAACGATTCAATCACTAGTTGGTCAGGGAACTCCAACGTCAATAACAATTCAACGTCGCAACCCGTGGAGGGTGATAAAAATTTCATGTCCTCTACCGTTCGATCTCCCGGAATTCCTGCGGATTCGGATATTTCTGCCTATAATGATTTGGCTATCACTATGAATCGCAAGAAAAATGACCCTTTAAATAATCTACAGAAGATTAAAGATGAGATCGATTATGAGGCTTATTTTGACCGAATAGTCGCACAAATTCGAAATGAAAAATCAGCTCAAGACATGCAATCATATATGGAAGAATTGGAGATTAAAAATAGAGCGGTTGGAATGCAGAAATTGGAACTTCAGAGCCAACAGGATGAGGAGAGGCAAGGTTTGGAATTTTCAATTAAAGATCGTAATGAAATGGCTTTGTTCCAGCAAGAGGTTTCGGCAAAGCAAATTGAAGAATGGAAAGATCAAAGAGATTATTTAGTGGAGTTGGAGCTATTGAATCAAGCCAGAAGAAATCAGTTTTATGAGGAAAAGAATCGTTTCAACGAAAGTGAACGCATAATTATTGCTAAAAAAAATGAATATGATAATGAGCAGCGACAGTATGAGAGCCAAGAAAATAAGTTGAATGTAGATCGTCAACGCTATGTTCAAGATTCATTGGCAAAGCTTGGAGGAGAAAACAGGGCCAATGAGTTGGAGCGGCTCAAATCGTATAAACCGGATAATACCACTCAGCCAAATTTCCTCAAAGATGAAGAAGGGGTTTTGTTTCCTAAAAATGCAGTAACAGAGCGTGTTTTTAAAAGTGAAAACTCAATGGGATTTGTTACGGCTGTCACCGTTCAACGAGTAGTAGTGGATGTCAATGGTCATGGTGTGGTTTATGAGAAAACAACGAACGAAAATGGTTCTACTTATTTCAAGAGAAACGGAGCATCTATAACCGAATATATTTGGTTTAATGAGTCAATGGGTCAGAATGTTATTCAGAATTAGATTCTTTCAGATAGGATGTTTTTTGTTTTTTAGTTCTCTTTTTTCTTGTTCGTCGGAATCAGAAGGGAATGATACAGTGAGTCTTTTTAAATTATCCGGTAAAAGTCAAGGCACTACTTATCTTATTCAAGTTTATGATGATCAACTGAATTTTGAGGCACGCGAGATTGATTCTATTCTTCACGCATTCGATCAGCAACTTTCTACTTATGATACTTCATCATTGATATCTAGATTTAATCAAAAGGATTTCACCGATACTGTTTTGTCCTTAAATTCTCTTTTTTTATTGATGTTGGGTATGAGCGATTGTATTTATCAAGAAACCAATGGCATTTTTGATCCCTCAATTAAACCGATTATGGACTTATGGGATTTTGATGGAGACAATAATGACATCCCGAAAAAAGAGTCCATAGACTCAGCCTTGCAGTTTGTCAGCTTCGAGAATGGTCTTCATTTTGAAACGTCCGGCTTGACAGATTCGAGCTATTTAATTGTAAAGAATCAACCTGAGTTTCAGTTGGATTTTAACGCTATAGCTCAGGGCTATTCGGTAGATCTATTATTGGAGTTTATCAATTCAAAGGGACATCCGAATGTATATGTTGAATTGGGAGGAGAAATTGCTGTATCGGGCGTTAAGTTCAATCAAGAGAAATGGCGTATAGGAGTCGAGTCACCCATTGAAAATAATCAATCTGCGGATAGAATCATACAGAAGGTATTCGCTTTAAAAGATAAACGCATTGCAACTAGTGGGAATTATCGAAAGTTTTTTGAGACTAATGGCAAGAAATATGCCCACACAATTAATCCGTTGACGGGTTATCAAAATAGGCATAACCTATTGTCGGCAACGGTTTTTTCTAATTACTGTTGGCAATCTGATGCATACGCTACGTTTTTTATGTTAATTGGAGTAGAGGCTACTATGGCTTTTCTGAAGGAAAATCCACATCTGGATTTAGAAGTTTTCCTGATTTATGATGAAAATGACACGTTTAAAACCTACTTATCTGAAGGATTAGTTTCCGCTCAACAGTGAGGGAATTCATATTGGTGTGTCAGTAACTCCAAGAGTGACGTATATAATGATATAAAATTGCTTATATCTTTAGCTTAAAGACAAGCAGATGAAGGTACATTTTATTGCAATAGGAGGAAGTGCTATGCACAATCTGGCTATTGCTCTGAGCAGAAAAGGAATAGACGTGAGTGGCTCTGATGATGAGATTTTTGAACCGTCAAAGTCAAGGCTCGATCGGCAAGGTATACTACCTGATGCTGTTGGTTGGGACACCACTAGAATCAGTAAGGAAATTGATGCCGTTATATTAGGAATGCACGCCAGGGAAGATAATCCGGAATTACTAAGGTCTAAAGAATTGGGTTTGCCGATCTACTCTTATCCTGAATATCTTTATGAACAAAGTAAAACAAAAAAAAGGTTTGTAATAGGGGGGAGCCATGGTAAAACAACCATTACCTCTATGCTTTTGCATGCTTGTATGAAGGAAAGTGTAAATGTGGATTATATGGTCGGTGCCCAGTTGGATGGCTATGACTGTATGGTTAAGCTTACAGATGACGCTAATTATATGGTTCTTGAAGGAGATGAATATTTAAGCTCGCCTATTGATCGACGTCCTAAGTTTCATTTATATAATCCGGATGTTGCTATTATTAGTGGTATCGCTTGGGACCACATCAATGTCTTTCCCACTTTTGAAAATTATGTCAGCCAATTCGATACATTTTGCTCATTTATCAATAAAGACGGTTTGCTCATTTATAATGAAGAGGATTCTGAAGTAAAACGTTTGGGTGATAAATACCGTAAGCAGTTAAAAACCCGGTCTTATTCTACACCAAGTTTTGAACCCACAATAGCAGGGACAAGGCTGAATTATGATGGGAAATTCTATGATTTGCAAATTTTTGGAAGTCACAATCTTCAGAATTTAATGGGAGCCATGTATTTAGCAAGGGAATTGAATATTTCAAATCATACTTTTTTACAAGCCATGTCTGATTTTACGGGTGCTGGAAAGCGACTTCAAAAAGTACATGAAACAGATTCCTTTGTTATGTATAAAGACTTTGCTCATTCTCCATCAAAATTAAAGGCCACAACAGCTGCTGTAAAAGAGCAGTATCCTGACCGTAATCTTGTGGCATGTATGGAGCTTCATACTTTTTCGTCATTAAAGAAAGAATTTCTCCCGCTTTATAATGGTGCAATGAATGCTGCCGATGAGGCTATTGTTTATTTTAGTCATGATGTGGTCGCACATAAAAAACTAGAACCTATAACTTCCGAATTGGTTGCCCAAAGTTTTGGGGGAGGGGTGTTGGTTTTAACCGAAACCAATGAGGTTTTACAAAGCATATCCTCCAAAGATTGGAGTAACTCTGTTTTGCTCATGATGTCTTCGGGTAATTTTGATGGAATCGATTACGACTCTTTGGGCAGAAGGCTTTCTGTATGATGACGGAAAATAACTCGTCTAAATATAAGTGCAACAAATAGGCCATTAATCATGCTCCATATCGACATAATCAATAATGAAATAGACATATTAAAGGAAGGTGATAGTAAGGTTTTGGCAGTATTCAATTGTTGGCTTTTGATCTCCTCATTTGATTGGTTGTCGTAGGCCATTGGATTTTTTTGTTTAAGCTCTTTGATGTTTTCTTCATTACTCCATCGAATTTCTTCTTCCTGTATTTTTTTTGCGATATATTCTGTATCAATATTGTTATAATAGAAGTAGGAGAAACCACCCACTAAAACAGTAAAAATCATCGAAGGAACAAGACCTATTTTTAGGTCGTCCATTAAAGTGTTTTGATGTTTTTGCTTTCTTTTGGATAAATAGATTGATATTGAGCAACCAGCTGTTATAAAGAGCATACTCAGCAGCATTATTGGTTTTTCACTCATTTCCATATCTGTCAAAAAAACAACAATTCTGAATATAATTATAGAAAGACCTAGACCTAAACCGAGTTTCAAAGAAAATTTCATTAGCTATTCATGGAGATGAGGAATTCCTCATTTGATTTGGTGTTTTCCATATGCGACTTCATGAATTCCATAGCTTCAACGGGATTCATATCGGCAATGAATTTTCTCATTAACCAAATTCTCTGCATCACATCTTTACTCATTAAAAGGTCTTCTCTACGTGTTCCAGATGCAGTAATATCTATTGCTGGATAAATTCTGCGATTAGATATTTTTCGATCCAATTGTAGCTCCATGTTACCTGTACCTTTAAATTCTTCAAAGATCACTTCGTCCATTTTGGAGCCGGTTTCTGTGAGTGCAGTGGCTAATATCGATAATGAGCCACCGTTTTCGATTTTTCTTGCCGAACCAAAGAACCTTTTTGGTTTATGTAGGGCATTGGCATCGACACCTCCGGATAAGACTTTTCCAGATGCCGGTGAAACTGTATTGTATGCTCTTGCCAATCGTGTGATTGAATCTAGTAATATACATACGTCATGACCACACTCGACCATTCTCTTGGCTTTTTCAAGTACGATATTCGCGACTTTTACATGACGATCTGCGGGTTCATCAAAAGTTGAGGCCACAACTTCAGCTTTTACACTTCTTGCCATATCTGTGACCTCCTCCGGTCTTTCATCAATTAATAAGACTATCAAATAAGTTTCAGGATGATTAGCAGCAATGGCATTAGCTACGTCTTTAAGTAGCATCGTTTTACCTGTCTTTGGCTGTGCTACAATCATTCCACGTTGACCTTTACCAATCGGTGAAAATAAATCCATAACTCTTGTTGACAGCGTTTCTTGCCTATGACCAGTTAAGTTGAATTTTTCAGAAGGGAATAATGGTGTCAAGTATTGAAAAGGAACCCTATCTCTAATGTATGACGGATCTCTTCCGTTTATAGATTCGACCTTTACGAGCGGGAAAAACTTCTCTCCTTCTTTTGGAGGCCTTATCGTTCCTTTTACTGTGTCTCCCGTTTTTAATCCGAATAGTTTTATTTGATTCTGAGAAACATAAATGTCATCAGGTGATGGCAAATAATTGTAATCAGATGATCTCAGAAAGCCATAACCATCTTGAATAACTTCAAGAACCCCTTCTGCTGAAACAATACCAACAAGATCATAATTGTTATTGGATTTGTTTTGGATTTGTTGATTACGATCTTTTTGCTTGTTACTGCTATTGCTTTTATCTCCCTTGTTTTTATTCTCGTTTTGTTTGATATTAGGATCTTTAGAGGTCTTTTGCCCCTTAGCTGTTGCAACTTCATCCACTTTTTCCTGTGTTACATCTGTTTCTTTTAGGTCGGCTGAAGTTTCACTTTCTTCTTGTACGACAGAATCGACTTTTATTCTTTTTCTGGTTCTTTTTCGCGTAGTTTCTGCCTTGGTTTCCTCTTGTTTGTCTGATGTTTTTTCAGCGAACAAATCACCAGTTTTTTCCTGTGCTTTTTCTCCAAGTATTTTATCGATTAATTCACCTTTATTCAGTGAATTTGTTTCTGAGAGACCTAATGACGAGGCGATAACCTTCAAATCGGAAATACTTTTACTCTCTAAAGTTTTTTTGTCCATTAATTGTGATTAATAAAAATAAAGGGATTAAGAGTAGATGAAAAGGTTGTGATTCATCTAATAACACACAAGTTTAAGAAAATCCTTTTAATAAACACTAAAAAGTACCTGAAAATTATGTTTTTCTCTTTTTCTTTTTAGCGGCAGGAAAAAGTATGTTGTTCAAGATGAGCCGATATCCTGGAGAGTTCGGATGTAAATTAAGGTCGGTTGGTGGGTCCCCAACGAAGTGTCTATAATCTTCGGGATCATGACCTCCATAAAATGTCCATGTTCCTTGGCCCAATTCACCGTGGATGTATCTCGCTGTTCCGATGGATTTGGTTTCTCCAAGAATAAGTACATCTGATTTAATTCGTTCTTTCTTGAAGTCAGTGGTTTGCCCCATAAAACCTTTAATTACATCCTCATGACATTGAGTAAGCATTGTAGGTACCACGTCCCATTTTGCCGAAAACTCAAACAATGTAAATTCATCTATACTTTGGGGCAAAGTTCCGTTCGTTCGCAAGTAGGTTCCATCGATATCAGAATATTCATAAACCATAGGGTTTTTATCGAGTTTAAAATCTTTGAAAGCAAATGTTTTGTCAAAATCAAGCATGGCATCGCTATTTCCCGCTGAGGGGTCTCCATCAAATACACTTTCGCAAATATCCGTGTTTTCAGCCGCTAAGGCAATGTCAAAACTGTCTGTCCCACTACACATCGTAAACAAAAAACCACCACCCAAAACAAAATTCTTAATATTCGTGGCAACGGCTAACTTAAGTTTTGATACTTTGGTGTATCCGAGCGTGGCGGCATTACTTTCTGCAACCTTGATTTGATCTTGATACCATTTTTGATATCGAGCTGATCTATAAAACTTTCCATATTGACCGGTGAAATCTTCATGGTGTAAATGTAGCCAATCGTATTCAGGCAGTCCTCCCATGACTATGGCCGAGTCGTAAATTTTGTCATAAGGAATTTCAGCGTATTCTAGTACCATAGTTACCGCATCGTCCCATGGCTGCAAGTTGGGAGGCGTGTAAACGGCAATTTTTGGAGCTTTTTCAAGTTGGACAAGTTCCATATTTACTTCTGGATTTCCTATTTCTATTTTGATCTGGTTGATCTGTCCCTCAGTTTTGATTTCATAAGAAACACCCCTAATAATCATTTCCTCCTCAATACTTTGAAGATGTGGGATTAAAAACGAACCTCCCCTGTAATTGAGAAGCCATTCTATGGTTATATCGTTATCAATTGCCCAATAGGCAATTCCATATGCCTTTAAATGATTCTTTTGGCTTTCGTCCATTTGAATCAATATTTGAGTGGATTTTCCGGAAATAGAAAAGAATAAAAGAAAGAATAAAAGGATGAATCGATTCATTTTTAGAATGGATTTGGATCGATTCCGCTTGTATCAAAGTCGCCTTTGTCATTTCCTTTAAGGGTATCATTCATCTTGCTTGGAATAGTGAATGTACCAGATTCTGGCTTCAAAGAACTTGTTCTTGAATCACTTCCGCCATTCTCATATTCTGGCACTTCATTTAGGTTGTCAAAACGGGCGTATTCATTGATGAAACGTAGTCTTACTTTACCTTGCGCACCATTCCGGTGCTTAGCGATAATAATCTCTCCGATACCAAAATTAGATTCACCAGTTTCCGCATCCTCCACAAACCCGTAGTAATCAGGTCGGTAAATAAACGAAACAATATCGGCGTCTTGTTCAATGGCTCCTGATTCCCTAAGGTCAGAAAGAATAGGTCTTTTATCACCTCCTCTTTGTTCAACGGAACGACTGAGCTGAGCTAAAGCAATAATTGGAACATTCAATTCTTTGGCAATTTCTTTAATTGATCTTGATATTGTAGAGATTTCTTGCTCTCTATTTCCATTATTTTTGCCGTCTTTTGCCGACATCAACTGAAGATAATCGATGATGATCAATTCAACATCGTATTGTGACTTTAGTCTTCGACATTTCGCTCTAAAATCGAAAATACTTAGACCAGGCGTATCATCTATGTATATAGGTGCAGTAGATAATTTTTTGATTCTTGAATGGAGTTGCTGAAATTCATCATCCCGTAAATTACCCTTCCTCAATTTTTCTCCTGGTAACCTTGATTCGCTTGACATTAATCGTTTGACCAATTGAACACATGACATCTCAAGTGAAAACACGGCAACGCCTATATTATGGTCTACAGCTACATTTCGAGCCATAGACAATACAAAAGCAGTTTTACCCATACCAGGTCTTGCAGCCAAAACAATCATATCCGACTTTTGCCATCCAGCGGTAATTTTATCCAAATCGTGAAATCCTGTTGGCACACCAGAAATTCCATCAGAATTTTGCGCTGCTTTTTCAATTTCGTCAATAGCTTCTCGAACCACATTTTGCATGCTTGAAGCTTGTTTGCTCATGTTGTTTTCAGCAATTTGAAATAAATTTGATTCAGCCGTATTGAGCAAATCAAATACATCTTTTGTTTCATTGTAGGAATCTCTAATAATATCACTACTCACACGTATGAGTTCACGTTTGATGAATTTTTCAGAAATAATTCGAGCGTGATATTGAATGTGAGCAGAAGAAGCAACTCGATTGGTTAAAGAGGAAATATATGCGGCGCCGCCAGCAGCTTCTAATTCACCGTTTTTTTGAAGCTTTGCAGTTACAGTAACGAGGTCAATTGGTTTAGTGGTTGCAAAAAGTTCAAGGATGACTTTGAATATATATTGATGTTTTGGGTCGTAAAAACTATCTTGATTAAGAATGTCAATAGTATCATTTACAGCTTCCTTCTCTAGCATCATAGCACCGAGTACAACTTGTTCAACATCAATTGCCTGAGGGGGAAGTTTCCCACCATCACTATTGAAATTACTTGTGTTTTTTACTCTAGAAATCGGTTTTCTCTTGTCTGATGCATCCATGAAACAAATATAGGGATTAGTCCATCCCAAAGTAACTCAATCTAGATTATATTTTTCAAATAATTGTTAATAGACGTTATCAACAATTGTTAATTAAGTTTCAATTCTTTGATGGCTTTTTTGGTTCCGATTTCTCTTGTGATATAATCCTTTTGATACTTCGGACTTCGTGCAGGTGAGTACTCACGACCATAAAAAATGATCTGTAAATGCAATTTATTCCATAGGTTTTCAGCGAATATTTTTTTTGCATCCTTCTCAGTTTGCATGACATTTTTACCTGAGGTTATTCCCCACCTCGTGAGTAGCCTATGGATGTGCGTATCCACAGGGAAGGCAGGTATTCCATACGCTTGAGCAACAACAACAGACGCAGTTTTATGACCTACCCCAGGAAGTTCTTCCAGTAGCTCCATGTCTTTGGGTACAACACCTTTATATTTTTTTACCAAAATTCTTGAAAGATCGAAAATAGCTTTAGATTTTCGGGGTGATAGTCCACAGGGTCGAATAATGGATTGAATATCATCCACATTTTGCTTACTCATATCAAAAGGGTTATCTGCCAATTGAAATAAGGCTGGAGTTACCTTATTTACTCTTTCATCTGTGCATTGAGCAGATAGCAGAACAGCAATTAAGAGGGTATAAGGATCCTTATGATCAAGTGGTACAGGTGTTTCTGGATAAAGCCTCTCGAGTTCTTGAATAATGTATGTCGCCTTTTCTTTTTTCGTCATATTACAGTAGGTTAAATGTGACAATATGGAGAATATTGGGATGTTCTATTAAAAAATATAACAACCAAGGCGTTGTTACTATTAGAATAGCATAATGACCGAAAACAAACCAACCATTATTTTTTCTAAAGAGAAGGAAAAATATAAGAGGGAGCAATGAGACTGACATTACTATAGAGTAGCCCCAATAAAAACTTGGTCCGTTTGGAGAATATGATATCTTTTCTTCACGTAGTAATCCTTCATCTCTATAAGTAATATAAATATCATGCAGTAAATATGGTGTTGTGTATAGAGTAAGTTCGGGTTTTTTGCGTATTGATACATGTCCTTTCTGAAGGGAGAATTCTCCTAAGTTGGTGGTTATTACATTTTCTTTAGAATAGTTCTTTAGATGTATAATACGAAGTGGTTGTTGTGTAGGGTTTTCATATTGATCCAATGACATGAAAATACAAACAAGTAGACCTACAGCAACATTGATTCTAATCCAATTTCGTCTCCAGCCTTTTCTGAGGCTTAAATAGAATTGTTGAATCTCTTTTTCCTTTCTTAGTACTTTTTCAGCATGTTTCTTTCTGCTCTCTTTTTGGTATTCATTCCATTTTTCAGCTCTTGTCTTGGTTTTATATTTGGTCCTTTTCTCCTTTTTTGATGATGGGTTGATGAGTGCTTCATAAGCCTCGTTGATTTGAACAAACTTTTCATGAGCTTTTGGGTCATCATTTACATCAGGGTG
>MDTD01049172.1_pt1 | contig 10885 bp, 11 predicted proteins | sample 811221 | NCBI WGS metagenome assembly MDTD01 (sample SAMN05326646, study PRJNA326480) | marine metagenome | isolation source: seawater | place: Pacific Ocean: South West | collected 2011
CCGTCGGCGCCGTCGACGAGCGTATTGTAAACATCGTTCACCTCGGCACGCGTTGGCGATGGTAAACTAATCATGGATTCCAATAAGTTGGTCGCAACATAGACCTTACGGCCCATCTCCTTTGCAGTGGAGATGATTGCCTTTTGAACCTCTGGAATTCGTTCTAATGGAACCTGACGCGACAAATCCCCCCGATCAATAAGCAAAGCATCCGATGCTTCCGCAATTTCACTCAGCTGCGATAACCCTGCCAGAGACTCGATCTTCGAAATGATGAAGGCCCCCTCATCCGTGAGCGTTCTGATCAATTCAACGTCGTCCCGGCAACTTGCGAAGGACAACGCAAAATACCGCAGCTTGAATCGGCGCCCTATGGCAAGGCTTTCTCGATCATTTTCCGTTAATGGGTCAAGCAAGATTTCCCGATCGACTGTGACGGCTTTATTGCGGCCAATCGTACCACCGTTAAGAACGCGCATGGCGACGCCATCGGCATCTTTAGCGGTTACCTGAACGAGGACAGAATTGAAATCAATGCTGATAAAATCACCGATCTGGAGCGCATCGACGATCTTGGTGGGATAGAAATTGAAGCCTTCGGAGCTACCTTGAACCCGCTCGCGGAAACCATAAACGACGCTGTTTTCGACGAGTTCGATCTGCTCTTCGCTGAAATCACCGGTTCTGATCTGAGCGCCTTCGGTATCAAGGCAGATCGGTACATCGGTAAACGCTTGGATGTCTGTAATAAGCTTTGGAAGTTCGTTCGCCTTCGTGTGCGAGAGATTTATACGAAAAATGCCAACCCCTAATTCTTCCAGCCGTTCGATCACCTGCGGATTGAAGGAAGCGGGTCCCAACGTGCACAAAATTTCGGTATTCCAAAGCTTCATATTCCGCCTATGAAAAATTTCGGCACATTCCTATGCGTGAGCGGCTTTCGACGCCTAGTCCACCATCGAAATATTGCTGCGCACCACAGTGAACACCGACGTACCCGTGCCACTGTCACAGATAGAATTTTTTTCCATCGGCTCTTGTAATCTCAAGATACTCATACAGATCGGAAAGTCGCTGGCGCAACCGATCATTTTCAGCCGCTAACTCGGTAATCTCAGTTGAATTGTTCGCTTCGCCCGGCGACGCCGTAATTCCGGCAGATGGACAGTCCCGGCGCAGTCGCGTGATTTCTTCATCCTGTCTGCTGACATGCAACCCATAGCGGTCGCACTCTTTCTCGAGCGTCGAAATTTGTGCCTGAGCTTCCAAGAGCAAACCCTGAACCTTTTCTAGCAACTGAGCATAGGCAGAACATTGCTGACGCAGTTCTTCAACGGTTTTCGCTTCATCAGTGGTCATTTTCAGCTTCCGACGCCTGGATCAACCAAGCACTTTCACACAATCTTTTTGCAAAATCCCAACCAACATGTCCATCCTTAAGCCCGGGGCCTATGGCGCCACAATTTCAGCGAATTTATTCACATCAATCTTCGGGAAACCCTCTAAGGCGCTGTCTGGGCAGACATTAAATATCATCGGAAGTTCTATATTAAACATAAGCGAGAGCATCCGAAGTGTAACGACAGATACCTCGTTAACCTGAATCGCATCCCAGCGCACCCAGTCGCGGACATGCTGGCGGAGGACCGGGTCGCTCCTGTCCTGTGCATGATACCGCTCATCAAGTTCCTTGTAATACAGCCTGCTATCTTTCGACGGGTCATCGTCCTCCACACGCTGATCGAATCCGAAAAGAAAAACCCGGCGCGGGTTGCCAAGAACAACCGCGCATAATGCCAATAAAAAGGTGTTGATATCGGGGAACCGCAATGGATATCTAGGCGTCGGCGGCAACTGATTATCCGTCCTGAAACCAAAAATCTGTTCTTTATGATCGCCTAAAAATTCGACTTCCGGGTGGCCAGCACTGTTATCCGTGGCGAACGAGCTTAACAACGCCATCGTCGGGTACGACTGCTCCAGTAGAGACTTCAACTGAGACGCATTCTTGATCAGAACCTGTGGGTGAGAGAAACATGCAATCGACATCCGCGCACCCACAGGTGCCAAGATATCTGATGAAACAATTGCGAAATTATTGATGACGAGATGCACGAGACCGTCGCGTGCCAAAAGCGGCGCCTGCTCCGCAATCGCCTTGATCGATGGCCCACCCCCAAAAATGCAGACATCCTTGCCTTCGGTCACCTTCCTCAACTGCAACAATTGTTCGGCAATTGAGACCGGATATAGGTCGGGGTTGCGAAAATAAACGCCTTCGCCATCGACGCAGCATATATCGCGCATTGCCTGGTCCGCTTCGTCTTCCCAGCCGCCCAAATACGCTGCGACGGGCTTGAGGCCCGCAGGGTCACGAACAGCTCTGGAATGATTTCTGGTATCGATGGAATCGACAACCTCACGAAGATAGACCTTCGATTCGTCAAGGTTTCCATTCAAACGAAGCGCCCGACTTGCCAGCAAAAGTGTGAGTGGCCTGCGGTGTTCCGGTAGTGCGATGAGGCGTTCTGAATATTCAACGGCTTTCGAATATTTGCCATGCGCGGTAGATAGAAGAGCGAGTTGGTTTAGTGCCAACGGATAATTAGGATCTATCGCTAGAACACGCGCGTATATCTCCTCCGCCATTTGCAATCCGCGGCCCCTACGGCACAGGATCGACGCACCCTTACAGAGGACTTCCGGGTCATTGGGCGCCAGCGCCATAGCTTGAAATGCGGGTTCAAGCGCGCCGTCATCCAGATCCATGAGTGTTCTATATGACGCGGACCGGAACAGTTTTTCGATCGTTTCCGGTATATCCTCCTGGTCGGTTGCGCTGACTTCGTCCATTAATTTAAACTTGTTCGATTTATGAAGATTACAGGCAACTATCGACCTATGCCGGTCAATTGTCGAGCAACCCGGTGCAATATACGATGAGCCATTCCGAAAAAAGCTGGCGTATTTCAGAAGACGTTACTTTCGTCGTTTCTGGCAATGGAATGCTTGCTTCCAACCACCGAGCGAAGTCGCACGTTTGGATCGACAGCGCTCTGATCTCCGCCCTAATCGGAGACGGACAGGAAGGTCCATTCGGGCTTGCGGACCGAACGGAATTCACGAACTACGAAGGCCTCTTGGCGAACCCAACTGGTCAGTCAAAGGTGGTTACATTCGATTATATCGAATTCTCAAAAATACCTGATGCGCTGGATTATCTCGAAGGCAAGATGATCGTGATCCGCGACGATGCGAAATATGCCAAATATTTCGCGAAAAAGACGTCACTCTTGGATACCGAACACCTTGGAACCTTTCATCAACGCCTCGGCGTTGAGCTCTTATTACATCGCCGCGTTGACCCTGGAGAATGGTGGTATAACCAAAAATATGATCCACAAAGCGAAGATCTTCGCGAAGGCCTCTATAAGTCCGTCCAATTCGCCTTCATCGACAGTTACGCACGCCGCCGCGATATGTCCGGAAAGTCTATCTTGGATTTCGGTTGCGGGGCAGGTCTCGCTGCATCTTGTTTTGCCGCAAGAGGCGCCCAAGTCGCTGGGATCGACCCGAGCCTTAAGTTACTGACGAAAGCATCTCGCGATATCGGCGCACCCTTTACACCAATTCATATGAACCTTGCTGCTGACGACCCACTATCGGCATTAACTGACAAAAAATTCGATCTGATTTGGCTGGCGGATGTTCTGCTACTATATTTCTACCCACCTTCCCCTGAGCCCACGTCTATGTCTCCGACAAAACTATTGCGCGAACTGGGCGGACGCCTTAACGAAAATGGCCAGTTGGTGGTGCTGCAGCCGCACGGTGTCTTTTGGCTCGCCCCATGGCTCGGGAGCGATGGCATGCCCTTTACAGCCCTGACGGAATATCGAAACCGGCTCTATTCAGTCTCACCATCGCTAGCCGAAATGTCGACAGCGATTGCAGACGCAGGTCTGCACATAGACCGCATCCATGAACTGACACCTGATGAGCAGCTGGAAACGGAACCCCTTGGGTACAACTTTGCCCGAGAATTTCCGCTATGGTGGGCCTTTGAATGTCGACAGAACGCTGGCGTTCCCGAATGAAACTGCGAGGAACGGTCGATACAGGAAAGCCCCATGTCTTAAGTGGACATCGTGTATAACGATGATAACAATCATACGCGACGCTTCCACTCCTATACCCGTTATGCTCGAAAAGATATGGGCTATCGGGACCTGCCGTTCAATTTTCAGGGACTTTTATTCGACAACGGGCTGCTGCTCAGTGGCATGGGCAAAAATATTTTTGAAAGCAATCCTGCACTCGCCGAAGGCATTGTCGAATTCAGTCGACAAAGCGCCATCTGACAATTAGCGGACACCACAGCACAGTGCGAAAAGATAGTGCGCCATCGCATGAAATCCGGTGTGCACGACTTCGTCATTCATTGAAAATATGAACACGTTTTGAAAAGACTTCAGCATCGTCTTGCGCAACTCAGCACCCGATTTGCAATTCACGTGGCCACGGCGGCTTTGGCTCGACGCGTGGACCTGGCTCTCAAGCGATGGCATTCCGATTATCGCAATACCGTCCTGAACAATTGAACCTGCCATATTCTTGATGAATGAGCCTTCATCGGCGGGATTAATATGCTCTAAGACATCCAACGAAAAGGCGGCGTCGAAAGGTCCTTCTACTGGTCCCTGCAGAATGTCGTGTACACGTAAATCGAGGGTCCAGCGATCCTGAATACGGGCTTGAGCGTCCTCGATGAATAGAGGATCAAAATCGATCGCGGTGACTTTGGGGACGAACTGCTGGACAACACGAATTCCAAACGCGTCGGCGCACCCGACTTCGAGGACGGAGTTTTTTCCCTCAAGCAAACGCGCAACGAACTTGTAACGCGCAAGCTGGAAGCCTAGACGTTTGGGATCGTCATACCAAGTCTGATTGCTCATTAACCCCATTCGAAAACGACCCACTTCGTTTTCGACATCAAACAAATCTTCGTATTGGTCTTCCTTCGTTTCTCTAGAAGTCATCGAAACGCAAAATCCCATCCAACACGCAATTTATGGCTTATGGACATAGTTATGGGGCAAATTCTTGATATACTCCCAGTGGCGCTCAACCCATTCAGCCACCTCGTTGAAGCCAGTTTCCAATTCAATTTCCGAATTCCACCCAAGTTCATTCCGTGCCGCAGAAGAATCAATCTCATAAACAGCATCCTGCCCAATACGCTCATCGACATTGAATGCGACCTCCTCAAGCGAATATCCCATTTGCTCAGCAATGCGGGAAACAACGTCGCGTACAGAAATGCCCGATGGCGGCGATAAATGGTAAATTCTGCCAATTTCCCCACGTTTCAGCACCGCGTACTCACCGCGCGAAACATCGCGAACGTGGATATAGGATTTCACCGCCCGGCCACCGCCATGCAAGGGGATTTTTCGTCCAAGCCGAATGTAGATGGCCGATCGCATGATTATTTTGAAAAGTTGCTGTCGGGCGCCGTATACATTCGTCGCCCGAACAGACAGCAACGGTAGGCCCTGGTGCTGTTCATAGGCCTTCAAAAGCATATCCGCCGCAGCCTTGGATGCCGCATACGGCGTACTCGGATTCATTGGTGATTGTTCGGTGATTGTCCCGACGCAAGACCCGTATACCTCGGGCGATGAAATATGCAGATAGCGCTCGACGTAGTCGTTTTCGGAAATGTGCTTAAGGATACAAGCAAGCGCGGTGCAGTTTGTCTGAAACCACTGATCGGGATGATCCCAGCTCGGACCGACTTCGCTCTGCGCGGCGAAATTGACTATCCAACGCGGTTTCTCCGCATCCATAAACGCTAAAAATGTATCCATATCTAGATTGAGATCGAACCGTTTGAAGCGAAAGCGTGATAGTTCCGACCTCTCACTATATCGGAGGAAAAGCCCTTCCTTCTGGATCGAGCGGCTCACGCCAATGATCTCAAGGTCATCGTCATCAAGCAGTAAGTCGATAAAGTCTTGCCCTGAGAAGGAGTTACTTCCTATGACGAGAACCTTTTGCATCCAGTAACCCAAGCACCTCTTTCAAGAGGAAATACAGCCAAGTATCGGCACCTAACTCATCGAAGTCGAAATTTAGAATGCAAATTTATTGCCTAAATCAATGACGCGGGACAATACATAATAATTTTGGCCGCTGCACACCTCGATCGAGAGGCACTCTTATCGAAGTAGAAGTTGATCGCGTCTAAACCGAAAAACGCAGAACGCGCTCCCATTCATGAAATTCGTGCAAGCTCATCAGCTGTAGCCCAATATGCCTAACAATACTTAACCAGCTCAATGCCCCAAGTGAACATTTACAACCAACCTTCGAGAACAATTCAACTCTGAGGCCGGGAACCGGATGACGGACACATCCCGGTACGCCCATGATGATCTGGCGGTTGCACCGGCAACATTCGATATCGCAACGTTTCTCTATATTGCCGGAATCGAAGGCTCCATAGCGGTATCACCGATATCCAAATTCGAATTATCGAAAATACTGGTGATGCGTTCAGACGCACAACCTCAAGGGGTATCCATAAGCTCGAAGGATCAAAACATAGCCATTCCGATCTGCAGCTCCGGCTTGAAAACATTTTACTCCCTGTTGCAAAGCTCCTACCGTCCTGTTTCAACGCAGCGATAGGTCACACGCCGAAGGAATATTCGAACTTAAATCCACGAACTTTCCCGTTGGCTACACCATCGACGACCAAGGATTGATTATTTTGAATAAAATTTTCTGCTCGCGCTTCATTTCGGAAAGGCGATAGGCAGCCACCGCGCAACACCCGACGCTCTTGACCTGACAAGAAAATGCCTGGATCAAAATACTGACGGGAGACATGCTATTGTCATTAGAATGCGCGACTTGCCGTAACACCACCAACTCAACAGCAATATGGACGCCGTCATTCGATCTCATCCCCAAGACATCCAAACCGACTTTGAGCAAGTGGTCGAATATTTTCCCTCCCCGATGAGAACGTCATGCTGACAAACGATTGGGCGTTGCGCTGCATTGGCCATGACGGTGCGGAAAAGGGTGAAGTGGAGGAGCAGTTCGGACAAAAGCTGATATGTTTCGGCGTTTCGGGAGGATGGATGTCTGCATCGCCTAGTCGCCCCCTACACCTAAAGTCCAGGAGGGCGTTCTACGTTCCTCTCACATTCGCCGTAGTTGCGGAACCAGCACCAACTTTCGTCTTTGGCGTTGACGGTAACGCTGAACAGATGGCCAGATCGACAAATTATGCTACTGCCAGCCCGAATTTTCGTTTCAACACCGACGTTGAGAAACAGCAAACGATGTCCCCCGCGCTCCGAGCAGATGCGTAAAGACTTGACGCTTATATAGAGCTCAACCTGTTGGCGGCAGAACATCTCTTCAAAGTGAAACGTCCAATGATCTACAATGTGTCACCAATGAGTATGATCAAATCATTTCCTCGCATCGATTACGAGACAGTCTTCGAATTGCAGAAAGCTTGAAAAGATGTCTGACCGGAGTCTCCTAGCCTTCTACGACCTCGAAGTCTCGCCGATCAGTTTTGATTTCGCCGTATTCGTTATACTGGCAGAACTGCACAGGCGGCGCTTGTCGGCTTCGCAATTGAGAATTGCGATTGTTCCGGGAAAGCAGGATGGCTTTAGAGAGGATGACACTGCATACGACACGGACAACAAACGTTGGCGACTGCAGAATATCCTGCTGCCACTTACGGCACTCTTGGATACAGACATCGCGGTTGATGTCTGTATTGAACGAGAGAGCGCGGCGGCGCTCGAAAACGAACATCAGGGCGAGGTATTTCCGGAAAACTATTCCGTCGCGGATCCCATCGCAGAATTTTTCCTGTCTTCCGTTGTCGCCGCATCGACACGAGGCGAAAGTATTCCTTCGTTCCGAGCCGGATCACAATCCATAAGCTATATGACACAATGGCTCTCCGATCACGTGGGCGACCGAAAACCTATAGTGATTACTCTGCGGGAGAGCGATTACAATAAAAATCAGAATAGCAATACATCCGCATGGCTAAACTTTGCAAAAGAACTGGATTCTTCTACCTACACTCCTGTCATCGTACGCGATACGGCAAAATGTTTTTCACGTCAGTCTGAAGAATTTGACGGTCTGCTTACCTGTCCGCTAGCGTCGATAAATCTGCAGCTGCGGATGGCGCTATATGAACTTGCCTGGCTCAACATGATGGTCCCCAATGGCCCCGGAGAACTTTGCCGGCTGAGCGATACCGCGCGGTACCTCTATTTCAAGGTGGTCAACGGCACCGCGGATACAACATCATCCTTGCTTATTGCATCTCAGGGTATTGAATTTGGGGGCCAGCTGCCCAACGCCACGGCGCTTCAACGTTTGGTGTGGGAAGCAGATGATCCAGAAATAATCGCCCGCGAATTTTTCGCGATGGCGCAAGATATCCGCGCCGCTGGAGATCCGCACTGTCTGCCCCCCTCGCCTGAAAACGCCCGCGCCCCAATCGAAACAGCCGTACAGCTGCAAATGACAGGCCGGTTGGAGGAAGCTGCCTCAATCTACCAAGAAATTGTGCGCACCGATCCGAAAAACGCCGACGCTTGGCATTTTCTCAGCATTATCGCGCAGCAAACCGGTCATCTTGAAGCCGCCGAGCAAATGGTGCTACGCGCCGTATCGCTGAAAGACGATCAAGCTAACTATTTCGTCACAATCGGGCACATCGCGGAGAGTCTCGATAAGCTAGAAGACGCGAAAGCCGCATTTACTAAAGCTATTGCGATTGACCCTGACGACGCCGGCGCACATGCTGATTTGGCCGATTTATTGCACAAAATGGGCGAAACGGTTCAATCGGAAGCTTCCATGATGCGTGCACTTAATTTGGCACCTCGTACTGTCGAATACTTCGAAAGGGCAGCGAAGCAATTGCGCGAAAACGGCAATATGACAGAAGCGGCAAATTTTTATGCACGGGCTGTTGAGCTTCGCGAAGAAGCAAGCGAAATTGCCCTAAAGAAAGCAGACGAATTCTCAGAGGTTCCACAGATTACACTTGGAATTAACTAAAGTGAAACACCGCACTGGAAGCGGGAATCAGTAACCAGGGGAAATCAAAATTGAGTAAACGGCGCCTTGCATTGGTAGTACCCAACCAACGTTGGCACAAATTCGATCTGATTACGACTTGGAACATTCCACCCCGAACCTTGTGTCAGCTCGGTGCATGTGTCGAGGATATCGTCGAAGTCAAAATCATCGATGCCCAAAATTATCAGATGTCTATTGAGACATTCTGCAAGGAAATCAGCGACTATAACCCTGACTTCGTCGGTATCTCGATCCTTAGCACGGAGTACGCCGATACGCTCGATCAGGCCGCCCGGGCAGTAACGGAGACGGTCCCTGATGCCGTGGTAATCGCCGGTGGTGTGCATGTCACGACAAAATTTTATGACGTCATCAAGAATCCGGATATCGATTACGCCTGCCGAGGCGAAGGGGACAATGTGTTACGCGAGCTTCTCTTACACCTCATTGACGGCGATCCTCTGCCGTTGAAAGGACTTGTGTATCGGGATGGCGACCGGGTCGTAAGGCAGGAAAAGGCCACGGTACCAGATCTTTCTGTACTTCCACCACCGAATTACGAACTCGTGAACGTTGATGATTACACCCACACGCTGCCTCGCTATGGCCCTGGCCGTTATCCTGAGACACCGGGGATTTGCCTAACAGTCTCACGCGGTTGTCCTTACGAGTGCAGTTTCTGCCAGGTGCCGATGATTTCCGGGCGTAAGATTCGGATGCATGCGCCGACACAAATTGTCGACGAATTGGAACTCCTCAAGATACAATATGGTATCAAATCGTTCGTGCTCTATGACGACAACCTCTTCGCCATGAGAAAGCAAGCGAAGGAGTTGTTGCGCGAAATGGTCGACCGCAAGCTGAACCTGAAATGGCATGTCAGCAGCTTTGCGATTTTCGTGATCGACGATGAAATGCTCGATCTAATGAAGGCTGCTGGATGTATCGGCGTGAATGTCGCCATCGAATCAGGAAGCCCTCGGGTCTTAAAGGAAATTATCAACAAGCCGATCAAGGATCTGGAAGCCGTCCCTAGCCTCATCACAAAAATTAAGGCCCGGGACATGTATGTGTTGGCGAATTTCATTATCGGATCGCCGGGAGAGACTTGGGAGGAAATCCGAGAGACCATAAGCTTTGCGGAGAATTGCGGCGCCGACTACTGCAAGTTCTTTATCGCCGTTCCGCTCGAAGGTACGGACATGTACGAAATGGCGCGCGAACTAGACGCCTTCGAACTCGACCACAGAGCCGATACCCCTAAACTGGATTGGCGATTTTCACAATTGAAGTCAGACGAGTGGACATCAAAAGACGTGAGCATTCTTCGGGTTTACGAGTGGGATCGAATAAATTTCGCGCCAGAACGAATTGAAAAAACAGCGGAAATTTGGGGCGTTTCAATTGACGAGCTAAACCAAATTCGACATCAAACGCGGCTGGCTCTTCAAAGCGAGGCAATGACAGCTTGAGGTGCTAACCGGACATATCGATTAGAGGCCGCCCAATCCGCCCATTCTCCAAATCGTCCAAAGCATCGTTGATTTCTTCCAGTGAGTAAGGTGGCGAAATCATTGGTTCGACGTCGATTCGGCGCTCAGCCATCAACGAGACGAAGTGCGGGAAATCGCGATCCGGCACCGAATCACCGCCCCATGTTCCCAAGAGGCTTTTCCCAGGTTGAACTGCAGCGGATCCAGCGCGATCGTTTGGCCCTTTGGTGCTTGCCCGATAACCACAACTCGCC
>MDTD01071525.1_pt1 | contig 10885 bp, 7 predicted proteins | sample 811221 | NCBI WGS metagenome assembly MDTD01 (sample SAMN05326646, study PRJNA326480) | marine metagenome | isolation source: seawater | place: Pacific Ocean: South West | collected 2011
CTGTCAATATTGTATTCAAGCTTTCACTTGTCAACTCCAATTCACGATTACCATTACCATAACCATCCAATCGGGTAATACGAGGACTTGTACCGTAATTCGCGGATTGAACTGTCCCATCGTTTTCTGGAGATGGGTTGTGGGGGGTTGCAGAGACTACTTTTACAGCTCCAACAGCTGCTTTTCTGGAGGGTATGTAGGGGAGCTTTTGACCGCCCAACAGTTCGGGGTCATATGGATTGTAATCCATATAATTATTGTAGGCGTATGATATGGCTACATAAAAATAGGTCTTGTGGTTGACCAACTCAGGGCTGCCTTGAGCAAATAAATCAGACGTCACCCGAAAGGAATGCTGGATGCCTACATTTGATCCATCAACCTTCTCTACGGGAATGGAAGCCTGCAAATCATCATCAAATTCAAAATTTATAATTCGGTCTATATCGTCCTCAATATCACACTGTGCAACAAGCCTAGCCTGAGTAGGGTCATTTAACTCAGAAATAGATACCGCATCGTCCCTCAACTGAAAAATTTGATACCCCTGAAAACGATAGAACTTATCAGCATTGGGATCATCAGCTGCTATGAAGGGGTCAAACTCTTCATATCCTTCTTGATAGTTATTTGAAGAACTGGAATTCGACAAGAACAAAACCAATTCATTTTCCAATTCTTGAATTGACAGATCAGGGGAGTGTGGACCTTCTAAAACTTTAAAACAATTCTCAAAAAGCGCTTGTGCCTTATCGTCAGCTTTTCTTAAAGCCTCTACAGACTCAAACGGATCTCCTCCTTGAGCCCTGGCCCATGCAACGCCAACTGTGATGTTGTTTACTGCTCCAGGCTTTAGAATAAATGGTCCAGCGGACTGAACAAATCTTCTGTCATTTGGAGGATTATTGCTCGTTTGTTCTGTCCATGGCTCTTGAGGCACACCCTGTGTTCCCCACCCTAAAGGATCGGTATCTCCAGGAAACATGAAGTCGCACGGAGTATTTGGATCGGCATCGGCATCAGATACGTGCCCACTACCACCATAAATAAATTTGGTTCCGTCTTTCCAGTACCCTTTTAAATAGTTATAATAATCTGCTGCGGCTACAGGGTCTGTTTGATTTGGGTTTGCTCCATTTGTGGTATTCGAATAATACAAAAAGCGTCTCATTCCAAACCGCTCATTATCCACGATACCATCTCCAAAGCCTATTCCGTTTAGAGCTTCATTTTGATTTATTCCAAAAGCATTGTCGACCCCATCATCATCTTGATAAGGACCCTCAAAAAAATCCACACCAACAGCTGGAGGTGAGGTTCCATAACCTTTGAAACCACTGTTGTCACCGTCAAAATTATCTCCATTGTAATAATAGGCCAAGCCTCTATTGACATCGCAACCCACATAATCATCATAAGGATCTCCTAATGCGCCATCAGTAAAAAAGCCAAAATAAGTATCATACAAAGTTTGTGTTCCTCTATTAATCAATTCATAATTATAGAAAGTCATGTTATTGACTTCATCATTTGAGGCAAATGCAAAAGCCTGTGCCCTAATTTCCATGCCTATCGGATCTGCACCAGTTTCAGTGTGTATGTTTCCCTTGTCATTCATGACCCACCAAAAATTAATATCTCCATACAAAGAAACGGTCCTATCAATGGTACACTCTTTGGTTCGATTCACATCATGCCAGGGATAATCACCATCTTGCCAGTTATAGTCACCATCTTCATTGTTGTCGTAAAAAGGTGCTAAATAATAATCCTGGCCGGCACCAAGGTCTCCATGAGCGGGCCATTCTTGAATTATCAATGGGACGGTATAGCCTGGAAATAAAGTTGCTTGAGTGTTAGTTCCGTTTTCAATGTCATCTTGACCAGCCTGGTGCCATCCAATGAATTCTCGAATCATATCCTGAGTTGTAACATAATGTTTATCGTACTTTTCACAGGTTTCGTAATTGGTTTGCGCATAAACCTGAGAAAGAGGACCCGTCCAATAATCTTGGCCATTTCGATACCTCAGAGCAGCCAATTTTAATTGATTGTTTACATCTGTTCCACCAAGCCACAATGCAGCCGTGAAAAGAGCCATGATTCCTGAATTTTTCGGTACTTCATACTGTGAGAAGTTCTGACCTGGCACTTGCCACAAATTTCCCGCAGTATGAATCATCGCTCTAACATTATTGAGCTCCATATATGTAGTGGTATTGGGGGGAGTGCAGCCTGCTCCTTTTTCAGTATAGATCAGAGGTTTTTCTCCCTCCAACAACTGGGCATTGAGTCCAAAAGAAAAAAAAAGAAAGAAAGATAAAACAAGTCTCATAAAACGAATTTACAGAATTTAACATTATGAGTTGTCGATTTCGGGAGTAAAGGCATTTTTTATGTGCTCAATCTTATAATTTTTTAATCCCCCAATCATAGAAATCACATCAAAACGAGACTCATGATTTGGGAAGTAGGTATGAATCACTCGATCAGCTACTCGAATAATCTTTTTTTGTTTGCCACGATTCACTGATTCAAAAGGCTTTTTATGGCAGTCAGATAACAATGATTTGACCTCAACAAAAACGATTACTCCATTTTTCTCACAAACTATGTCCACCTCGTATCTCCCAACTCTTTTATTCCTGAAATGAATAACAAAGCCGTTATTTTTCAAATAATTTTCGGCGACCTGTTCTGATTCTTTTCCTTTTATGTACATATTATTTTTTCTCTAGGCCTATTAAATTTACATTTTTAAATCCATTCATTTTGAAAGCGTCTGAAAGAATTAAAATTATCTTTATGTCTTCGTTCAAGAAAATCAAGCATGAAAAATATTTTCATTAAAAACATCAAGGGTCTCGTTCAGGCCGGGGAAAATCTGCCCAATATTGTTTCTGGAGATGGCAGTGATGCCCTCCACGTTATTGATGATGCATTTCTCGCTCTCGAAGAAGGAAGTACTGTAGTGGCCTATGGCCCCATGTCTGATTGGGAAGGCATCGATGACTGGAGAGATCTTGAGGTGATTGATGCCGAAGGATGTTACGTTTTTCCTGCTTTTTGTGATTCACACACCCATACCGTTTTCGCTAAAACAAGAGAAGAAGAGTTTGTAGACCGTATAAGAGGCCTAAGTTATGAAGAAATTGCCCTTAAAGGGGGTGGGATTCTTAATTCAGCGGAAAAGCTTTCTCATTCTTCAGAAGAAGAACTTTATGCACAGGCTAAAATAAGACTGGAAAAAATGATTACTTATGGCACAGGTGCTGTAGAAATAAAATCTGGTTATGGTCTTTCTGTGGAAAGTGAGCTTAAAATTTTAAGAGTCATCAAAAGATTAAAACAATCCCTACCCATTGAAATAAAATCTACATTCTTGGGAGCGCACGCATTCCCGAAAGAATTCAAAAATAATCACGAAGGTTACATAGAATTAATCATTAATGAAATGCTACCTATTATTGAAAACGAAAAGCTTGCTGAATACATCGATGTTTTTTGTGAGCGTAATTATTTTTCAGTGGATGAAATGCGTCAAATTCTTGATGCTGGTAAAAAACATGGCCTCATACCAAAGGTTCATGTCAATCAGTTTTCTTCCATGGGGGGAATTATTGCGGCAATCGAATATGATGCTATTAGCGTTGATCATTTGGAGGAATTAAGCGCAGACGATATACAGGCCCTGAAGGGAACGAAATGCATGCCTACATTTCTTCCTGGATGTTCTCATTTTATCGATATTCCCTTTGGAAATGCGCGAGCACTTATTGATAATGATATTCCTTTTGCTCTGGCCAGTGATTTTAATCCAGGATCAACGCCATGTTTCAACATGACACAAATTTGGTCTTTAGCTTGTATAAAAATGAAGCTGACACCTCGGGAAGCCTTTAATGCACTGACGATAAACAGTGCTTATGCCATGGGGCTATCCAAAACACATGGAAAGATTAGGCTTGGAGCAAGCGCCCCCATTGTCCTTACTCATGAAATCCCCTCTCTAGAATACATCCCATACTCTTTTGGAGAAAATACCATACAACGCGTTTTTACAAAGCCACTAGTTCAAACCTATAAAGACGTATGAGTTTTGTTCGAAAAATCGCTAATTTTATAAAAGAAGAGTGTTTTGAGTTAAGCTCGCTCACTATTGTTGTTCCCTCTGATCGATCGATCGGAAAAATAAAACAGGAGCTTTCAATGGTCTATAAGTCCCCCGTATTTTCTCCTCGGATTATTACGATTGATAAATGGATGGAGCCGACGGGAAAGACACGAGTAGACTCAACAAGACAGCTGATTTATCTCTACCAAGTAAGTAAAAAGATTAAAAGGTTTAATAACCTTAGTTTCGAGGAGTTTTTGGGTTGGGGGAGCACCTTGCTAAACGATTTTAATGAGGTTGACAGGTATCTCCTAGATGCGGACGCAGTATTCAAAAACCTTCGGTCAATCAAAGAGCTAGAGGAGAACTGGGAACTCGATGACGACCAACTGTCTTCTTCTCAAAAAAAATTCAAGGGCTTTTGGGATGAAATCCCAAGGATTTACGAATTGTTCCATCACACTCTTTCTCAGAAAAATAAGATCACTCCGGGAAACGCTTACCGTCAATTTGCAACAAATATTGAACAATATGTGCCGAAAGAAGCAAGCCATCGGTTTCTCTTTGCGGGCTTCAATGCCCTTTCCGTTTCTGAACTCACAGCAATTAAAAAATTAATTCATTCCAAACGCGCATACATCCTGAACGATAGTGATGCTTTTTACACACAAAATTATATTCATGAAGCAGGAAGCTTCATTCGTAAAAACAAAGCTTTTCTAGATGTTGAATCTTCTATTGAAGAGCTCAACCTTATCTCAAAAAAAGCAATACAAGTCAATGTCATTGAATGCACCCAACAAATTGGGCAAGTTAAGATTGCGGCCAAAGAGCTAGATCTTCTATCTAAAGAAGATCAAAACCAAACACTCGTGCTCTTGTGTGATGAATCACTCATAAGCTCAATCGCTAAAAACATCCCAAAAAAAATTGAAAAAACAAATATCAGTCTGGGCCTCCCCATTAAACAGACTGCTATCAAATCATGGATAGACATCTTGTTTCAGATTCAAGAAAATAAAAATAAATTCAACACCGATTCGGTTTACTTTTATGATTTTCAGCGCTTTATAAATCATTCGATTACTATGAGTTGTCTTTCCTTGGACGAACTTTATTTGCTTGGTAATATAGAAAGAGATGCCATTAAAAAAAACAGGATCTTTCAATCACTTAAGAGCCTTCAGAAATCAGAATTGATTACTCAAATTACAACACTATTATTCGAAAAATGGCAGGAAAACTGGGAAAAAGCAATCAACAATATCAGACGCCTTAACGCTATTATTATTGCCAATATTTCAACGGAAAAGTCCTTTGAAAGAACAATACTAACCGTCTTTGATGAATCATTGATTGAATTACAAAACATTATTATTGAAGGCCTACCAACAATGAGCCAAAAAAGTTTTAAGCTCTTTTTTGATCAGCACTGGTCTGGAAAAAACATTTCTTTTAAAGGGGATCAATCAGAGGGAATCCAAATCATGGGGTTGTTGGAAACACGACTTTTAGATTTCAAAAACATCATTGCACTGGGTATGAATGAGGGAAAGCTGCCAGCAACAAATCAAATAAATTCCTTTATTCCGATGGATTTAAGAGTGGCCTTAGGGCTACCAACAACCAGAGACAAGCAAGGGCTTTTTGCACATCACTTCTATCGACTATTGCATCATTGTGAAAAGCTCACCGCCACTTATTGCTCAAATAACGAGCAATTGGGACCTCAAGAAAAAAGCAGGTACCTATTACAACTGGAATTAGAGCTTCAAGGTCAGAACAAAAACATGAGTGTTCAACACCAATTTTACAACGTTCCAATTCAAGACATATCTGCTACGAATTCTCAGGTCATTCAAAAATCCAGTCTTATATACAGTAGAATCGAGAATTACTTTAACAAACCCATTTCAGCATCATCCCTGAATACCTACCTAAGATGTTCACTTGATTTTTACTACAAGTATATCACAGAGCTAGGAGAGGAACAATCGATTGAAGAAGACATTGAAAGCCAACAGTTTGGCTCGTTAATTCACGACACTTTAGAGGATCTCTATGCAAAACACGCCTTATTTGATGAATTTGGCAAAGAATTTTTACCAAAACGTGGGGCTGTTTCAGTAGGTGACCTGGAACAAATGAAAGTGGACTATAAGGAAATTCTTTTCCAACACTTCATGAGCTACTTCGATCAAGAATCACAGCTTTTTTTAGAGGGAAAAAACCTCATAAGTTATACCATTGCACAGGATACAATAGAAAATATGCTCAACAAGGAAATTGAGTATCTAAAGCAACAAACAGATCCTTTATATATTATTCAAGTTGAGGCAAAAAAAGAAATAACGTTAGATATTGATGTTGGTGGTAAAAAGAAAAGCATACGATTCAAAGGGTTCATTGATCGTATTGATAAGATAGGAGATGTGTATCGGGTTATTGACTATAAATCAGGAAAAGTAAAAAGTGAAAACGTCACTTTTAAACTAAAAGACGGAGGACTTATTCCTTCGTTTGCAAGTTGTAAACATGCTGTTCAGCTGGCTTTATATTGTTTGTTTTTTAAAGAAAGTTTTGGAAGATTTCCTCAAGAAGCTATGATTTATTCATTAACCGACGTCTCTCAATTAGACCATAAACTTAATTTTGTAGGAAAAAACATTGCTGAGCTTTGTGAGTTTTTCGAACAGTTCCTTGAAGAGGTAATCAACGAGATTTTTAACCAGGAAATCCCAATGGAGCATAACACCGATGCCCTATATTGTAGTTATTGTAAATAAAAAAACCTGAAAAGAATTTAAAAGTTAAAGTTCAAACTCTTTTCAGGTAATCTGCAAGTTAAATAAAACCAAATATGAACAATTAAAACTGTTCGTATTATTCTAAAGACGTGATAGGTTTGGATTAGGTTGCCTCGGCAGGGTAAAATTAATACAGTGCCTCCTTAATTACAGTGCGGTAATCTTTTATTTCCTCTCTATTTATTTTATGTTCAGCATCTTTTAACAAAGACAACAAATAAAGCAAGTTTTCTTTGTCCCCAATCTCTATTGGGTATTCATTACCTTCTTCATCTTCTTCGTACTGAGCCTGAACATTAAAACATTTTTCTTCCTCAAGGAACTCGTATGTCAAACGTAAAATTTTGACAACCAATGGATCTGCCTCTTCAAGAGCTATAACGCGAAGTTCTTTTAGATCTTCAATAAGCTTGGGAGCTTCTGGGCCCTTCTTTTCAACTTTTGCAAGAATACTATCTAGTTTCTCGTTTGCAACTGCGGTCTTCATAAACTTCGATTAAATATTGCACAAATTTAAAGAGAATCATTGGAATAAAAAGGGAAAAATTAAAAACATTAAAATCAATAAAAGCCTGAAATGATTTCTGACTAAATTATCACAAAAAGAAAGTTTAAATTTGTACTAATGGATTTTTTTCTAAAAGCTTGCAGTATCGGTTTCCTTTTAAGTATCATGATGGGACCCGTATTCTTCATTCTTATAGAAACCAGCATAAGAAGAGGTTTCGGGGCTGCCGTGGCGTTTGATTTAGGTGTATTGTTAAGCGATACTATTTATATTCTTTTAGCTAAGGTTTTTATCGCAGAAGTCACTTTAATTGACACAACTGAAAACAAAGCATTGTTTGGTTTTATTGGAGGTGGACTTTTTGTTGTTTATGGAGTATATAACTTTTTCAAAAAATATCAGATATCGGAAAACAACCCTACAGACTCATCAGAAACCGAAAAAAAAGATTATTTAAGACTCTTTTTGAAAGGTTTTCTGCTCAATTTTGCAAATCCGCTTGTCATCTTTTACTGGTTCAGCGTTATTACTCTTGCAGATCAAAGTGTTGGGGCACAAAGCGGGGAATTCAAGATGTTCATATTTCTTGGTGTGGTTCTTTTGACTTTCTTTCTTTTTGATCTTTTAAAAATTATAGGAGCCAAACAATTAAAGCCCTTAATGACTCCATATTTATTTAGACAAATGAATCGATTGATTGGGATTGTGTTTTTTTTCTTCGGTTTGTTTTTAATACTTCAAAACCTGAATTTACCGGAGCTTTTGACTCAAATAAGAATTTAATGCTTGCAAAAAAAACATCTCTTCATTACTCAATTCTTTGTCTTGTATTTTTCCTATGCACCACTTTATTCGCTCAGAAAGTTGATAAAGACAACCTCACAGATGAAATTCGCCTTTATTGGGATTCTAAAAAAAAACACATTAACTCAAGGGGATGCTACTACACAGATGACCTCATTGGAACAACAACAGAAAAACACGGTAAATGGCGTTTTTACGATTTCAACAGGACCTTGACAGAAGAAAGAAACTATTTTAGAGATCGTATTCACGGCAAACAAGTCACCTACCACAAAGACAGAAATATAAAAACTGAAGCTTTCTTTGTTTTTAATGTACCAGACAGCTCCTACAAAGAATGGAATGAAAACGGCACCTTGATTCTTGAAGGAAATTACCTCATGGGTAGCCCCGATGGTGATTGGAACTATTATTATCCAGATGGGCGCCTCAAAAAAAAAGAATTTGTTTCGAATGATACCGTTTATCTCATAGAGCAGTATGACAATGACTCTTTACACACCCCATTCGTTCAAGATGGAAACGGAGAAATAAAAAGATTTTATAAAAGTGGGAGACTTAAGGAGCTCTATACCTTCACTAGAGGTCTTAAAACAGGTCCTTTTGAGGAACGTATGGCAAACGGAATTATAACTGTTCTCGGATATTTCACAAAGGGGCTTAGAGACGAAACGTGGTATTTCTATAATTCTAACGGTAATGTTGTCCAGGTCACAGAGTATCATTTAGACACCTTAAACGGACGTTATGAAACCTATTTTGCCAACGGGTCTGATAGGACCAAAGGCGAATACAAAAATGGCAAAAAACACGGCCAATGGACCTGGTCAGCTGAAAATCAAAACCTAGAAATGAGTGGAGATTTTGTTGATGGAGAACAACATGGAGAATGGAGGTATTATTTTTCTTCAGGAGAGCTTTCATATATAGCCTATTTTGAACAAGGCATTAGGTCAGGAGATTGGACATACTATTTTAGAGACGGTAGTCTATTTAAAAAGGGAAGCTTCAAAGACGGGAAGAAAACAGGATTATGGATCACCAATTATGAAAATGGGAACACATTAATGCAGGGATTCTATATCAAGGGGCAAGAACAAGGAGAATGGAAAAACTATTGGGAAAACGGAATATTAAAAAACCGGGCTTTTTTTAAAGATGGAGAGCTCAACGGGGCCTGGAAGTCTTTCAGCCCAGAAGGCATAACTTTGATGGAGGGCTCCTATAAAAAAGGCTTAAAAAACAAAGGGTGGAAAACCTTTGACAGTGAGGGTCGGCTATTAAAACTAGAAGGCTTTAAAATAATCAAAGAAGACCATAAGTCCTCTGAAATAGTTGTTGTGGGGCGTGATGTAAATGTGTCAGTATTGCACGGTAAGTTCGAGGCCTACTCTGAAGTGGATCACTCATTAAAAGCTAGCGGAAAGTACAAGAGAGGGGAAAAAAACGGAATATTTATAGACTATTATCGAGGAGGCATCGTGCCGACGGTTGTGGCCCAATACCACAAAGGGAAACTTCATGGCCTTTTTCAGCAATTCAATAAACGTGGTGGAATCGCACACCAAATTGAATATAAAGACGGTTTAAAAGATGGCAGCTTCTTAATATTTAACTCTAGCGGAGAGGTTATTGTTAGAAAAGAATTTTCAAAAGGCCGACAGGTCTATCGATAATCATCCTATTCCGGCTTTAAAAACAGCGTGAGTTCTATAAAGTCATCCACACTCAGCTGCTCAGGTCGTTCTCCAGAAAAACGAGGTGGTAATTCCATGCCATTTGTTATCGGCCTTAATGAATTTCTCAATGTTTTTCGCCGTTGGTTAAAGGCCGTTTTAACTACTCTTTTAAAAAATAATTCGTCGCATCCCAAATGATCTCTTTTATTTCTGACGCAGCGAATCACTCCAGACTTCACCTTAGGGGGAGGGTCAAAAACGTGTTCGTCAACAGTAAATAAATACTCTACATCATAATAAGCCTGCATAAACACACTCAAAATACCGTATTGTTTTTTACCGGGTCCCTGACTTATTCGTTCTGCCACCTCCTTTTGAAACATTCCTACAATTTCAGGAATCTGAAATTTATACTCCAAACACTTAAATAAAATCTGAGAGGAAATATTGTAGGGAAAATTACCGACAACAATGAACGGAGTTTCATCAAAAAGCGTAGAGATATCATAAAGCAAAAAATCCCCCTTAATAATTTGATTCGAAGACAAATCAGAAAAATGATTTTGTAAATAATGAATAGATTCAGAATCAACCTCCATCATATAATACATAGTATAGGCGTCACTCGAAAGAATATACTTTGATAAGGCGCCAGTGCCCGGTCCAATTTCTAAAATGTTCGGGCAATCCAAGGGCCTCGTGATTGATGCTGCAATTTTCGCACAAACGGTTTTGTCTTTCAAAAAATGCTGGCCTAATTGTTTTTTGGGTTTAACCCTCATGTTTAAATTCTTGTATTATATTCAGTTCTGTTCTAAAAGCCGCAAAACGACCTTGAAACTTAACGTTATGCTCATTTTGAAGACTTTGAGCATGCATCGCCTTATACTCTAGCAGTCCCTTTTCTGTGTAGGCAGTATACATGATGGCATAGGTCTTCCCCCCCTGCTCCTCTGCACCAACAAGACGGCAA
>MDTD01076345.1_pt1 | contig 10885 bp, 5 predicted proteins | sample 811221 | NCBI WGS metagenome assembly MDTD01 (sample SAMN05326646, study PRJNA326480) | marine metagenome | isolation source: seawater | place: Pacific Ocean: South West | collected 2011
TTTCTCCCATCATGGATGCCTTAACCTATGGGGAGCCAAGCAAGGCCAAGAAATCCCTACTCAGGAAAATCGAGGAACAGGCGGAGGAGTTGGCCTACCTGCAGCGGAAGTGTCGTGAACTCGGGATCCCCGTACTCATTGTGGTCGAGGGTTTGAGCGCGGCGGGGAAGGGCACCATCATCAACCAAATGATCCAGCCTTTGGATCCTCGAGGTTTCAAGGTGACCTGCATCGCATCCCCCAGTCGGGACGAACAACTCCGCCCCTTTCTGTGGCGCTTCTGGAGGCGGACGCCTTCCGCCGAACGCATGGCGATTTTCGACCGCAGTTGGTACCGAAACCTCCTGGACGCTCAGGTCAATGATTCCCTCGGAGCGAAGGACTTGCAAAAGGCCTATTCGGACGTGCGGGCTTTCGAAAGACAAATGAGGGATGGAGGCACCGTCATCTTCAAGTTTTTCCTGGAGGTTTCCAAGAAGGAACAGGCGACCCGGTTGGTCGCTTTGCAAAGCAACCCGGTCACGGCCTGGAGGGTCTCCGACGCGGTTCTGCAAAGACACGCCAAATACAGGGAGTATCAGGAGGCGGTGGAAAGTATGCTTCAGCAAACCGACCTGCCGGATTCTCCCTGGTTGAAGGTGGCCTCCAAGAATACCAACCAGGCTACCCTCAAGGTTCTTTCCAATTTGGTTTCGACCCTGAGGAAACGAGTTCATGAAGCGAGCCAGCAGGTGTCCCCCGATCCTCGACCCGGGTTATCCAAACTGCCTGCCTTTTCAAATGCTCCTCATTTGAGTAAGGCGGATTTGACCAGCCAACTGAGCAAGGACTCCTACCGGGAGCTTTTGGAGGCCAGGCAAAGGAAGATTCAGGAACTCCATCATGAGGTCTACCGTCTCCGCATTCCCGTGGTTTTGGTCTATGAAGGTTGGGATGCGGCCGGAAAGGGAGGGAACATCCGTAGGCTGACCGAGCGGATGGATCCCCGGGGGTACGAGGTGATTCCGGTTTCCGCTCCCAACGATCTGGAGAAGGCCCATCATTACCTTTGGCGTTTCTGGACGGAATTTCCCAAGGCCGGTCACGTCACCATATTCGACCGGTCTTGGTATGGGCGGGTCCTGGTGGAACGGGTCGAAGGGTTCTGCACCGAGGCGGAATGGAAGCAGGCCTACCGGGAAATCAATGAGATGGAGGAGAACTTCAGGCATTTTGGAACGGTGATGGCCAAATTCTGGGTCCACGTCGACCAGGAGGAGCAACTCAGGCGGTTTCAGGCGCGCGAGCAAAACCCCCGAAAGCAATGGAAGCTCAACGAGGAGGATTGGCGGAACCGGGAAAAATGGAAGCCCTACGAAGATGCGGTCAACGAAATGTTCCTGCGGACCCACGCGCCCAAGTCGCCTTGGACCTTGATCGAGGGGAACTGCAAACGCTTTGCCCGCATCAAGGCCCTCGACGTGGTCATTGCAGCCATTGAAAGGGGAATTGCCGATAAATCGCGATAAGCTTTCGAGGCTGTGGGTGGGCGCGGACGACAGGAGAATGGACCTCCGCAAATCGGGTCAAGTCCCGGCGGGTCGTTCGGTTCGTTTCTTTGACGTTGAAGGAATTGTGAGAGCGGGGATAAACTTGGCGGAGCAGGTTTGTTTTCCTTGCCATGCCTACCAAAAAGCCCTTCCTATTTTCGTTTACTCCTAACCCATCACAGAATTCCATGAGCTCAGAATCCCACCTCAACGAACGCTCCGGTATGCTTGCCGGAGGAAATTGGATCATCGACCAAGTCAAGATCATCGACGTCTATCCGAAGCATGAGCAATTGGCCAATATCTTCGATCAGTCGCAGGGAACGGGAGGTTCTCCCTACAACGTTTTGCTCGATTTGGCGAAAATGGGAGCCGGTTTTGCCTTGGAGGGAGCCGGTTTGGTCGGCCAGGACAGCCTCGGAGAATACATTCTGGAGGATTGCCGGAAGCACGGGATTGACACCAAGTTCGTTGCCGTTTCACCCGGAACCAGCACCTCTTACACCGACGTTATGACGGAGCGGGAAGGGGGGCGCAGAACCTTTTTCCATAACCGGGGGGCCAATGCGACTTGGGATGGTTCCGAATTGGATTTCACTGCCAGCACTTCCAAAATCTTTCATCTCGGCTACCTCTTGCTTCTCGATGCGATTGATGCGGAGGACCCCGGATTCGGAACCAGAGGAGCCGCCCTGCTGGCGCAAGCGAGGTCTGCCGGTCTCAAGACAAGCATTGACGTGGTCAGCGAAGACAGCGATCGGTTTTCCAAAATCATCGGGCCGGCCCTCAGGCAAGTGGACTATTGCATCCTCAATGAGGTGGAGGCTAGCAAGGTGACCGGCGCGGTGGTTCGCGAGAATGGCGTTCTTTCGAACCGGGGCATTGAGGAGGCGGCGGAGAAGCTTTTCGAACTGGGGGTTCACGAATTGGTTGCGATTCATTTCCCGGAGGGCTCGTACGCTCATTCCAGTCAGGGGGAAAAGGTGTGGCACGGATCCCTCGCCTTGCCCAAGGGGTACGTCAAGGGGGCGGCCGGAGCGGGAGACGCCTTTTGCGCGGGGGTACTTTTCGGAATTCATGAGGAATGGCCTCTGGAAAAATGCCTTCTGACCGGAACCTGCGCCGCGACTGCCTGCATGTCCGATCCGACCTGCACGGACGGTCTTCGTTCGCTGGACGATTGCCTGGCCTTGGCCGAGCGATTCGGGATCGGCGACGACGAGACCTGATCCTCCTTCCCAATCTTCTTTTCCCTTCACCCGTTCCCACCAGCATGTCTCAAAACTCCCTCAATGATTTCGACCCGAATCTTCGCCAGCAAGCCTTGCGCGAAGAAATTGCAAACGCCGGATTTCCCGAACCGGGCACCTACCTGAATGCTCATGCCCACACCTTTTTCTCCTTCAACTACAAGGGCTATTCTCCCAGTCGTTTTGCCTTGGAGGCCAAGAGGGAGGGACTGGAGATGGCTGGGATCGTCGATTTCGACGTATTGGACGGGCTGGAGGAATTTTGGCAGGCCAGTCGCCTCCTTGACCTTAAGGCGTGTGTGGGCATCGAGTCTCGGGTATTCGTTCCGGAATTTGCGGACCGGGTGATCAATTCCCCCGGAGAGCCGGGGATCAGTTACCACATGGGCACCGGTTTCACCACGGTTGAGATTCCGGAGGAGGCTCAGGTCTTTCTGGACGGCATGCGCGGAACTTCCGAGCAAAGGAACCGGGCGATGCTGGAAAGGGTGAATGCCTTTCTTGATCCTCTGACTCTGAATTATGAGCAAGACGTCATGCCCCTGACTCCCAAGGGCAATGCCACCGAGCGACATCTTTGCCTGGCCTATGCTCGTAAGGCCTTCCGGCAATACCCGGAGGAAACTGCCTTGCGGGCCTTTTGGGCGGACAAGCTGGGAGTGATGCCCGATGAACTCAAGGATCTTCCCGATGGGAGGAGTATGACTGATTTGATTCGAGCCAAGACCATGAAGAAAGGGGGAGCCGGATACGTTCAGCCGGATTCGGGTTCCTTTCCCAAGATGTCCGAGATGAACGAGTTCGTTCTCAAGTGCGACGCATTGCCCACTTTCACCTGGTTGGACGGCACCTCCGAAGGGGAGCGCGCAATCGAGGAACTGATCGAGGTTGGCCGCTCCAGCGGAGCCGTCGTCTTCAACGTCATTCCGGATCGTAATTTCACTCCCGGCGCTCCGGATCAGAAGCTTGCCAATCTCCTCGAGATCGTCCGCATAACCCAGGACTTGGGCCTTCCCTTGCTGGGCGGAACTGAGATGAACAGTCCCGGACAAAAGTTCGTGGACGACTTTTCTTCGGCGGAGTTGGCCCCCCTGCATCCGGTTTTCCTGCGGGGTTCGTGAATCCTACACGCTCATTCTACGCTTCAGAAATTGGCGGGCATGGGATACTTGAGCCAATGGGCCAGCGATCAGTTCAGTGACGTCTTTGAAAAGAATTCCTTCTACGAGGAGTTTGGTGAGCTCTTCTCGCCACGGGCCGATCAAGCATTGGGGGATCGGCTCAATTCGAAGGTGAGCTCCGCCGAAGCGCTGACTCTTGCCCGTCAGGCAATGAGTCAAGTTTCCTAGCGAACTTCAAGGTGGGTGGAACTTTCGTAGGATTCGGATTCGGAGCCATACAGGGAGGGTTGTTTCTGCCCTCGGCATTCGCCTCCGGGAATTTCGACCGTCTGGTGGTGGCGGAAATTGATTCGGAACTGGTTGCCCAGATTCGTCGCTCCGGTGGAACCTACCAATGTAACGTCGCGGAGGCAGCGGGTTTGCGCACCGTCGAAGTTTCCGGATTGGAAGCTTACAACCCCTTGGTTGATGAGGACCGCGTGACCTTGTTGGAGGCGATTTCCGAAGCCGCTGAATTATGCACCGCTTTGCCGAGCTTCACGCTCTATGATTCCGGAAATGCTTCGGTTGCCGCCTTGCTGGCCGAGGGTTTGGGGCGCAAAGTTGAGAATACCCAAGCTCCCTCCGCGGTCGTCTATGCGGCGGAGAACGACGCCCGGGCAGCCGCTCGTTTGAGAGAGGCCTGCCTAACGAGGAAGCCGTCCGGCTTCGGCAACCGGGTGGTCTTTTCCGAGACCGTAATTGCCAAGATGTGCTCGGTGGTGACCGATTCTTCCCGCATTCGCGCCGAAGGCCTTGCGGCTCTTACGGAAGGTTCCTCAAGGGCCCTTTTGGTGGAGGCCTATGACAAGATTCTCATTGATGAGAGCGTACCTCCCGGGTTCGAGCGAGGCTTGGACCGCTTCATTCCGAAAGCGGATCTAGGCCCCTATGCCCTGACTAAATTCTTCGGTCACAATGCGATTCATGCGACCTTGGGATTTCTCGCCAGGGACAAGGGAATGAGCTATATGCATGAGGTGAGGGAAAGCCGGGAACTCCTCACCTTGGCCAAGCGGGCGTTTGTCGAAGAGGCGGGTGTCGGCTTGAGGAAGGAATATGCAGAGGTCGAGGATGACCTTTTCACTCCAGACGGTTTTCTGGAGTACGCGGATGACGCCCTGGAACGCATGATCAACCCTTTTCTGCGCGATCCGGTTGCCCGGGTGACTCGGGATCCGATAAGAAAGCTCGGCTGGGAAGACCGGATGCTTGGATCGATGAGGTTGGCCATCCGAGCTGGAACCGAACCCGCAGTCATGACCCGGGCCGCCCGGATTGCCCTTGGCTGTGCGTGCCTGGAAGCTTCCTGGGACAAACCCGATGCCGCTTTGCGGGAGATTTGGTCGGAATGGGAAGAGTCCGATGAAAAATCTCTTTGTCTGGACCTGCTTTTGAGCTCGTCCTAGAAAAATTTCGTATTCTTGGGTAATCGAGGGTTGCCTTTCCCTCGAAAACGATCAAAATCAATCGAAAACGATCAAAAATGATACGTGAAGCTTGCCCAGTTCTGGCTCCCCAAAGAAGGGAGCGAATTCGAACCCTTGTTCGGGAGGGTGTTGCCCGGGTCGAGGATTTGAGGAAGACCCTGAAGGTTTCCGTGGCCACGATTCGCAGGGATTTGGAGGTTCTGGAGGAACAGGGAAAAGTCCGACGGGTGCACGGTGGGGCGGTTTCCACCGAGAGTCGTCTGGAGGAGTCGGTCTTTGATGACAAGACCACGCAGTCGAGCAAGGAGAAACTTAGAATTGCGGAAGAGGCTTACCGAATGATCGAGCGGGAAGAGTCCATTTTCATCGATGGTGGAAGCACCACGCTGTTTTTGGCTCGGATGCTCTGCGAGCGTAATGATCTCACGGTGGTTACGAATTCCTTGCGAGCGGCCTTGGAGTTGGCGGAGAAGGGACCTCGGGTCATTCTAACCGGGGGCGAGTTACGCAGGATCAGCCAAACTATGGTCGGCCCGCTGACGAGCGCCGTACTGGGTCAAGTTCGGGTGGACAAAGCCTTTGTGGGAACGATGGGCTTTTGCCTGACCAACGGATTGACCACCACGGATCCCAACGAAGCCTACGTCAAGAACCTGGTTGCCGAACACGCCAATCAGGTGATTTTGCTGGCGGACTCGTCCAAAGCCGAGAAAGTGTGCTTTGCCAGGGTTTCGGATTGGGACAAGGTCGACTGCCTGGTATCGGATGACAAATTGCCTCCCTCTTTTGCCAAATCATTACGAAAACTGGGTCCGAAAGTCCGGATGACCTGAAACCTTACAAGCCAAGAAGAAGGAGAAGATAACCATGGCCACACCTATCATTATGCCCCGCCAAGGACAATCGGTCGAGAGTTGCATTCTTACGGAATGGAAAGTTGAAGTTGGGCATGAGGTTGCCGAAGGGGACGTCCTTGCGGTCATTGAAACCGACAAAGCCAGCTTCGATCTCGAATCCACGGCTTCGGGAAAAGTTCTGGCGCTCTTTTGGGAAGCGGATGATGACGTCCCTGTTTTGGCGAACGTCGCCGCCATTGGAGAAGAGGGGGAAAACGTCGACGACCTACGTCCGGCTGGAGCGGAACCTTCCGCGCCACCCGCCGCGGACCCTGAACCTTCTTCGAGTCCCGGCCCCGCGAACCCTCCCGGCCCCGCAACGGAAGTTACAAACTCCGAACCATCGCATTTCGCGTCTGCGGGATCCGGAGCGGGAATCAGCCCACGAGCCCGAAAGGTCGCCATGAGGCACGGAATTGATCCCGAAACCTTGGAGGGAAGCGGTCCCGGCGGTCGAGTGATCGAACGAGACGTTGAAGCCGCTCGCCTCGGTCGCCCACGATTGAGCGCGAGCGCCGCGGTTCGGGCTCGCGAAGAGGGATTGGAGCCACCTCTTCGAGGCAGTGGTCTTGCCGGAATGGCGCTGGCTTCGGACATGAAACAACCGGGTGCGATTGAGGGGGCCGAAATTCAACCGGTCAAAGGCATCCGCAAGGTCATCGCCGAACGGATGATGCAATCCTTGCAATCGACCGCTCAGCTTACCTTGCACGCTTCCTTCGAACTGACAGCCGCTCAGGCCTTCCGCAAACAAAGGCAGGAGGAGGGAAAAGCCAAGGTTTCCCTGAACGACCTGATTGCCCATGGCATAATCCAAGCCTTGTCCTCCCACCCGCAAATGAATGCCCATTTTTTGGTAGACCGGATCGCAACCTTTGAAAAAGTTCACTTGGGCGTGGCCGTGGATACCCCCAAGGGACTCCTGGTTCCCGTGGTTCGAGACGCCTCCGATCTTTCCCTTGACGATCTGTCTTCCTCCATCAAGAAAGTGGCCATTGCCTGCCGTGAGGGAACGATACCGCCGGATGATCTGAGCGGTGGTTCCTTCACCCTGACCAACTTGGGAATGCTTGGAGTCGAGACCTTCACCCCGGTATTGAACGCTCCGGAGGTGGCCATTCTTGGCGTGGGAGGGATTACGCTTAAGCCCAAAAGGCTGGAATCGGGCGAGGTGGTCTATGCGGATTTTCTTCCGCTGAGTCTGACGATTGATCATCAGGCGATTGACGGCGCTCCTGCCGCTCGATTCTTGCAAACCTTCGTTTCACACCTCGAGCAAAATCCCGGGGAAGAACTTTCAAAAACCAAAGAAGAAGCATAAAGAATGAAATATGATTTTGCAGTCATTGGGGCCGGCCCCGCCGGGTACGTCGCCGCCAAGAAAGCCGCCGCGGCGGGTTTGAAGACCCTATTGGTGGAAAAGAAAAAGCTAGGAGGGGTCTGTCTGAACGAAGGATGCGTGCCATCCAAAACCCTCCTTCAGGCAGCGAAGACCTATCACCATGCCAAGCATGGTTCGATTTTCGGCGTGGAGGTGGAGGGCTTGAGCTTCGATTTCCCCAAGGCCCATGCTCATAAGAATCAAGTCATGGATCGCATGCGGGACGGGATTGCAGGTTTGATGAAAAAATACAAGGTCGAGGTCATCGAGGGCGATGCCCGTCTGCTGCCCGGGCTTAAAATCTCGGTGAATGGAGAAACTCATGAAGCCGATAACGTTTTGCTTTGTACCGGATCCTCTCCGGCCAAACCTCCGATTCCGGGGATTGATTCCGAACAGGTCGTCGATTCCACCGGCATCCTCAACCGTGAAAACCTCCCCGATCGACTGACCATTGTCGGTGGAGGCGTGATCGGCTGTGAATTTGCCTGCATGTACGCATCGGTTGGCGTTCCGGTTACGGTGCTGGAGGCAATGTCCGAGATCTGTCCTAATTTGGATAAGGACGTGGCCGCGGTTCTCCGTGAGGAGCTCACCGGCAAGGGAGTGGAGTTCAAATTGAACACCACAGTCGAATCCATCGAGCCCAACTCGGTCAAGTACGCAAACTCCGAAGGCAGTGGAAGCGTGGACGGTGATTTGGTGCTCGTAGCCACCGGTCGCAAGCCCAACGTTTCGGATTTGGGACTGGAGGATCTGGGGTTGGATTTTGATGCCCGGGGAGTCCGCGTGAATGACAAGGGAGCCACGAACGTTCCCGGTTTGTGGGCTGCAGGAGACGTTACCGGACAGGCCTGGTTGGCTCATTCGGCGAGCCGTATGGCCGAAGTCGTGGTCAATAACCTGAACGGACGAGTCGACCATATGCGTTTCGAAAAGATGCCCGCCGTGGTGTATACTAGCCCTGAAGTGGCGGTCGTGGGCTTGACCAAGGAGGAGGCCGAGGCCAAGGGTTTGAAGGTCAAGGTTGGTCGCATTCCCATGAAAATCAATGCCCGTTATCTTGCCGAAAACCCGGACGAAGCCGGACTATGCAAGGTTGTGCTGGAAGCGGAAACGAGACGACTGCTCGGCGTTCATATGGTTGGTGGAGCCTGTTCCGAAATGATCTTCGGCGCCACCGCAATGTTGGAAACCGAATTGAGGGAAGATGAAATCGAAGAAATCGTTTTTCCACATCCCACCACTTCCGAAATCATGAAGGACGTCTTTATGGCCGTTCGTTAACGCACTTGCCCAATCTCAAACTTTTCAATTCGTCATGCCAAAGTCACAAATCGTAGAACCTGCGGAAGAACGCAAAGCCGGAAGCATTCCATTTGCCGAAATTCCCCTTAATCAATACCAACAGGATCTGGCTAAGGAAAAGGAGGCCTATGGAGCCGACGCCCTGGTCGGGATGTACGAGGATATGCTCCTGATACGAGAATTCGAAAGCATGCTTCAGAGTATCAAGACGCAAGGCTCCTATGAGGGGATCGAGTATGATCACAAAGGTCCGGCTCACCTTTCCATCGGTCAGGAAGCATCCGCAGTCGGTCAGGCATTTCTGCTGGACGTGGACGATCATATCCTCGGTTCTCACCGCTCCCATGGAGAAATTCTCGCCAAGGGTATGTCTTCGATACGCAAGCTTGATGATGATGCGCTTTTGGAGATTATGAAAAATTTCCTCGGAGGGGACTGTTTTCGAATCGTCGAAAAGGAAGATTCGAGAGACGTCAAGGATCTAGCGAGGAACTTTCTCCTATACGGAGCTCTTGCCGAAATTTTCGGACGAGAGAACGGATTCAATCGTGGCTTGGGCGGATCGATGCATGCGTTTTTCCCTCCGTTTGGAATTCTTCCCAACAACGCCATCGTTGGCGGATCCGCGGACATTGCCATGGGAGCGGCGCTTTTCAAAAAGGTGAACCGTAAGAGTGGAATCGTAATTTCCAACGTGGGAGACGCTTCCATGGGCTGCGGACCGACTTGGGAAGCGATGAATTTCGCTTCCATGAGACAGTTCAGAGAGTTGTGGGATGAGACAATGAGAGGCGGTCTTCCGATCATCTTCAACTTCATGAACAATTTTTATGGCATGGGGGGCCAGACCGCCGGGGAAACCATGGCTTTCGATTATCTTGCCCGAGTCGGAGCGGGGGTGAACCCCGAATCCATGCATGCCGAGCGAGTGGACGGATACAACCCTCTTGCGGTGGTTGATGCCATCAAGCGGAAAAAGGCTTTGATTGAGAATGGTGACGGACCGGTCCTGCTCGAAACCATCACATATCGCTATTCCGGGCACTCGCCTTCCGATGCGTCCTCTTATCGATTGAAGGAAGAGATTGACGCTTGGCAAGCCATTGACCCTCTTCATGCCTATGCCAAGGAACTGATGGACGGCGGGATGCTTTCGGAGGAGGGGATCGATCAAAGGCAGGCGGCCGTGACCAAGGCAATGACTCAGGCGTATCGTCTGGCTTCGGATCTCGAAGTGTCCCCACGTCTGGCTTCCGAAAAAATCGGTGGACTCATGTTCTCCAAGAGAAAAGTCGAGAATTATGATCCGGAGCGTACACCCGAATTGATTCTAAAAGCCGAGGAAAATCCCCGTGTGCAAGCTTTGGCAAAAAAGTCCCGAGCGGGCGTCATCGACGGAAAGCCGGTATCCAAAAACAAGGTCTTTCAATACCGCGACGCAATTTTCGAAGCCGCCTTCCATCGCTTTCAGAATGACTCGACCCTTGTCGCTTATGGAGAGGAAAACCGGGATTGGGGTGGGGCTTTTGCCTGTTATCGCGGCTTGACCGAGTCTCTTCCCTATCACCGCCTTTTCAACTCTCCGATTTCCGAGGCGGCGATCGTGGGGAGCGCGGTTGGATACGCTCTTGAGGGCGGTCGGGCTTTGGTTGAATTGATGTACTGTGACTTCATGGGGAGGGCGGGAGATGAAATCTTCAACCAATTGGCAAAATGGCAAAGCATGTCTGCCTGCATTCTGGAAATGCCGGTTGTCTTGCGTGTTTCGGTAGGCTCGAAATACGGCGCTCAGCATTCTCAGGATTGGAGCGCCATTGTCAGTCACATTCCCGGGTTACAGGTTGTTTTTCCTTCCACTCCCTATGATGCCAAGGGAATGCTCAACACCGCTCTGGCCGGCAGTGACCCGGTGATTTTCTTCGAAAGCCAAA
>MDTD01141719.1_pt1 | contig 10885 bp, 10 predicted proteins | sample 811221 | NCBI WGS metagenome assembly MDTD01 (sample SAMN05326646, study PRJNA326480) | marine metagenome | isolation source: seawater | place: Pacific Ocean: South West | collected 2011
AGAGTTTGCCAGCATACCAAGCATCAACCGCACCCTGGCCAACCGATACGGCCAAAAGGTGTCCGATATCGACCAATGGCTCGCGCAAACCCAGTGGAGCCAGCGGCCATTGGCCCGTAAAACTTTTGATAAAGTACAGCAGACTTTGCTGCAATTGAATTTGATAAACGAAAAAAAGGACTACGCCCACTGTGTGTGGGAATAATCCTTGTCAAATACTTGCGCAATTATGGACTATGCCTTCGTTTCCTCTAAAAAACCAGGATAGTATTTATTTATCACCCGCTGGAATTGCTCATCTGAAAGTGGTTTGGCCAACACCTCTCTAACCGAGGTAAATTCGCTTGCCTTCCTTGCAATCTCCTCACTGCTGTGAATCGACAATACCATTAAGTTTACACGGCTTTTTTGTTCATCAGTGAATTCTTTCTCGTACACTTCCAAAAATTGCCATCCATCCATTACCGGCATTTCAATGTCAAGCACCAAAAGACAGTTGCCAAACATGGGGTCTTCGAGATGTACCCTTAAAAAATCCAGGGCTTCTTCACCGTTCTCGGCCGTATTGACCTCAAGTTCCGGGGTTAGACTTTGCAAAAAGAGCTTGTTCAAAAAAATGGTAGTTTCATCATCATCCACCATCAATACTGAGTTTAGTTCGGTTTGGATCATTTTGAATCAAGTTGTTTCTCTAGCAAACGTAGGTATTTTCGGAATATTTTGTAATACTACCAATTTATTTTTTCTTTCCCCATCCTTTCCAGTAATTCATTGGTCTTGCTAAAGTGTTGGTTGCCAAACCAAAGCCCCCTATTGGCGCTCAGTGGAGAGGGATGACCAGAGGTCAAGATATGGTGCTTTCTTTGGTCTATCAGTCTGGACTTTTTCTTCGCAAAACCGCCCCATAAAAGAAAAACGACTCCCTCAAGGTGTTCGGATATCGATTGAATGACCGCGTCGGTAAAGGTTTCCCATCCTTTGTTCTGATGACTGCCCGCCTGATGCGCACGCACTGTCAATACCGCATTGAGCAATAGCACTCCTTGGTCTGCCCAGCGATCAAGATTGCCACTTTTAGGGTAAGGCACGCCAACATCGACCTTGATCTCTTTGAAGATGTTGACGAGCGAGGGCGGGTGTGGCACCCCATCCTTGACGGAGAAACAAAGGCCATTGGCCTGATTGGGGCCATGGTAGGGATCTTGCCCGATAATGACCACCTTGGTTTCGTGAAACGGGCAGTGGTCAAACGCGGCAAAAATGTCCTTCCCTTTGGGGTAGCAGGTGTGCGAACGGTATTCTTGCTTGACAAAGTTGGCCAGTTGCTGAAAATAGGGCTTTTCAAATTCGGGCTGTAAACGGGTTTTCCAACTGGGGTCTATGTTGACGTTCATCGGGTAATTTTATGGTACAAAAGTAAACTTTGCGGTAATTTTTGGTGAAGTATTCCGAAAATCGAATATTTTCGGAACTGATTTCAGTACGTGAACCATGCAAGTAGACTACAAAATCAGATACCTCAAAAAGTTGTTCCCGCTGCGTATCAGTCGTGGTGTGCGTGACGGACAGCACAATTTGTTCGTTTCGGTGCGTGATGGTGGCCATACGGGATGGGGCGAGACCTCGCCCGGAGCCAGTGAGGGCGCTGAGACCGCGGAGGAAGCACAATCACAACTGGAAGCCTTTCTGAAAGACGGCACCAACCTGCAATCGGTGTTTGAAACCTACGATACCGCCCTCGAGGCCAAAGTGGCACCCTGTGCCCTTGCTGCACTGGATATGGCCCTATGGGATCTTTTGGCCAAAAAGGCCGACATGCCGCTATATAGGTTGCTGGGATTTCCCAAGCCCTCAAAACCCACTTCCATAACGCTCGGTATCATGTCGCCCGAAGAGGCCCGTGGGCGCTTACCGCTGATTTTGGAAAATATGCACATAAAGACCCTTAAGGTGAAGCTGGGCAGCAATGACGGTATTGAGGCAGACAAGGCCATGTACGAAGAAGTGTTGGCATACCACAAGAAATATCCGATATCGATTCGGGTAGATGCCAATGGCGGTTGGAATGTGGAAGAAGCCCAACACATGATGAAATGGTTGGCCGAGCGACATTGTGAGTATGTTGAGCAACCACTTAAAGAAGGACTTGAAAATGAGCTACCTTTCCTACACAAAAACAGGCCATTGCCCATTTTCGTGGACGAATCGTGCCGGTTTGCTACCGATATTCCCAAGTGGGCCCATAGCGTTGACGGGGTCAACATGAAATTGATGAAGTGTGGGGGCATCACAGGTGCTTTGCGCATTATTGCCACGGCAAATGCCTTTGGTTTGAAGACAATGATCGGCTGTATGGGCGAAACCTCCATTTCCATTGCTGCTGGGGCTGCGGTTTCCGGCATGTTGGACCATATTGACCTTGATTCGCACTTGAACCTGAATCCCGACCCCTGTATCGGCGCACCTTTGATGAATGGAATCACAATGCCACAAGAGGTGCCCGGCCATGGAGGGGGATTCAAGAAGTAGAAATTTGAAATGCGAAACACGAAATAACTATCCCCTTGAGGAGATAATCAAAAACCATGCTTTTGACAGGGCTGTTATGTCTAATTAAGTAATTTATGTTCAATAGAGACCAAAAAATAGCCATTTATATGGAGGGCGCGCTCGACAACGATTCGGGCAAGATGGGATTCGGGCTCATGCGCTTCTCAAAACACCCCATAGTCTGTGTGATCGACTCCAAATATGCAGGAAAAACGGTAGAGGAAGCCGTGGGATTATCGTATACGATTCCAGTTGTATCCTCTGTAAATGAGGCCATTGCCATGGAGGCAGAAATCATGGTTCTTGGCATCGCCCCCAGCGGCGGAAAATTTCCCGATGAATGGGACAAACCGGTTTCACTGGCCTTAAAATCTGGACTTTCTTTGATCAATGGTCTGCATGATGACCTCAATTCGAGGTTTGGACACCTATTGAAAAACAACAAGATTTGGGATGTCCGAAAACCAAAGTCAAACTACCCCATTGCCACGGGCAAAGCGGCCGAATTGAACAATAAAAGGGTGCTGATGGTGGGTACCGATATGGCCGCCGGCAAGATGACGGCCGGACTCGAACTGTACACTGCCCTCCGAAAGCGCGGTACCAGCGTGGGTTTTGTGCCCACCGGTCAAATCGGCATCACCCTAATGGGCAATGGTATTCCACTGGACGCGGTAAAAGTGGACCAGGCTGCTGGAGCTGTGGAACAGGCAGTGCTCGAAGAGGCGGATAAAGATATTGTCATTATCGAGGGCCAGGGATCATTGGCCCACCCCGGCAGCACCGCTACCCTACCCTTGTTGCGTGGCTCACAGGCCACACATTTGATTTTGTGCCATAAGGCCTTCCACAGCCATTTGCGGTATCCTGTCTCACATGTACCGATTCCCCTGTTGGATGAGTTCATAAAATTGAACGAAGCCGTAGCCCATGTGTGTGGTTCGCTGCAGCCTGCAAAAACAATTGGCGTTGCCTTGAACACAAGTGGCATGACCGATACGCAAGCAAAGGCGAAAATCGAAGAAACACAGGGGTTGACAGGACTTCCTACGACAGATGTCATACGTTTTGGGGTCGAGGTGTTGACCGATGCCGTGCTAAAAGAATAAAGGCGTGCAAGTGTAAATTTATAGTGGCCTTAAAGAAAGGGTCAAAACAAAATAATTATGGAATATTTCAGAATTTACGTCATTGTATGTTTTTTCATGATGTTGGGCTGTACCTCTTCAGATGATGGTTGGACACCCCTTTTCAATGGTGAAAACCTTGAGGGATGGCATGTGTATGGGGCAGAAAATTCCCTTGATGGTTGGTTCGTGGAAGACGGAGTGTTGGTCTTCGACTATCAATTGAAAAAAGGAGGCAGTTCAAACTTGGTTACCGATGAGAAATTCACAAATTTTGAGCTCTCTTTCGAATGGATGGTTTCTGAGCATGGCAATTCCGGGGTTTTCTGGGGCGTCGTTGAAAACGACGAATATGAGCACCCCTACCAGACCGGTCCAGAGATACAAATCTTGGATGACGGTTGGACAGCCTATGTGGAAGGCCGTGGCGATACCCACAGGGCCGGATCGTTGTACGGGCTTATGGCGCCCTCTAAAATCGTTAGTAGGCCAGCCGGGGAATGGAACCACTACCTTTTGCACATCGACCACGAAGAAAACATCGGGTTTTTAAAATTCAATGGGCAGGAGGTGTTGCGGTTTCCCGTACACGGACCTGATTGGAAGGCACTCATTGCCGGTTCCGGTTTTGCAGATTGGCCTGGGTTTGGCAAGGCCAGAACCGGGCATATCAGCCTACAGGAATATGGGGGCAAGTTGGCCTTCAGAAATATTAAGATCAAGGTCTTGCCATAAACTGATGCCTTGTTTTCAAATGGATGAACATCCCTCAGCTTCTTTCATAAGCTATAAATCTTATAAACAATTTTCATAAGTTTTTAAGCTTATAAAATATTTTTATAAGTCCTTAAACTTATATTTTATATCTTTGTGTCATGAAGTATGCAGTCATATCGGGTGACGTGGTAGCTTTCACCAGTCTTTCCAACGTGCAGAAAGAGGCGTTAGAGGCCCGTTTGCGGGCCTTGAACATTACCTTGGCCATGCAGTTCAACACCTATTCAAGGTTGGTCAAGGGAGATTATTGGGAATGTGTGGTGCCACAACCTGCCGATGCCCTTACCGTAGCACTTTTGGCGAAAAGTTGGGTAAAGGCCTTCACGGTAAACCCCGGGCAAAACCAAGCGCGTTTAAAAAGTTTTGAGACCTATGGCATACGTTTGGCCATCGGGTACGGCCCTTTGCAGCGCTTTGACCCAGAGCGGGGCATCATCGATGGGGAGGCCATTTACCTATCGGGGCGCAAGATAGGTGAAGAGGGAACCCACGGCAAAGAGCGGGTGGTCATTAAAAACACCCTGTTCTTTGTATCGGGCAACCCCCTGCTTGATCAAGAGATGGAACCGCTAATGGCCCTGCTCGACCATACCATCAACAAGGCCACCGAAAAGCAGAGCTTGGTTTTATACCATAAATTGTTAGGTAAGAGCGAAAACGAGATTGCCGACGAGCTGGGCATTTCACAATCGTCGGTGAACCAACATTCGACCAGTTTGGGGTGGAATGCCATTGAAAAAGCTGTAACTTTCTTCCGTCAAAAAATGTCTTCGTTTTAAAGACTTGGGCTGTCAGGTCGTCCCAATAACTGTCGGGAGCAGTCGAGACCCAGACCATATATTGATTTTAAGGCTCCTAGCTGCTACTTCGACACTACGGCTTTGCGCAGCGCAGGCAAGCTCAGTGTGACAGCTAGCAGTAACAGCTACTGATTTATTGACCAAAGATGATCGATGAACAAACGTTTAACCGACAAGTAAAAACATAATTGCCGATTTCAATGACTTTTACACAACTCTTGCTCGTACAACTATTGGCCCACATCTTGACCGATTTTACCTTTCAATCGTACCAACAGGCCAAAGACAAGAACGAAAAAGGCTTTAAGAGCAAGTTCTTGAAATGGCACATTCTCATCATGTTCTTGAGCTCGTGGATTTTATCTTTCCAATGGAAGTTTGTGTTCGCATCGCTGTTCATAGCCCTCACCCATTGGCTGGTCGATGGTCTTAAGCCCTATTTGAACCAGAACAAGTGGCTGGGCAAGTATGCCTTCTTCATCGATCAAGGGCTGCATCTCTTTTTTCTGGCCATTTCAGTGGTTGTCTACGATAAATGGTTCGCCCTTGAACCCATAATCGACATGCCCCTATCTGAAAAATGGTTGGCCATTGTGTTGGTCTTTGTGTTCTGCGGAAAAACTTGCAATGTGTTCATAAAAGAAATATTCCAATTCTTCGATATCAAGGTGGGCAACACCGAGGATTTGCCAAATGCGGGCCGCTTAATCGGCCTGACCGAACGGTGGTTGATACTGGTCTTTGTATTTATCAACCAGTTTGCGGCGGTAGGGTTTTTACTGGCCTCAAAGTCAATCCTCCGATATAAAAGTGAACAGGAAGAAGGGTTCAACAAGACCGAATACGTGCTTATTGGCACCTTGTTGAGCTTTGGTCTGGCCATTGGTTCGGCCATATTGGTGCAATTGCTATTTTGGTAAGCAACCCTGCCCGACGAAACACATCTTAAACCAAAAAAGCATGTTCCGCATTAAAAAATTCCTGCTACCGCTCCTCTTTTTGACTGCTGCCTGTTCCAATGATGACGGTGGCGATACCGATGAGTTCAATTTTTACCAAGATGCCGCCATAACGGTAAACGATGCCAACTTTGCCGTCATCGAATCTGGGGAAAACCTCGTTTTTGAGTACTTTTTCAGGGCTGATGACAACCCACAGATTGCAGACGATGAATATGCAGAGCGAATTATTTTTGAGGTGGATGCAGCGGCCGAACAATTCTCTTTTTCAGATGCGGAACTTACTGCTGCCAACACCTTTTTTGACAAATATTGTTTTTGCTTTATAGAAGGCAGCATTCCCATCGAATCGGGCACCATTTCGGGGCGCAAGTTCAGTTCGAGCACTTGGCAAGTGTCGATTGACATTAGGTTCACCGAATTCGAAGAACAATCACGAACCATTTCCGGAGTATTTAAGCGCACCACCCACCCATAGAGGGTGGTTTCTGTAACAGTTGGCTATCTTTGTGGGCCATAAGAGAAAGATGCTGCAGATCAACCAAAAAACACTTCAAGATTTAGAATTTCCCACGGTGTTGGACCACCTATCGGCACGGTGCAATACCGAATTGGGCAAAAAGTCGGTGGCCAAGATAGCGCCCATTGCCGATCAAGAAGCCTTGTTGGGGGCACTGGGGCAGACCTCAGAGTACCTTGCTTCGTTTAGCAACGACAACCGTATTCCCAACCATGGTTTTGACGCCATAAACGACGATTTAAAATTGTTGAAGATTGAAAATGCGGTCTTGGAGGTTTCCGGATTTAGAAGGATAGCCGCCCTTTGCGATACGGTACTCGTACACAAGAGGTTCTTGAAAAAGTTTAAGGAGTATTATCCGCTGCTCTTCAAATTGTCGGATGCCTTGGATGAAAACAAGGCCATTTCCGAAGAAATTGCCAAGGTCATCGACAAGTTTGGTGAAATACGCGATGATGCTTCGGCGGAATTAAAGCACATCCGCCAACAGATCAACGAGGTGCGCTCTAAAATCAATTCAAGCTTCAACGGTGCCCTGCAACGCTATCAAGCCGCTGACTTTTTGGACGAAATCCGTGAGTCGGTGGTCGAGAACCGGCGGGTCTTGGCCGTAAAGGCGATGCACCGCAAAAAAGTAAGGGGTACCGTCATGGGCAGCTCAAAGACGGGAAGCATCGTCTACATTATTCCCGAAGCTACCTTGGGCCATACCCGAGAGCTGACCAACCTTGAGTACGACGAAAAAGAGGAGGTACGGCGAATATTACGAGAACTGGCCAACTTTATCAGGCCATTTGCACCCTTGTTATCGGATTACCAAGACTATTTGACGAACATCGATATAACGGCGGCCAAGGCAAAATACGCGGCTGAAATGAACGCCGTGCTGCCTGGCATCAATCAAGAAAGGCAGTTGTACCTTAAAGATGCTTACCACCCCCTGCTCTATTTGACCAACAAGCGCAAAAATGAAAAGACCTGGCCGCAGACCATAGAATTGCACCCCGAAAACCGTATTATCGTTATCTCGGGCCCCAATGCAGGTGGTAAGAGCATCACGTTGAAGACAATTGGATTGCTTCAAGTAATGCTTCAATCCGGACTTCTAATCCCAGTTCATGAAAGAAGTTCGGTTTGTTTGTTCGATAAGATTCTGACCGATATCGGCGACAACCAAAGCATCGAGAACCATTTGAGCACCTATAGCTATCGGCTCAAGAACATGCAGCGATTTTTAAAGAAATGCGATGGCCGCACCCTGTTTTTGATCGATGAGTTCGGTACCGGTAGCGATCCAGAGTTGGGGGGTGCCTTGGCCGAAGCGTTTCTAGAGGTGTTTTATGAGCGCGGTGCCTACGGAGTCATTACCACGCACTATGCCAACCTCAAATTGCTGGCCAACGAACTTCCGCACATGACCAATGCCAACATGCAGTTCGACGGCCGCACCTTGGAACCCACTTTTAAACTGGTCTTGGGCGAGGCAGGCAGCTCGTTTACCTTTGAAGTGGCCCAGAAAAACGGCATTCCCTATAGCCTCATCAACAAGGCCAAGAAAAAGATAGACCGGGGCAAGGTACGGTTCGATGCCACTATCTCAAAACTGCAGAAACAGCGCAATCGAATGGAAAAGACCGGTTCGCGCCTGCAGGAAGAAGAAAGCAAGGCCCGTGAAGAGGCCAAACGACTCGAAGAACTGAACGCAAAGATCAAGACCAAGCTAGAGAACTACCAAGAGCTTTACGACCATAACCAGCGCATGGTGCATTTGGGAAACAAGGTCAACGATGCCGCCGAGAAATACTTCTTGGACGGTAAAAAGCGCCCATTGATCTCTGAACTGCTTCGTATTGTCGAGACCGAGAACAGCAAGCGCAAAAAAACCAACGCTAAGCAGGCAAAGGCCAAAAAGGCCGTAAAAAAGCAGGTGGCCCAAGAATTGGAGAAAAAGATTGTGGAAGTCAGAAAAGAGAAAAAGGAGAAAAGGAAAAAGGCCCTCCAGCAAGAAAAATCCAAACCTAGACCAGTGTTTAAAGTTGGCGATCGCGTGCGTTTATTTGATGGAAAAGCTGTTGGGACTATTGATAAATTAGAAAAAAATAAAGCCGTAGTGAACTACGGCCTTTTTACCACAAATGTTGGTGTGGAACAATTAGAATTGGTGGAAGCTAAAACAAAATAACAGCCGACATCAAGTTGTTGAACCCAACCTGAGCGGCCGACTGTATTTGTTATTTTAATCTGGTAAATCTAAAATGAGCTTGAATACCTTTGGTGAATTTTAATGTATCAAGTCTAGCCTCATTAATTTTCAAAGTATTTAACTTAATTTCCTTTATGCCGCCAGCATCTCCTAAACTTACACTGCCAAGAAAACCATTGTAATCTGCTAATTCGCCAGAGCATTCAATAAAATCTATTGCTTGATTAGGTCTATATGGTTTAAAAGTATAATTGTGATCTTTTACGGTATATGATCTGGTTTTGCGAACTTCTACAAAATCCTCTTCTTTTCTGTCCCATGTTTTACCATCATCAATTCCATTATTATTAATATCTAAGCGTTCACCGCCAACCCACATCTTTACTCTTAGTTTTCCAAATACTTCGGTGTCTGTTAATTGGCTACCAGTTATTTTAAGAATTTCTGCATAATATTCAGGGTATGCCAAATCACAGTTTCTAACTTGATATTCTGTTGCTAAAACTACTCTAGCTGCTGGAAAACCTTGTTTTACATAACTCAATTTATAGGCCAATGGAGCTCCTGGAGAATCTTTAGAATAATTACCACCTTCTGCAATAAAATCATATATTTTAGAAAGACTATCATCACCTATAGTTTGTGCAGCACTCGCTCCAGAACCACCGATTATAATTACTTTGATACTCGACTTTTCCAAAATTTCTTTTGAATCAACGTCAAGTTCAAAATCTCCTTCTCTCTTGCCAGCATCTATTGCAGCATCAAATGCAGATTTTATTTCTGATATACTAGATTCAGATTCTATAGTATACAAAACCATCCGACCATAAGTTACCGAAGAAACATATACTGGATTAGTAGCGCCCAAGCTTTCAATACTTGGCAGACTGGTAAACAAATCACTCGGAGATTTACCTGGGGAATCCAAATCCAAGGTAAAATATTTTTGAATGAATTTAAGCACATACTTTTTCTTAATCGTTGTGGAATTAAAATCAAAACTGCCCGAAATATCCTTGGTTTTGTCCCGATAATTAGCACCAAGTGCTATGGCCAACTGTTGTTCCGAATATACTTGAGACTCCTCTACAACAAGTTGAGCGGGCGTGGCACCTGTAACCTCTCGGTTTAATAACTCATTAATACCTTGTCGCACCTCGCTAAGATTATTGGGGTTATCAATAGTTACACTTGGGCTTCCGTCAATATTGCTCAACGAAATAGACATAGTAATAGGCGACCTATCTGCATTAATTCTTGAATATTCGCCGGTTGGTATGGTTTCTCCTTTTAACATGGCACCTGGATATATTACATCAGTAGTTGGATCAAGTGTAAACAGTTCATTAAACCCAGGAGCACCTTCATATGTTTTTGTAAAACATTCCAAGGTTGTGTTTTCTGAGTCACGTTCAGGTTCAGTCGAATTAGTCTCCGCTATAGGAGATTCATTAGGCTGATTAAAAGCACTTAGATTAGCAACCGCAGCATTAAAATCTAATGCATCATTGTTAGAAAAATTAGGTTGTTCTGCCCCTGGTTCTACTTCATCTTTGCTACAGCTGCTACATGCAACTAATAATAAACATAGAACAGACACATAAAGTGTAATTCTGAAAAATGATTGATTTGATTTCATAATTTCTAGTTTTTAAGATTCAACACCCCAAAACTAGAAGCGCATCGAGCCCAGTCCTAATTTTCGGCATGGACAAAGTATGGACAGCCTGTATGGATTTTAACAAATCGACCTATGGACAAGCCACAATTTTAATAGGTCTTAATTTTTAGGTAAAGTCAATAGATTCAGTAGGTTTCAGCCTATAAGCACCCTGGTCCTAGCCCTATATTTTATGGACTTTTTATGGACACCTTGTTTTTTTATTGATGACAGCAGCTTTTTTGTAACACATATAATCGATACCTTGTTGACACCAATCAAATCA
>MDTD01150535.1_pt1 | contig 10885 bp, 8 predicted proteins | sample 811221 | NCBI WGS metagenome assembly MDTD01 (sample SAMN05326646, study PRJNA326480) | marine metagenome | isolation source: seawater | place: Pacific Ocean: South West | collected 2011
AATCAGAACAAAAGTAGAAATTCTTAATTTAAGTAATGAATTTGTAGTCGCTTGTTTTGGATATGAAAAATATTTAACTATTACAGGATCAAAGAATATTCTAGGTTTTACTTTTAAATACAGAGAAGATCCAATTTTATTAGACCCTCGAAATAAGAATCTAGGCGCGAGATTGATCATTAATTTAGAAAAACTTTATCTGTCATTAAAAAAACTTGATTTAAAAAATGACAAAATTGAAAATTATCATATTCATAGTCACAAACTAGGCATAGTTCCAAAAAACTTAAATAAATTAAAAAATAAATTATTTGGTATTGAGTGTAATTTCGAGGAACTAAACGGTATTGATTTTAAAAAAGGGTGTTATGTTGGTCAAGAGAATACAGCGAGAATTAAATTAAAAAATAAACTTTCAAAAAGATTATTACCTATTGAAATTATTGATGGGCAACTTTTTGAAGATGAAACGATATACTGTAACGATGTTGAGATTGGTAAAGTTCTTATTAATGAAGATTATCCTTTTGCTTTAATAAAGTATTTGAATAAGAATTTTAGCAAAGATTTTATATTTAAAAGTAAAAATGGAACCTTTAAAATATTCATACCCGAGTGGCTAAAGATTTAAGTTTTTGGTGCGGCCAGAGAGAATCGAACTCTCATGGCCTTAGTCCACACGGCCCTCAACCGTGCCTGTCTACCAATTTCAGCATGACCGCAATATGACCCACTTTAAATCAATGACAATTATGTTTCAAATTGATAAATTAAAGTATGGAATTTACACAAGAAGTAAAACAAACAACTGATCATATATATAAAAAAATTTCTAAGGTAATGCCTGAAATTGAGTGGTCTGTTCATGCTCCATTTATTCATAAAATTAATAAACTTAAAAAAGAAAAAAATGCAGTGATACTTGCCCATAACTACCAAACACCTGAAATTTATCATGGTATCGCAGATTTTTCGGCAGACTCTTTAGCTTTAGCTGTTGAGGCATCTAAAACTTCGGCAGACATAATTGTGATGGCTGGTGTGCATTTCATGGCTGAAACAGCAAAATTAATGTGTCCAGAAAAAAAAGTTTTGTTGCCTGATATGAATGCAGGTTGTTCACTTTCATCATCAATCACAGGTAAAGATGTAAGACTTTTAAAGAAAAAGTATCCAGGTGTTCCTGTAGTTTCATATGTAAATACATCGGCAGACGTAAAAGCTGAGACAGATGTTTGTTGCACATCTGCAAATGCAGTTAAAATTGTAAAATCGTTAGGGGTTAAAAAAGTTATTTTCTTACCCGACGACTATCTGGCAAAATATGTGGCGTCACAGACTGATATTAAGATAATTTCTTGGAAGGGAATTTGTATTGTTCATGATCAATTTAACGAAAAAGAAATTAACCAAATTAGAAAAAATAATCCTGGAATCAAGATCATAGCTCATCCTGAATGCCCACCAGATGTAATTAAGGCTAGTGATTTCGCAGGTTCAACATCTGGAATGATTAATTATGTAAAGGATAATCAGCCAAAAAAAGTTATGATGGTTACTGAATGTTCTATGAGTGATAATATTCAAGTTGAAAATCCAAACGTAGAGTTCATAAGACCTTGCAATCTCTGTCCTCACATGAAAAAAATTACATTACCAAAAATATTAGATTGTTTAGAAAATGAAACTGGTGAAATAATTATGGACCAAGAAGTAATTAATAAAGCTAGATTATCAGTAGAAAAAATGGTTGCAGTTGGTAGATAACAATCTGTGTCAAAAATTAAATTAACTGATACGTTTATTAAAGATCGAGTTAAGCTTGCTTTAACTGAAGATTTATTTCCTAATGGAGATATAACGTCAAGTTTATTAGAGGACAAAAAAATTATTAATGCAAAATTAATTTCAAATCAAAAAGCAGTTATTGCTGGTATACAATTTGTAAAACAAACCTTTTTTCAAGTTGATAGTAAAATTAAATTTATTGTTAAAAAAAAAGATGGGTCTTTAGTTAAAAAAAATACTTTAATTGCAACAATTAAAGGTAAGGCCAATTCAATATTAATAGCTGAAAGAGTTGCTTTAAATTTTTTGTCTCATATTTCTGGTATTGCTACTAAAACAAATCAGTTTGTTAAACTTGTAGGAAAAAAATGTAAAATTTGTTGTACAAGAAAGACCATTCCCAATTTTAGAACAATTCAAAAATATGCTGTAAAAATAGGGGGTGGAACCAATCATAGATTTAATTTAAGTGATGAGTTTTTAATAAAGGATAACCATATTGCTAGTTCTAATATCAAAGAATTAGTTTTGAAGGCTATAAAATTTAGTAATGGTAAAAAGATCACGGTAGAGATAGATAATTTAAAACAATTGAAAAATATAATAGGATTGAAATTTGATACTGTCTTATTTGACAATATGAATATTAAAAAATTAAAAGAAGGTGTTAAACTTGTAAATAAATTTTACGAAACTGAGGCTTCAGGAAATATTAATCTTAAAAATGTTAAATCAATTGCTAATACAGGTGTGAATAGAATATCTGTAGGAGGCATAACTCATAGTGCTAAAGCAGTGGATTTTAAGTTAGAAATATAAAGAATTATAATCTATAGATCTATAATTTTTTCAATTCTGCTTGAGCAGCAGCTAGTCTAGCAATAGGGACTCTGTATGGTGAGCATGATACATAATTTAAACCTGCTTTTGAGCAAAAATAAATACTTTTAGGGTCGCCTCCATGCTCACCACAAATCCCAAGTTTGAGGTTTTTATTTTGTTTTTTTCCTTTCCCAACAGCAATCTCAATTAAATCTTTTACGCCTTCATCAATTGATACAAATGGGTCTACAGTAAAAATCTTATTATCAATATAATCGTTCAAAAACTTACCACTATCATCTCTGCTTATTCCAAAAGTAGTTTGAGTCAAATCATTAGTTCCAAAACTAAAAAATTCGGCATGTTTAGCAATATCTTTTGCCTTAATTGCCGCTCTAGGTAATTCAATCATTGTGCCTACCAAAAATTCAATTTTTACTTTGTTTTCATTTTGAACTTTTCTAGCGGTATTAATCACTAGATCTTTCATAATCTTAATCTCTGCCTCTGTCGACACAAGAGGTATCATTATTTCTGGAAAAGCTGATTTTTGCTTTTTCTTTTTTAGATCTGTTAAAGCTTCAAAAATAGCTCGACATTGCATTTCGTAAATTTCTGGGAAAGAAATACCTAATCTACAGCCTCTATGACCTAACATAGGATTTTGTTCATGAAGTTCCTCTATTCTTGATTCTACATCATTTTTATCTGCACCAATAATATTTGCAACTTCTGAAATTTCCTTATTTGATTTAGGTAAAAATTCATGTAATGGTGGATCTAATAATCTTACAGTAACCGGTAGTCCATTCATAATCCTAAATATTTCGATAAAGTCTTTTTTTTGATGAGGTAAAAGTTTTTCTAAGGCTTTAGCTCGATCTTCTTGAGTTTTCGATAAAATCATCTCTCGCACAGATAAGATTCTTTCTTCATCAAAGAACATATGCTCTGTTCTACAAAGTCCTATTCCCTCTGCCCCAAAGTCTCTTGCTGTTTTGGTATCTAACGGTGTCTCAGAATTAGTCCTGATCTTTAATTTTCTTATTTTGTCAGCCCAACCCATTAATTTTGAAAAATCTCCTGAAATTTCTGGTTTTACTGTTGGGACTGTACCAAGAATAATTCTACCTGAAGAGCCATCTATAGTAATAGTGTCACCTTCCTTTACTTCGATTGTTGATGTTTTAAATTTTTTCTGATCATAATTTATATCAATTTCACTAGAACCAGAAACGCAAGGTCTACCCATGCCTCTTGCAACAACTGCGGCATGACTAGTCATTCCTCCTCTTGCAGTTAAAATTCCTTTTGCAGCATGCATCCCTTGTATATCTTCCGGAGATGTTTCAACTCTCACTAAAATTGTATCTTGCATCATACCGTTCAATCTTTCAGCCTCTTCAGATGTAAAGACTACTTTTCCACTAGCAGCACCAGGAGATGCTGGCAGGCCATTTGCAATTACTTCAATAGAAGTTTTTTCATCTAAAGTAGGATGCAATAAAGTATCTAAAGAATTTGGGTCAATCCTTAAGACAGCCTCATTTTTAGAAATTAGATTTTCCCTAACCATATCAACTGCAATTTTTACTGCTGATTTTGAAGTCCTCTTACCTGAGCGGGTTTGTAGTATCCATAGCTTTTTACTTTCAACAGTAAATTCTACATCTTGCATGTCCTTGTAATGTTTCTCTAACTTTTTTAAAATTTTGTACAATTCAGAATACACTTTGGGCATCGACTCTTCCATTGATGACTCTTTTACTTTTGCCTCTTTTTTAGCTTTTTTAGTTATGTATTGAGGTGTTCTGGTTCCAGCAACTACATCTTCGCCTTGAGCATTAATTAAGTATTCTCCATAAATATCTTTTTTTCCATTAGATGGATTCCTGGTAAAAACAACGCCTGTTGCACAATCATTTCCCATATTCCCAAAAACCATAGATTGAACATTTACTGCTGTTCCCCACTCTGAGGGAATTTGATTAAGTTTTCTATATACTTTTGCACGTTTACTTTCCCAGGACAAAAATACTGCAGTAATAGCACCAAACAACTGATGATAAACGTCTTGGGGAAAATTTTTTTTAGTTTTTTCAAAAACAGTATTTTTGAAATCTTTAATTAAACCATCCCAATCTTCTTCGTCTAATTCGGTGTCTAATAATACACCTTTAGTTAATTTATAATTTTCAATTAATTCCTCAAAATGATAACTTTCAACACCCATAACCACATTTCCATACATTTGGATAAATCTTCTATAACTATCTTTGGCAAATCGTCCATTTGATGTTTTGTTTGCAAGCGCAATTACAGTTTTATCGTTTAAACCAAGATTCAAAATTGTGTCCATCATGCCTGGCATTGAAACTCGTGCTCCAGATCTAACTGACAAAAGTAGAGGATTTTTTAAATCTCCAAATTTTTTTGAAACATCTTTTTCTACAACCTTAAGTTCATTTTTAATTTGTTTGATTAATGCTCCACTTAATTTTTTTTTATCTTTATAAAATAGCTCACAAACTTTTGTTGAAATCGTAAATCCTGGAGGCACTGGTAACCCCATCTTACCCATCTCTGATAAATTGGCACCTTTACCACCTAAAATATTTTTTGGTTTTTTAATTTTTTTTGAATCTTTTGATTTAAAATTAAAAATTAATTTATTCATTGTTTGCTTTCAATAATTGAAAAATTTGTAAAATTTCGAAAGGTTTTACATAACATATTAATAAGTTCCAATCGGTTTTTTCTTAAAGTTTCATTTTCTTCATTAACTTTAACATTGTCAAAAAATTCGAATACCTCTTTTCGGGCATTGGCTAAAATTGATAGAGATTTTTCATAATTTTCATCATTATTAATAGTTGAATAATATTTCTTAATTTCGTTAATTTTTTTAAATAAATTTTTTTCAAAATCACTCTTAAAAATACCAGGGTCAGTTGTATTATCTATTTCAATTTGATTATTCTTTATTTCGCTTTCCAAAATGTTTGACGCCCTCTTATAACTTGAAGTTATATCAATACCTATTTGATTATTTATTACTTTGTTTAGACACCTGGCTTTCTCAAAAGATGAAAATAATTTGTTTAGTGTGAATGATGACACTGAGGCATCAATTATATCGTAACGAATTTCTTTCTCTTTTAAATAATACTTAAATCTATCTTTTAAAAAATTATATAAATCTTTTTGCAAGTTTTTATTTATTAAATTAAAACCTTGATCTTCATATAAGCTTGAAGAGTAACTTAATAGATCATAAATTTTTAAATCTTTTTTATTTTCAATTATAGTTCTTATTGTGCTAAGCCCAATTCTTCTCAAGGCTAAAGGGTCTTTTGAACTTGTGGGTTTTTCATTAATGCCAAAAAATCCTGCCATTGTATCAATTTTATCAATAATAGATAATGCAACACTGAATGGTTTTTTTGGAACTTTAGAATTTAATCCTATAGGCAAGTATTGTTCAGTGAGCGCTAAAGAAATATCCTTATCAAATCCCTGGTATTCTGAAAAATACCCTCCCATAACTCCTTGTAGCTCTGGAAATTCATTTACCAAATCCGAGGTTAAGTCTGTTTTGCAAATTGATGCTGAGAGCTCTACTTTCTCTTTACTTATCAAAAACTCATCTGAAATCATTCCACCAAGTTTTCTCATCCGTTGAACTTTATCAAAATAGGTTCCTAGGCCGTTAAAAAAATTTATTGATTTAAGATTTGATATTTTTTTGACTAAATTTGAATTTTTGTCTTTATTCCAAAAAAATTCAGCGTCACTTAATCTTGCTTCTACAACCCTTTCATTTCCAATTTTAATTAGCCCTTTTTTATCTTTTTTATTTGTAACTATTAAAAATTCATTAGTAATTTCATTACTATTATTAAAGGTTGGGAAATATTTTTGATGAGTCTCCATTGTTAAAATTAGAATTTCTTTTGGGACTGATAGAAATTTTTTATCAAACCTACATAATTGAACATTAGGGCTATCCACTATATTCACCACTTCATCAATTAATTTGGGGTTATCATTAATCTTTAATTTTCCTTTATTTAATATTCTAGAAAAATTTCTGCTTATTATTTTCTCTCTTTTATTTTGATCAATATATATTCCTTGTTTTTCAAAAAATTTTTCATATGTTCTAAAATCTTGAAATGTCTTTTTTTTTTCTTCTAAATCTTTGTCTATGAAAGTTGAATTAGAAGAGAAAAGATGATGGAAACTAAAACTTATTATTTTTTTATCGAATATTGACAAAATTGATTTTAAGGGTCTACCCCAATTTAAATCATAATCACCCCATTTCATAGATTTTTTCCACTGATAATTTCCTAAAATTTTTGGGATAAACTCGGTAAGTAAATCATGAGTGCTCAATTCTTTTGACTTTGTTTTGTAAAAATAAAATTCATCCTTTTCAATTTTCTTTTTATATAAATCTTTTTTTTCTATTTTATTTGATCTTAAAAAACCTTCTAAAGCTAGATCCGGAGCATTTATTCTTGGGCCTTTAATTTCCTCAGATTGTATTTTTATTACTTTTTCCAGTCCTTCAAAGACTACAACTAATCTATTCGGGGTGGATAAGGAAAAATTATTCTTTGACTTAATAAATTTTTTTTCAAATAAATTATTAAAATCTTGCAAAATTTTTTTTCTTAAATCTTTTTGAAGTCCGGCTGGAATTTCTTCACTAAAAAGTTCTAAAAAAAATTCAGACATCCTATTTTTGTGTGTCAATCCAAATTGCTGCAGCCAATTTTGTTATTTCCCTAATTCTACTAATATATTCTGCTCTTTGAGCAACACTGATAACACCACGTGCATCTAATACATTAAATATATGACTAGCTTTTAAACAATGATCATACGCTGGTAAAGATATTTTTTTATCTACTAATGATTTCGCCTCACTTTCAAACATATCAAAAATCTTGAAAAGATTCTCTGTATTAGCATGCTCAAAATTATATGCAGAATATTCTTTTTCAGCTTGATGGAAAACTTCCCGATATTCAACTCCATCATTGTTCCAAATCAAATCATAAACATTTTTTTTTTGTTGAGTAAACATACAAATTCTTTCTAAACCGTATGTTAATTCTACTGAAACAGGTTTACATTCAAAACCAGCCATTTGTTGAAAATATGTAAATTGACTTATCTCCATCCCATCGCACCATACCTCCCAACCAAGCCCAGCGGCTCCAAGAGTTGGGCTTTCCCAATCATCCTCAACAAATCTAATATCATGATCTTTATTATTTATACCAATTACCGAAAGACTATTTAGATAAAGTTTTTTTATATTTGATGGTGAAGGTTTTATTATTACTTGAAATTGATAATAATGTTGAAGTCTGTTTGGATTATCCCCATATCTGCCATCAGTTGGTCTTCTTGAAGGTTGAACATATGCTGCCTTCCATGGTTTAGGTCCTAAAGATCTCAAAGTTGTAGCTGGATGAAATGTTCCAGCTCCTACTTCCATATCGTAAGGTTGCAAAATAATACAACCATGTTTGCTCCAAAATTTTTGCAAGTTTAAGATTGTATCTTGAAAAGTTTGAAATTTTAGTTTTTTTTTTTCTATTTTTAGAGACCATATTTTTGCCAGATAGATTTTTCCTCTAAAACTTTTGCTAACTGATCAACATGATCACTTGATGAAGATAATTTTTTGCTTAACCAGCTTTTTGATTTTTCAAATTTTTTAATTATAACATCTTCTCCAAATTTTTCTCTTAATATATTATTGGCATCCCCAATTCCGTCTATCAAACCTAAATCTTTAGCCTTGCTACCAGACCAAAATTCCCCTGAAAATAATTCTACTTCTGTTTTTTTTAATTTTGAGCCTCGGCTATTTTCCACAACATTTATAAAATCTTTATGTAAATCTAATTGAATATTTTTTAATCTTTCAATGTCCTCTTTTTTTTCATCAAGAAAAGGGTCTAATGTACTTTTATTTTTCCCAGCAGTATGGATTCTTCTTTCTACTCCTATTTTTTTTATCAACTCAGTAAAACCAAATGAGGAATAAATGACACCTATTGAACCTATTATTGAACTCGAATTTGCATATATTTCATCTCCTGCACAAGCAATTAAATAGCCTCCTGATGCGGCTACGTCCTCTGCGAAAACTATGACTTTTTTATTATTTTTTTTTGCCTGATATCTAATGAAATTATAAATTAAGTGTGACTGGACTGGAGAACCTCCAGGTGAATTTATAGTGATTGCAATACATTTTGCTTTTTTTAATGAAAAAGCCTTTGAAATAATCTCTTCTTGACCTGAAAAATCAATACCTTGTTTAAATTTACCTATATTGCCAATAACACCACTTAATTTGATGTGAGGAATAATTTTTTTCTTTTTAAAAAAAGAGAGCATTTTAAATCTTTATAGAATTTTTTAGCGAATATAAAGACACCTTATAATTGAAGAATCAGGTGCGTCAATTGATAAGTATCAATAGAATTGTATTGTACTAATTTCCCTTCTAATGGGAAGTGTTATTCAGTTAAAAAATCAAATTAATAATTCTTATTTTCAGCTTAAGAATTCAGTCGAAGATAGGCTAATGTTAGTTGAAGAAAAAATCAAATCAAAACTTGTGAGTAATGTTGATTTAGTTCAAGAAATGACAACTTATCACCTAGGCACTGGAGGTAAAAGATTAAGAGCTTTACTTACTCTAGGTTCAGCTAAATTATGTGGTTATTCAAAAGGAACTCGAGACATAAATTTAGCAGCTTGTGTTGAATTGATTCATTCAGCTACCTTGATGCATGATGATGTTATAGATAACGGTTCAGTGAGAAGAGGAAAAAAAACATTAAACAAAATTTGGGATAATCAATCTTCTGTTTTAGTTGGAGACTATTTGTTAAGCAGATGTTTTGAAATGATGGTGGAAGATGGTAATTTAGAAGTTTTAAAATTATTATCTTCAACGTCATCTAAAATTGCACAAGGAGAAATTTTACAACTTCAACATAAAGGAGAAGTAGATATGTTAGAGGATACCTATTTAAGAATCATATCTGCAAAAACTGCTGAATTATTTGCAGCAGCAACAAAAGTAGGTGCTATTTTAGCGGATATGAAGACCAAAGAAAAAGAGGCTTTAGAATTTTATGGGAGAAACTTAGGTTTGACATTTCAAATTGCTGATGACACCTTGGATTATAATTCAGAATTAAAATTGTTTGGAAAAAAGATTGGACAAGATTTTTATGAGGGAAAAATTACACTACCAATTATTTTATTATTCCAAAAAGCAAGTTCAAATGAAAAAGAAAGTTTAATTAAAATTTTTTCGCTGCAAGACAGGAGAGAGAATGATCTTGACTATACCTTATCTCTAATGAAACAATATGATATTATTAAAGGATGCTACCAAAAGGCTCATCATTATATTAATTTAGCATCAAATTCATTGTCAGTGTTTAAAGATAGTGAAGAAAAGACTATACTTGAAAATTTAACTTCATTTAGTTTATCTAGAGATTTTTAAGGACTCAAAAGACTTTTGCTCCAATTGTTATTTTCATTTAAGGTATATTTTAATCTTTCGTGTATCCTGTTGTCTCCATCTAACCAAAATTCAATACTTGAAGGTTTAAGATTCCAACCAGACCAATGATTAGGTCTTGGTACATAATTCTTATCCTTGTATTTTTTTCTAAAATCTTCCAAGGAATTTAAAAGTGCGTTTCTGCTTTTTAAAATGCTACTTTGTTTAGAAGCCCAAGCACCTATTCTACTTTCATATGCTCTAGAGTTATAATAATCGTCTGCAGTTTTGTCGTCAACTTGCTTTAAACTGCCAACGATCCTAATTTGTCTTAAAAGACTTTTCCAATGAAAACACATTGTAGCATTAGGATTTTCCTTAATTTCTTTTCCTTTTTGACTATTTAGATTTGTATAAAAAACAAAACCATTTTTATCAAAATCTTTTAATAGCACCATTCTTACTGAGGGAATGCCCTCTTTATTAGCCGTCCCTAAAGCTAAAGCGTTTGGATCATTTATCTCTTTCTTTTTAGCTTCCTCAAACCACTTATCAAATAATTCAAAAGGATTATCGAGTTCTAAAAAGCATTTATTCAGCCCAAGTGAGTTTTTTTCATTCATAATTTAAACAAAATAATCTATACAATATAAATAATGTCATTTAATACTTTTGGAAAGCTATTTCGCTTCACAACATGGGGAGAGTCACATGGACCTGCTATTG
>MDTD01192024.1_pt1 | contig 10885 bp, 8 predicted proteins | sample 811221 | NCBI WGS metagenome assembly MDTD01 (sample SAMN05326646, study PRJNA326480) | marine metagenome | isolation source: seawater | place: Pacific Ocean: South West | collected 2011
AAATTTTATTATCTTTTCAAAGAGAACTAGCTAATGCCTGATAAACCTTTTGTTGATCCCTACCAGTATCAGATAAGGGAAGCTATAATATCACATAGTCGTAACTCATCAATAAACAAATTTGATATAGCTACATCTATAATGGAAATGGAATTCTATGAGTCTATAGACTCATTAGGAGTATATGGTTCTTTGACTTTTGCTGATACAGCAAGAGTAATGGAAATGATAGACTTTCAAGGAACTGAATTGCTTACTGTTAGTATTTCAAACAATCCTGAAAGTGCACCTTTAAAAAGAACTTTCAGAATAGTTAACATTGTAACTGGTCAAAAGACTGGAGATCAAGCAGAAGTGTTTATTTTATCTTTACTAGATCATCATTCTTTTATTAATCAAGCTACTAAGTTATCCAAAACTTATGTTGGTAAACCAAGTGAAATAATTCAAACAGTAATGAAAGATGCTTTTCTCGATGAGAAAAATCTAATCTTTAATCCTGCAAGAGTAGAAATTCAAGAAGCAATGAAATTCATTGCTCCTCATCTCACTCCATTTCAAGTAATAGAATTAATGACAAACAGAGCTACTGGTCCTGCAGGAACACCTTTTTACTGTTGGAGTGTTTTTGCTGATGATCATTTACGTTATGGAGATTTAAAAGATATACTAAGTTTTGCTCCGCTATTCAATAAACAACCTCTGAAATTTAACTCAGCTTTTACACAAGAAAATATTTTAAATCCAGATCAACAAGCATTACACATAGCAAATATTCAATATGATGATCAAGAAAATACATTAGAAATGATTAGTAATGGTGATGTTGGCGCAACATATGATTATTATGATACTTCTGGAGGATATACTAATAGTATCTTTTTTGATATAAAAACTATGATAGCAACATTATTCAAAACAACACCAGGATTACCTAATCAAGCTTTTCCTAATTTTGATACTAATACATTATTAAGAGGTCAACCTATACATCAACTTAATGCTAGGCAGTTTTCTACTATGTCTACAACATATACGTATAATGACTATCCTTCCTACAATGAAGATCAAACAACTAATTATCATAGAGCTAAGTTTACTCAAAAAGCAATGAGAAACTTACTTAGAAAAAGTACTATAAAAATTCAAGTACCTGGAAGACGATTCTTTCCTATTCCTAAATCAAGAGGTTCAACAAGACCATATGAAGGTGGATATTCTGTAAGAAGAACACAAGAAGCATATAACATGACTGTTGGTAATAAAGTACAAATAGCTATAGCCAATAATGATCCAGATGGAAATTTTAGTGACTCAAGAAGTAGAGAAAATAAGTTGGATACAAAAAGATCTGGTCCTTATATTATTCTGAAGGCTAAGCATCATTTTGTTATGGATAGGTATATAGTAAATTTAGAGTTAGGAAAACTATCTTCAGTAGAAAGTAATGTAGAAAGACCTAGTGTGTTAGGAACAGGAGCTAGATAATGTTTTATGGAGATAACATGAGATGGTGGGTTGGATTCGTTGCTAACGATATTGGTGATCCATTGGAAATGGGTAGAGTTCAAGTAAGAATACAAGGTATTCATTCAAACGATGAGCAAGATGTATCAACCTATGACTTACCTTGGGCTGGTACAGTTATTCCTTGTACAGAACCTGGAGTTTCAGGATTAGGTTTTGGTCCTCAGCTAAAAACAGGAGCCCAAGTTATTGGCTTTTTTCTTGATGGACAAATGTCTCAACTACCTATAATTCTTGGTTCTATTCCTAGAATTGAAGTACCTAATGAGCTCCAACAAAAGATTGAAAAAAGTAATTCTCAATATGGTTCATATGCTAATCCAGCTAACGATCCTTATGCAGAAGACAGACCTTTATCAAGTTCAAGCAAAAATTCTACTTCTGTAGGAGGTTCACCTGAATATCCAAAAGATTGTAACCCTGCTTGGATTATCTCTACTGTAAGAGCAGCTGCACTAGAAGGTAATAGGAATATAGATCCAGACGTTGCAGAAGGAGTGGTTAGATCAGAAGGATTAACTCGTTACCAGTCCCTCAATAGAAAAGGAAAAAATTTAGTAAGACACAATGGAAGAGAAGCCTCTTTTGGTCCTTTTCAATTGTATAGAGTTAAAGGTATGGGTGCTGAGTATGAAAATACTACTGGTAGAAACCTACTAGAAGATAACAATCGAGCTGGTATTAAGAACCAGGTTGAATTTGCTTTAGACAGAGCTATACGTAGAGGTAATTGGAAAGCGTGGTATGGATGGGTAGGTACAAGAGACAAACCAAAGAACAGCGCAACTGCTGGATTCAATTATAGAGGTAAAAAATCAGAGCCTATGAGGTACTAATGTCAGTAAGTGAATTCAATTATCAAAACTTTTTAAACAACCTACAAAAGCTCTTAGAAACTGATGGGCTTAATTCAGATGCTGTTGAAGCTGTTAAACAAAAGTTAGCAAGAGACACAAGTATACTTACAAATGCTGGTACTACTGCTGATGGTGTAAAAGGTTTAACAGATCAAGTTTTTCATCCTGGAAGTAATACTAAAGCAGGATCTCAAGGTGTAAGTAAACTGACAGGAGAAACTTCAGATCTCCAAGAAGATTTAAGGACAGACATATCATCTTCAGAAAGTGACTTAGCAACAATGTTAGGAGATGGAAATGCAGTAACAGCTTTCCACAAATTAGTTTATGGAGGTACTGCAACAGAAAGTATAGCTGATTTGTTAAGCACAGCTTCTGGAAAAGACATTAACTCTATACTATCCACACTACAAAATTTTGCTGACACAGATGTAAAAAGTTTTGTAACAAATGCATTAACAACAACATTGTTTAGTGCTTTATCTGGAGGGCAAGCAAATTTTCAAAACTTAGTAAACACTTTTCTTAATTCTAACTTTCAAGATGGAGGAGTTCTACAAGATGTAGTAGATAAGTTAGACAGTAGTGGTTCTTTGTTTGAAAAAGTCAGACAATTAACTGGTGGAAGAATGACAGATGATGAAATTAAGATAGTACTTAATAACATATCTGCAAGAAACTATTCTATAGCTATAAAACTTATTTCAGAAAAGTCTAGTTTACCAATTGCTAATATTGAACAAGAAGTTGCAAGAATGAGTTCTCAACTTTCAGATAGAATAGATTTTGATGTGCCAGATGATGAACTACCTCCGTATGAAAATGGAGATAGAAGAGAAGGATATGATGATCCTTCATTATCTAATTCAAAGTTTAGTTTAGTAGGTTCATTTGAAGAACTTGAAGGAGACTTTAGAAATGCTACAAGAGACATAACAGAGATTGTTATTCATTGGTCTGAATCTGCTACTAACCAATATCTAACAGCTGTTGATCTAAACAACATCCAAGGTGGAATAAAATATCATTATGTTATACAAAGAAATGGATCTGTTCAAAGAGGATCTCCTATAAATCAAGTTACTACACATATTCCATCACAAGCTGTTGCTCAAGATACTGCTAAAGTACAAAGTGAGCCTGGAGTAAATGCTGTAAGGTTTGGTTCTATCCCAGCAGGAACTTTACCAAGTGCATCAAGTTCATCTGGACATAACAAGTATAGCATTGCAGTTTGTTTGATTGGAGGTATAGCTGCTCCAGCTGGTTCACCTGATTTTGAAAGATTCTTAAGCAAGAGTTCATTTACAAAAGAACAGTGGGAAGCTCTTGATAATATTTTTAATATTTTTTATAAAGTTTTTCCTGGCGGACAAGCATTTGGTCATAATTCAATACAACCAAATGAACCAGATCCTGGATTTAGTGTTGAGGATTATGTTCAAAAGAAATTTGGTAAAGTTAATTCAAATGGTAGAGATGCATTGGAGCCAACTAAAGCAAACACTTCATATGCTAATGATTGGTATGGAACAGGAGGAGGTCCGTTTTGACAACATCAGGTGATAAATTAAAAGATCAGGTAAATCAAGAAGGCGAACAAGCCTTACTAAAAGGTGTAAACCCAGATCAAACAGGTGATCCTACTGCAGCTTTTCCAACTTCTGGATATGAAAGCCAACCATCTATTAACAAAGCAATGCAAGGTAAAGCTAAACATCAATTAGCTGGAACTGGCGGATCTGAAAAAATAAAAGTACAACAAGATTTTAAACCACCAGAAGCTGGTTTTGCACAAGTAAAAGAAACACTATCTGGACATGTGTTAGAATTCGATGACACTAAAGGTCAAGAAAGAATATTAATTAAACATGGAACAGGCGCTGGTGTTGAAATGAGACCTGATGGAGGAATAACAGTTACAACTAAATCCCATAGAGTCACAATTGTTAATGGTTCAGAAAATATAAGAGTAGAAGGAAATGCTAATATAGAATATGATGGTAATTTAAATGTAGATGTTGCAGGTGATTACAATTTAACTGTTAGAGGCAATATGAATCATGTTGTGAAAGGTGATACTTTTTTTACAGCAGATAATGAAACTCATTTTATAAATGGTTCAAGTAACAATACAGTAAAAGGTACAAGATTTACAAATACTCTGAAGAATGCAGTAGATATGGCTCTTGGTGATAGAGACTTAGTTACTAAAGGAAACTTTGATATGGCAACAGGTGGACAACAAAAGATTGCATCTACCGGAAACTTAAAACTATCAAGTGAAGATACATTAATTGGAGCTGCAACAACTCAATTACAATTGGGGTCATCTAAAATTAATATGACAGCTGCTACAGGTACTATTGGTGGTGAAACAATTACAATGTATGCTCAAAACTTATTTGCAACATCTGCTACATTTACTGAAGGTGTAGGAGCACCATCATTTCATGGTTCACTTATTGGTAATGCTCAAACAGCTACACAAGCTGGTAGTGCAGGAACTGCAGGATCATTAGGTGGAGGAGGCTCCGCAGGTTCTACTACTAACACACCAGTTAATACAACAGAAACATTTAAACCAACAGCTGGATTAATGAGTCAATATAATCAAGGGTTTCTTGGGCCAGAAGAAGTTAAGATTGATCCTTCTGAACATTTTAAAAATGCATATGATAGAACAACAGCAACAGGAGGTGTTACTGATAAGGATCTATCGATACAAGAGGTTAGAAGTAAACTAAAAGATCCAGCTAATTTAAGTAATCAAGACTTTGTAGCTGAACAAGTTGCTAGAGGAACACTAAACCCTGAATATGTGAAACCCGCACCAGGTAAAACAGGTCGTACTGTTGGTTCTTCACCTACTCCTACAGAAGTTTATAATGTGACTCAAGGAACAACAAATAGAGAAGCATCTGGTACAAAACTTAAAACTAAAACTAACACTAAAAACTTATCTATAGATCCAGTTTACAATGTAATGAGTTTAGAATCAATTAATGTAAATACTGAACTTGGTAGAAGTATTACTATAGCAAAATTTATGGGTGGACAATCAGATGGTACTAATCTGAATCATATTACAAATTCAGATGATAGATTCCAACTAGCTAGAAACCTTACTATACAAGCTCAGGCTTTTGCTACTGTTTATGATGATAATAGATGGAACGGATATAGATTAGTAGTAGATGAAGGTGTATACAAACCTAGTCCTGGAGAAAAAGTAACTAGTGGAAGTATAAACGATTTAGCACAAAACGGTAGAGCTATTGCATATAAACTTTATAACAATGCAGGTATAGTTGATAAAAATGCAATGTTTGATCTTGCAATTTATTGGAAAGACAATTTGTTATATGATGAATTAATTTGTGATTACGATAACTTTCATCCCGACAAAACAAAAGAAATAGACTTTCAATTAATATTTGTTATTCCAAACATTTCATCTGATTGGAAAGGTACATTTAAAAAAGGATTAAAAACAACCTTTAACGGTAATCCTTTATCTCAGGGTGAGTTGGTAGAAGTTATATAAATAGAGTAAAAAGAGAATAAAATGGCAACGTATAGAGCATTATCAATACAAGATGGAAATTTAGAATCCAACTCTATTATTACTGCTAAAAGTAAGCAGTATAAGGATATAGATTTATCTTTTGTAAGAAAGCCTAACGGAGACATTTTTAAAAAACTTGATGCTGCTGCTGTGAAGCAAGCAGTGAAAAATTTAATTTTGACTGGTCCAACAGAAAAACCTTTTCAACCTGATTATGGAGGAGGGCTTGGAGACATATTATTTGAGCTTGCAGATGAAGAATCAGATGATGTTATTTTTGAAAGAGTCAGAAGAGCTTTAGAAATATTTGAACCAAGAGCTATTTTGGAAGATATAGAAATAAGATTAAAACCTGATCAAAATAATTTACATGCAAGAATAATTTTTAGTGTTGCTAATACTAGAGAATTAGTTACATTAGATACAACTTTATCAAGGGTACGATAATGGCAACAACGGTAACATCAACACAACTAGATTTTCAAAATATAAAAAATAGTTTAAAAAACTATCTAGCAGCAAAAACAGAATTTGCTGATTATAACTTTGAAGCTTCTGGTCTTAATAATATTTTAGATGTATTGGCTTACAATACTCATTATAATGCACTCACGGCAAACTTTGCATTAAATGAAGCATTTTTGAATACAGCTCAATTAAGAAGTTCAGTTATAAGTCATGCTGCTACATTAGGATATGAAACTAGATCTAAAACAGCAGCTTCTGCTGATGTTAGTATATCATTAGATTTAGCTGGAGTAGCAGGTCGTCCATCTGTTATTACTTTACCTTCTGGATATGAGTTTTCAGCTAAGGTAAATGATCAAACATTTACTTTCCAAACTCTACAAAATTATTTGGCAACTGATGATGGTACAGGACAATATCAGTTTCTAAATGATGCAGGAGGAACAAGTTTAAATATAAAAGAAGGTTCAGCTGTCTCAAAAACATTTTATGTTGGAGAAGTTGGAGAAAGACAATTATATGTTATTCCTGATGATACTATGGACACTTCAACTGCAGTTGTTAAAGTATATGAAAATTCTGCAAGCACAAGTTTTGATACTTACACTAGATTATCTGATGCTATTACAGTTACTTCAACTTCAACTTATTTCCAAATTTCAGAAGCTCCTAATGGATACTATGAATTAAACTTTGGAGATGGTATATCTTTTGGCCAATCTCCAAAACCAGGTAATAAAATCACTGTAGAATATCTTTCTGTACAAGGTGCTGATGCAAACGGAGCATCTGTGTTTACACCTACTGCGCCTTTGTCTGTGAATGGAGTAGGGTACAATTTATCAGTATTAACAGTTTCTAGTAGTTTGAATGGAGCTGATGTTCAATCAATTGAATCAATAAGATCTAATGCTCCTATTGCTTTTGCTGCTCAACAACGACTAGTAACAGCAGATGATTACAAAGCTATCATTCAAAAGAATTTTACATCTGTAGTTGATGCTACAGCTTGGGGTGGAGAAGATAATGTTCCTGCAAAGTATGGTGTAGTTTATGTTAGTTTAGTTTTCCAAGATGGAACATCTGATGTACAAAAACAAACAGTAAAAGATAGTATTGTAAATAATTTAACAGATAATCTTTCTATCATTTCCATTGACACAGAGTTTTCTGATCCAGTTACTACATTCTTAGAACTTGGAGTTAACTTTAACTTTAATCCATCCTTGACTGGTATTACTATCAAAGCAACTGAGCAATCAGTAAATGGAGCGATAGCTACTTATTTTACAGATAACTTGAAAAAGTTTAACGGCGTTTTTAGAAAATCAAATTTATTAGCTAGTATAGATGACTTGTCTCCAGCCATTCTCAACTCTAGAATGACAGTTAAAGTACAACAAAGATTTACTCCTACAGTAAATGTTCAAGTGTCATACACAATATCATTTCCTGTTTCAATCGCAGAACCAGATGATGTTAACAATACAGTAACAACATCTTCATTTGTCTTTAATAGTAGAATTTGTACAATAAAAAATAAATTGGGTACAAACACCTTGCAAATTGTTAATGCAAGTAACATTGTAGAAATTGATAACGTAGGAAGTTATGATCCAACAACAGGTCAAGTATCTATAATTAACTTTATTCCTGAATCTATTGCCTCTGGTGAAGGTTTTATCAAGGTTTCCTGTATACCTGGAAATGAATCTACTATTCAACCATTAAGAAATTATATTTTAGATAATGATACTGAGCTTTCATTTGCATCAGGTAATATTGATAGACAAACACTACAAAGTACAATTACAGCTGGTGTACAAACATCATCTAGCACTTCTTCATCTTCATCTTCATCTGGTTCTTCATCATCAGGTTATTAATAAATGTCTCATCTTACTGAATTAGAACGTATAAACTTTAGTTTAAGAGCAAGTGCTGTAAAAAGTGTTTTACCTGAGTACTTTCTTGACGAATATCCAAATTTAATTACTTTTTTAGAAGGATATTTTGAATACGCTGATTCAGATGAAATTGTTGGTGTATATGATGACCTCTTTGGAATAAGAGATATTGAAAGAGCATCACTAGTACAATTGGATCAAATATTTGAAGAAATAGCTAATGGAGCCTCCAGAGATTATTTTCAAGATCCAAGAGAAGTTTTAAGAAACTTTGCTCAGTTTTACAGAGTAAAAGGTACAAAGTATTCAGCGGAAGGATTCTTTAGAGCTTTCTTTGGATTAGATGTAGAAATAGAACATCCTAAAAGAAATGTTTTTACAGTTGGAGAATCCGAAATTGGTACTGAGTCTTTAAAATATATTCAAGATGGTGCTTTGTATCAAATATTTTCAGTTTTATTAAGAACATCTATACCATTATCATCATATGAACAACTTTATAAAAGATTTGTACATCCAGCAGGTTTTTATCTTGGTTCAGAAGTATTAATTGAAAATCAAACAGAGAATATCTTTTCTGAATTCCAACCACAAAGTATTCCAGATTCTGCTTCTGGTACATTAACTGTAGAAGCTGTAGGTAATATAAATTTACAACCTTTCAATTATTATGTTGGGGTTTTAGAGGATACTTTGGATTCAGGTTCTGGTGAAGAGTATATTCAGCTTAATGCTGTGATAAATAGATATAAGAATCTAACTGCTTCTAATCTAGGAACTTCATATGGAACCTTAAAGGGTATTTTAGATGCTAACTCTCCACAGTTTAGTGACAGTGGAACATCTATTAGATTTAGTGATGAAGCAGAAAGAATGGATAGAGATTTACTTTATATTGATTCGGCAGTTGGTGGATATGGATTATACATGGTTGACGGATATGTCGATTCAGGATACGTAGTTATAAATTAAGAGGATGCTATGGCAGTAACATTAAGAAGCGTAAAAGGAACACCTCTCACTCATAATGAGTTGGATGCTAACTTTACTACGTTGGATAGCGCTTCCAACAGACCTTTGAATTACTATGCAGGTGATTCAGATATTGATTTTGGAACGCATAAAATTTTATATTCAAACAACTATGATTCTCTTGGAGCTTTGCCTGGTGCAGGAGCGTATCATGGTATGTTTGCTCATGTACATGGAGTAGGAAAAGCATACTACGCTCATGCTGGAGCTTGGGTAAAACTAGCTGACTATGATGATAGAGGTGCAGATAGTACTGGAGCATTATCCAATGTAAACATGACTGGAATTTCAGACAACAAAATTCTAAAATGGGATTCTGCTAGTCAAAACTTTATTGTGGCATCAGACATTGGCGGAGGTGGATCTGGTATTGCTTTATCAGATCTAAGTGTAAATCAAACTGCTGCTGGAACTGCTGCATTGTCATATAATAATGGTAATGGTATATTCTCTTACACTCCTCCTGATTTGAGTTCATATACAGCTAATGCGTTAGATTCTGCTGCATTCCATACTAAACTTACAACTAATTATTCATTAAATGAATTTGACTCTGCTACATTTCATACAAAATTAACTACAAACTATGCTAGTGATTTTAAAGGAGCTGGATTTGATTCAGCAACTTTCCACACTAAACTAACTGGTAACTACTCCTTAGGTGGAGGAGGTGGTGGTGGATCTGGAGCCTATGATCTCAATGGAGGTGAACTTACATTAGATGCAGATGGTGATACTACAATACATGCAGACACAGATGATGAAGTAGATTTTAAAATTGCTGGTTCAGATGTTGCTACACTTAAATCAGATGGTTTGTACATAAATTCAATTAAATCTTTATCTGCTGGAACACCAACAGTTACATCATCTAGTAACATTGTTTTATCTGCTGGAGGTTCTGTTACTGTAACACAAAATAGTGGTGGTGGAGGTTTTAGAGTTGGATCTCTTACAACAACTAACAGAGGATCTTTGTCAGCTTCTGATGGAGAAATAATTTACAACACAACCAATGGTCAGTTTGAAATATATCAAAGAAGTGCTTGGCAGCCTTTAACTAAAGGTGCATCAGTCTTTAATGTAGGTAATAATGGAGCATCTGATTATACATTTAGCGATCCAGAAAATCATTGGTTTCCATCTTCAGAGAATGATCCAGTATTATATCTTCGAAGAGGTGAAACATATTACTTTGTAGTAAATGCATCTGGGCATCCATTTGAAATAAGAACAGGTAGTGGAGGAAGTGCTTATAGCACTGGTGTAACTAATAACGCTACTCAAGTTGGAACAGTAATATTCAAAGTACCTATGAGTGCTCCAAGTACATTATATTATCAATGTACTGCACATAGTGGTATGGGCAACACAATTAATATAGTGTGATAAATGTCAGAAAAAGAATATATCATAGCAATGGAAAAGGGTCAACCTAAAGACCCATTAAAAGACGAGTTGACAGCTGAGTCTGGAAACGATTATGTTCCTGCTCGTTCTGTTGATGTGACTAATCCAAGAAATGG
>MDTD01152395.1_pt1 | contig 10884 bp, 10 predicted proteins | sample 811221 | NCBI WGS metagenome assembly MDTD01 (sample SAMN05326646, study PRJNA326480) | marine metagenome | isolation source: seawater | place: Pacific Ocean: South West | collected 2011
GCGCTTCTCGATGCCTTCACTCTGAGGGAGGTATTCCCTGATTTGTCGGGACGCAAGGTGCTGATTGCCGGCGATATTCTGCACAGCAGGGTGGCGCGCTCAACAAGTAGACTTCTTCTGAAGTTGGGAGTGGAAGTGGGCTTTCTTGGGCCAGGATCCCTGAATCCGCGGTCAGGCCCGGAGGGGATACGGCGATTTACTGATTTTGATGAGGCTCTGCGTTGGAAGCCGGATACGGTCTACCTGCTCCGGGTTCAGATGGAGAGGCAGGACGCCCAGTATTTTCCCGGAGTGCAGGAGTATCACCGGGTCTACGGGGTCACAAGTGAGCGTCTTGAGAGGATTCGTGGTGAGGGAGTTTATATCATGCACCCTGGTCCGGTAAATCGTGGAGTCGAGCTATGTCATGAAGTAATGGACTACGAGCGAAGCCTCATCAATCAGCAGGTGGAGAATGGAATCGCAGCGAGGATGGCAGTTCTCTATTCTCTCAAGCCCCAGACCGATTCAAAGGATGGGGATCTGGGTCAAAAATAAGGTCGAAGCCATGAGATTACTCATTAAGGGAGGGAAAATCGCGGCAGAGGAGGGCCCCCTGATTCCGGGTGACGTTCTTGTCGCTGATGGAGTCATCACGGCGGTAGGGGAGGATCTGGAGGTGCCTTCGGATGCTGATGTAATCGAGGCTGAAGGAAAGATTGTGGCGCCGGCGATGTTTGACGCACACGTGCATTTCCGGGAGCCCGGTCAGGAATACAAGGAGGACATTGTCCATGGAACCGAGGCTGCTATCAACGGGGGGGTTACTGGAGTCGTCATGATGCCTAACACCTCGCCGGCAATTGATTCTCCGGCAGTAGTCCGTTCTATCCTCGAAAAGGCCCGGGACGTGAGCAGGATTCCAGTTTATACTTCGGGTTGCATCACGAAAGGGCGGGCAGGAGGTGAACTTTCCGGAATAGATGGAATGCGCCAACTCGGGGTTGTCATGCTGACCGATGATGGTGATCCGGTAGGAAATCCTGCAGTTCTGAAGAACGCCATGGAATACGCGACTCCCTTTGGGATGTTTTTCGCCAGTCATTGTGAAGTTGCCGAGTTGAGTGGGCCCAGAGCCCTCAATGAGGGCAAAATCAGTTATCAGCTGGGGATCAAGGGCAGCCCGGCATGCAGTGAAGAAATCTGCATGGACCGTGATATCCGGCTTGCGCATGCTGTTGGAGCGCGAATCCACATTCAGCATGTGTCTTCTGCCATTGGAATGGAGACGATCCGGTGGTGGAAAAAGATGGGAGCACAAGTTACGGCGGAGGTGTCACCGCATCATCTGATGTTTAATGAAGAAGACATCGGAGACTATGATACCCATTATAAGATGAATCCGCCGCTTCGGACTGAAGAGGATAATCATGCTCTCCTAGAGGGACTTAAGGAAGGGGTCTTTGATATAATTGCCACGGACCACGCGCCTCACAGTAAATTTGAGAAAGAGCAGGATTTTGTCTCCGCTCCAAATGGAATTACAGGTCTTGAAACAGCCTTGGTGTCTCTCCACGATCGTTTTGTTGCCAGCGGTCAGATTAGTTGGGATCTCATCGTCAAAAGATACTCAGCAGAGCCAAGGCGCATGATGGGGCTCGACACCGTTCCGGTAGAGGAAAGTAAGCCAGCGGATCTGATTATATTTGATCCTGATGGAGAAACGACCTTCAGTCGCGATTTCATGCAGTCAAAGAGCATCAATACCCCTTTTCTCGACCAGACCCTGCAAGGGCGAGTGGAGCTGGTTTTGCGTGGGAGTGAAATTCTCCTCCAAAGATAAGGTGATCCAATCTTCTATTCAGCAGGGACGGCGGAAGAGGCGAAAAGTCTCAGGCCGGCCCAAACTGCGAGAAGTCCAAGAGAAACGGAGAGAAGGATATTCAGGATGGCAATAAGCGTCATGCCGTCCTGTATCGCAGAAACGGTATCGCGACCAAAGGTCGAGAATGTAGTAAATCCGCCAAGAAATCCTGTGATCAAAAGGGGCGTTACCCAGAGAGGACTTTTCTGAGCGAAGTGACCTAAAATACAGCCAATCAGGAAGCATCCCAGCAGGTTGCAGGCCAGAACACCGAGCGGGAATTGATGTAAGGGAGTTCGAGTTGTGAGTTTTTCCAAGCCCGTGGAGAGGCCCCAGCGGGAAAGGGCACCGAGGCCACCGCCGAGGAAGACTAGAAAGGCGCTCATTGCAGAATTCTTAGAAGGTCCAGTGAACGGGCTAGGAGCGACGAATACCACTCAGAAGGCCGTATTTTGGTGAAAGCACGAAGGCAAGGAGGAATGCGCTCCCGAGGACGATGACGATTGCCGGTCCGGCTGGAATATCAATCCAGTAGGCACAGAGTAGAGCGAGCACTGATCCAGATGCTCCAAGTAGTCCACCCCCCCAGAAAAGGACAGGCGTACGGTTGGTGAGCAGGGACATTGTAGCACCGGGTGCGACAAGGAGACCAACACTGAGGACACATCCCACGGCCTGCAGGGACGTGACCAGTGCAAGAATAAGCATAAGAAAAAGGAGGTAATTCATCGCGCGGACGGGAACGCCCTGTGCGGATGCAACACTGGATTCAAAGAGAGTCAGGAGGAGGGGGCGAAAAAAGATACAGGATCCGAGAAGAATGACTGATCCGATCACAAACGCCAGCCAGAGGTCATTAGAGCTCACGAGCCGGATGTCACCAAAGAGCCAATGCTGCAGGTCACCATAATTTCCAAGATATTTCAAAGCTGCCACTCCAAGGGCAAATGCGGTCGTGTAGAGAATGGCGAGAGCGGTGCCTTGGTCTATCCTCGAGCTTCGTGAGACAACTACGGACCCAAGCCCTACGAAAAGAGCGGCGGTTAAAGCCCCAATAAAGGCGTTAGCCTGAGTCAACGCCCCGGTAATCAGGATCCCCAGGGCAATTCCGGGAAGCATTGTATGGGAGAGAGCGCTTACCGAAAGCGCGGTTCGACGCAGGACCACGAACCCGCTGAAGAATCCGTTTGTGAATCCGATCAGTAGTCCTGCAAGAAGAGCACGCTGAAAGAAAGGGTCTTGGAAGGGGGCAAACACTGGCAGGAATTTCTTGTTTCAATCTTTGAGGCGAGGGGGGGACTGTTGAAAAGCCTTCTCGATGGCCGAGGGGGTCAGAACCCTCGAGGTAGGTCCGAAATCATGCTGGGACAGATTGAGCAGAAGGCATTCATTGAAGAGTCGAGGTGCGGATTCTAGATCGTGATGCGAGGCAAGGATGAGCCGACCCTCTTCAGAGAGTTGGGCAAGCAGGCGGGCAAGAGATTCGGAGGCATTCCGATCCAGGCCAGTAAAGGGTTCATCCAGAAGAAGGACATGGGCTTCCTGTGCGAGTGCCCGGGCAAGAAAAGCTCGCTGCTGTTGCCCTCCTGAGAGCTCACAGATCTGACGATCACGAAGATCACTAATTCCCAAAGTATGCAGGGCACTCTCGACGGCTTGATGATCTTTGTCCGTATAGCGTTTCCATAGTCCAAGGTGGGGATATCTTCCCATTTCCACCAGACCACTCACGGTAATGGGAAAATCCCAGTCGACTTCTTCCCGCTGTGGGAGATAAGCGAATTCCCGCGACCATTTTTTCACGGCTGTACCCCGCCACTGGATATTCCCACCTCGCCTTGGGACCAAGCCCGCGATGGCCTTCAAGAGAGTCGACTTGCCAGCTCCATTTGGACCAATCAACGCTACTCGGTTCCCGCAGGAAGTAGCCATCGAAATATCCCTGAGGGCAACTACCGTTCCATAGGAAACCTCAACGTTCCTTATAACCAGCTCGTGATGGTTATCGTGGTGCGCACAGCAATCGTGTTCGCTGGGGGGGTCTATTTCCAAGGTTTTAACAACGCTAAATGAATCATTGAGACTGAGTGTCGAAATCAGCAGTGACAGGGTAGCTTTCCGTGTCACCACTAAAGTCGAGGAGAATGTGGGCGCTCTTTAGATTGTCCGGTTCGAAGTCTAAGCGGAGGAACTGGCGGGAAGAGGGCTCCTGCCATTTCACGGAAAGCATTGCGCTCCATGCCATGTCCTCGAGCGTTAGCTCAACTTCCTGCTCCATCTCCAGATCAGGACCCGGTGAAACCTCAATGATTCGGCCTGAGGGCTCGGTCAGGGAAAGAGATGTTGCGGGTGCAGAGAGCGTTACGCTCAGCAGGGTGGAAACCGTGGTAAGGCCTGAGACTTCCTCGGAATTCACGACCGCTGGTTCAATCTCACCAGAATCCTTCAGGGCGTAGCTTACGAGGGCTGCCATCAGGCCCATGGCCAGAGTGAGAACCCCGATTAGGAAAGTTGGATTTCCACGCATCGCCGGATGAGCTCTTTTTACAGGGTTCCTCGTATTATCGCAACAAATCTGCTTTAGCAGGGGTGAGAACGAAGGATGCCCTGAAGGGCTGCGATTTTATCAAAGTCCTTTATTCCCGGTGAGGATTCCGCTCCTGAGGCTATATCGAGGGCGCAGGCCTTACTGGTAAGGAGCGCCTCAGCAGCATTCTCGGCGGTAATGCCCCCGGCAAGAATGATGGGAGGATCCGGCTGTTCTTCCACAAAACTAGCAACCGTATTCCAGTCGATGGTCTGTCCGGTGCCTCCATAGATGCCCGGGGCATGAGCATCGAGGAGAAGCGCGGTAGCGTTATATTGGCGGGCTGAAGAGACCTCAAATTCAGGTCCGACTCCGATCGCCTTGAAAAAGGGCAGACCTTCACGTGAATATCTTTCACAGTAAGAATAATCCTCATCGCCATGAAACTGTGCCACATCAATCAATCCTTCGTCCTGAAGTCTGCGGGGAAGATCTAGGTCCGCATTAACGAAGACTCCCACCCTGAGGATCCGACCACGAAGGGCGGGAAGAAAGTCACGTGCGCGTTCAGGGGTGCAATAGCGCCTGCTTTCGGGCCAGAAATTGACGCCAAGGGCGGATACTCCCAGTCGAGCGAGTTCATTGGCATCATCCGGGATGGTCACTCCACAGACCTTCAAGGAGGCTTGGTGAGGTGAAAGAAAGCTGTCCAGAAGTTGTAGCACTGAGTGATGATGGAGGTTGAAGAGTGAATGTCGAAGGTCGATTTCGGTATTCAGCTTTTAGGATTCCTCGATCAGACTGTGGCTGTGGATGCAATTCGGATCCGGGGAGCACGGCAGCATAACCTTCGCAATATCGATCTCGATATTCCGAGAGGAAAGCTTGTCGTCGTCACAGGATTGAGCGGTAGCGGCAAATCAAGCCTTGCGTTTCATACGCTGTATGCCGAAGGCCAGCGACGCTTCGTTGAGAGCCTCAGTGCCTACGCCCGGCAATTTCTGGATCAACTTGATAAGCCTGAAGTGGACGCGATTGAAGGGTTGAGCCCAGCAATTGCGATTGAGCAGCGTGGAGCTGGTGCAAACCCCCGATCGATTATCGCGACTGCCACCGAAATTCACGATTATCTTCGAGTTCTATTTGCCGCGATAGGAGTTCCTCATGATCCGGAGACCGGAGAGGCCCTGGAGCGCATGACGCCTGCCGACGTCGTGAAGAGCCTGATGAATAGGCCCGAGGGGACAAAGGTTGTCCTGCTTTCTCCTCTAAATCCGGAGGCTGCGATGGATATGCCGGCTCTTCTTGCGGATCTGCAGCGACAGGGATTTGTAAGGATGAGAGTCAATGGTGCTCTTGTTGAGGTCGAGGAGGCTGAAGCGCGCTGTGCGGGATCAGGTGTAACTCAGATCGATTCAATTGAGGTCGTGGTGGATCGCCTGGTAATACGTGAAGGAATTGAAAGCAGATTGGCAGACTCGGTTGAGACCGCATTGCGAATTTGTGGTGCGGAGGCGATCGCATCGCTAGAGATGCCTGATTCAGGAGAGTGCGAGGATATATCGTTTCTGACGAGTTTTCGAAATCCGGGGACGGGTTTTGAAGTGCCTGAGTTGAGTCCGCGTCACTTTTCCTTTAACAGTCCCAAGGGTGCCTGCGAGACATGTCATGGACTCGGAAGCGAGCAATTCTGTGATCCCGATCTCGTCGTTCCTGATCGGCAGAAGAAGTTGAGTGAAGGTGCGGTTAAGCTGCCTAAAAAGGGCGGGAGAGATATAAGCTGGCAAAAAGAGCGGGTGGAGGGATTAGCTCAATACTTTGGAGTTTCGGTCGATACTCCCTTTCATGACCTGTCCGAGGAATTCAGGAACGCCCTGTTCCACGGCACTGGGGGAATGCAGATTCCCGTACGTTTACAGTCCAGAGGGAGGGTTTTCTCGCGGGAAGTCGAATTTCGCGGGATTTGTCGGGACGTCGAGCGATTATATGAGGAGACGGGGAGCGATTCTTTGAGGGGGCAAATGGGTCGACTTATGGCAACCCGTAGTTGTCAGTCATGTCACGGTCGGCGTTTGCGGAAGGAGTTTCTTGCGGTGAAGGTGTTCAATCGAGGTAAGGACACTATGCTTGGAATCGATCAGTTTTGTGCGCTGCCGATCGAGGAAGCTGCAGAATGGATAGAGCAGCTGCACATTCCGGATGACCGTGAGGGAGCGGTGCGCCCGATCGCGGAGGAAATCAGTCGACGGTTGCGTTTTTTGCGGGAGGTCGGATTGGGATACCTCGCGCTGGATAGAAGTGCTTCGACCCTGTCGGGGGGAGAGTTCCAGCGGATCAGACTGGCTACTCAACTGGGAGCAGGACTCTCTGGCGTCCTTTATGTTCTTGATGAGCCCAGCATTGGACTTCATCCGGAGGATAACGCTCGCTTGATTGGAGCTCTGGAGTCGTTGAGAGATCTTGGGAACACGATCGTGGTGGTCGAGCATGATGAGGACATGATCCGGTCTGCAGACCATATCATCGAGTTGGGTCCCGGCGCAGGCTTGCACGGTGGAGAGCTCATCGCCGCGGGAAGTCTTGAGGATGTGATGGCGGAAGAAAATTCTCCTACCGGTCGCTGGTTGCGGGGAATAGGGCGGCATTCGGCCAAGGGCAGTGGCGCCAGCGACGGTCTGGGAGTTGAAAGGTGGATCAGGGTGAGAGGGGCTCGGGAGCACAATTTGAGAAATGTTGATGTGAACATCCCACTGGGAATGCTCGTGGCCGTTACCGGGCCGAGCGGGAGCGGGAAGTCCACCCTCGTTGACAATATCCTGAAAAGGTCACTGGCAAAAATCCTGCAGGGTGCAAAAGCAGTTCCGGGTGATCATGACCGGGTTGAGGGTGTTGAACATATTGGTCGATTAGTTGTTGTCGATCAGGCCCCACTGGGTCGCTCTCCACGCTCTAATCCTGCAACCTATACAGGCGCATTCGATCATATCAGAACCTTATTTACTCAGCTTCCCCTCTCCCGGCAAAGAGGATATAGCGCAGGCCGTTTCAGTTTTAACACAAAGGGGGGGCGATGCGAAAAATGTCAGGGGGGAGGTGTCCTCAGGATCGATATGCATTTCCTGAATGACGCCTTTGTATCGTGTGACTCCTGTGGTGGAAGGCGCTACAATCGAGAGACGCTGGAGGTGACTTATAAAGGGCGGAGTATTGCCGATATCTTGAATTTGACAGCAGAAGAAGCTGCAGAATTCTTCAAAAAGGTGCCAAGACTGAGCTCTCTGCTAGCGGCTCTCTGCGAGGTGGGGCTGGGCTATCTCAGACTAGGCCAGCCGGCAAATACTTTATCCGGGGGAGAAGCTCAACGCATCAAATTAGCCGCAGAACTGGCCAAGACTTCTCAGGAGGGAGTGCTGTATCTTCTCGATGAACCTACAACTGGATTACATCATGACGACGTGATGGTGCTTCTCGGGGTATTGCAGCGACTGAGGGATGCGGGGCACTCGGTAGTGGTGATTGAGCACAACATGGAGGTGGTTGCGGCCTCTGACTGGGTAATTGACCTTGGGCCGGGAGGGGGGCGGCACGGGGGCAACGTGGTGGCCGTGGGGTCGCCTGAAGACCTGATCGCAACGGAAGGATCGCCAACCGGGAAATGGCTGACGAAAGCGCAGAGAGATGTTGAGAAGTCGGATGAAATCAGTTAGATTGCAGCAAATCCATGGTCCATACTGGTATGTATGTAAGGAAGGAAGACAGTTCTTACTGGCGTGAGTGGCTCCGTGAAAACGGGTCCAGACTCCTCCTTTTCGCCCGTCAGCAGACGCGGCGACCGGAAGATGCCGAGGATGTTCTTCAGGAGGCTCTGGTCAAGCTGGCCCGGAAAGTGGAGGAAGGGAGTTTCGTTGGTGGACAGAAAGCTTGGATGCCCTTCCTTTACACACAGATCCGGAGAGAGGCGATCGATATGGGACGGCGAAATGACCGGAGGAAACGGAGGGAAGATTTCGTGGTCGAAGATGCGGCTCTTCAAGACAGCCCGGGCGAAGAATGGTTCGAATGTGCGGGATATGACGACGAGCGGCGGCTCCTGCTTGAGGAAGCCTTGAAAGGGCTTCCTGGCAAGTTTTCGGAGGTTATTCTCATGAAAATTTGGGGAGGACGGACATTTGCAGAGATTGGGGACATTTTAGAGATTTCCATGAACACAGTGGCCTCCCGGTATCGCTATGGTATCGAAGCTTTGAAAAAGAAGCTCTCAGGCGCAAGATTCCGGGGAGATCTTTAGGCAAAAACCCAGACGAGTCCCAATATCAGGATTTTCCCGCTCACAAAAAGAAGAATGGACCCGGAGTTACAGAAGATTGAAGCCGAGCTAGAGAGCATGTGCCCGGGGCGTATGCCGGAAGGAATGATCAGCAGAATGGAGGCTGCGATGGAGGGGTGGAAAGATGTTTCCTGGCAGGACGAGGAATCCAAGGTGGTGCCCTTTCCACAGACTGGAGAATTGACGGTTCCTCATCTGGAACGTAGCCGGAGGTCTCTATGGGCTGCGGTTGCTGGGATGGCCCTGCTGGGCGCGGTTGCGGGTATGGTGCTTATTCCCGAGGAGCTTCCAAGTGGAACCGCAAGCAATAATCCTGCGAATGACGGAAGCACGCAGGCCTCGGTAATGGCGCTGGATCCCGAAGCGGTCCAAACCATTGAGTTGGCTCCCAAGACTGCAAAGAGGACAATTGTTGATGCCAGTAAGAGAAACGTGATCATTCCCAATGGATCGAGACCACTGCGGGTGATGCGGGTGGAGCTTGTCGATAAGGTCATGTTTTCGGGGCCGGGGGGAGAAGAGTTTCACCTTGAGGTGCCATCCGTGAATTACCGGCTGGTGCCAGCTCCGACAGACTGATGGGGGGGTCGTCCGTGAGGGAGTCTACGGGTGGCAAACGACCATTTGGAGCCCGCGCTTGTGCAATGGCGAGAGGTTCCCGAGCTGTGGAAGAGATAGTCATGATGGATCGCCCCAACAGCTTGAAAGATTGGCTCGAATAACATCGTGATTATTCCTAAATTATTCTCGTGATCGATTTTTGGCAGTGAATTAAACAAGAAACCGTGCGCACGACGCTGCCACTACCAGAAACAAACCATCAGACATGAAGTTTCCTCTTCTTCTCTCGCTCTCGCTTACGCTCTGCTCTTCCTCGTTATTTGGTATCGAGCGACCCAAGTCTCTTGACTCAGACAAGCCGGAAGACGCCGTAGAACGGGCTGAGAACGAGATTAAGGAACGAGATGCAAAAGGTGCTCCCGAGGTGCCGCCGCGGGAGGAACAAGGGAAAGCGGCCTGGCTCGGAGTCCTGACTAAACCAATCAGCGAGACCCTTCGGATCCATCTGGATGTGGAGCGTGGGGTAGTCCTTGACTATGTGGCTCCCGATAGCCCGGCTTCAAAAGCGGGTCTTCGCCAACACGACATTCTTCTTTCGGTTGAAGGAAAGGCGGTTTCCAGCCAGCAGGACCTGCGGGAAGCGATTCAGGGACACAGACCTGGTGATAAGCTGAGTCTGCAGGTGATCGCTCAGGGAGGAAAGGGTGAGCGAGAGGTGGAATTGGCGGAGCGGCCAAAGGATGATCCGGAAATACCGCGTGGAAATCCACAGGGCAATCTGCCCCCGGGATTCCCGTTTGGTGATCTTCCTGAACTTCCCGGCGGGATCGAGGATTTGATTCCGGGTGGAGGCATCGACTTTCAGCGAGAGCTGGAAGGTCATATGAAGAGGTTCGAGAAGCAGCTGCAGGAGATGGAACGCGGTAGGGGAGGCCTCAAGCTGGACTTTGATCTTTTCAATGATTTTCAGGGTGGAAACGGCGAGGGGGGAGCACTCAACTTTAACTTTAAATCTTCAAGCAGTGTCAAATTTGTGGATGAACATGGGAGTGTCGTGCTGAAAACGACAGATGGCGGCAAAGAAGTCACGGTAAGGGACGCGGAAGGAGAAATCGTGTTTGAAGGGCCTTGGGATAATGATCAAGACAAGGCTGCGGCACCGGAGGATATTCGAGAGCGGCTCGACGGGATGTTCCGGCAGAATCGGTTCGAGTTTCGTCTCGATCAGATTCCTGAGCCCGATCTGGAGATTCCGGAAAAAGAGGAGCCTGGACTGGAATAGACTTCGTGCAATACTCCGGAGTCAGCTGGTGCTTTTGCCTGTAAGCAGGGGTTGGGTCACCGAGTTTGCTAGATCTCTACGAGGATGCTCTTGAGGTATTGATCTCCGGTAAAATCGGGAGGCATCGGGAATTGAGACATTCGAGATGCGGATGGTAGTGCGGCTCCTACTATCTGCCTAAACGAGGTGCCTGAAAGGCGCTGGCAATTGGTAGTACACAGGAGCCATCCACCGGGCGAAAGACAGGCGGTCGCCAGCGAGACCAAGTGGCCGTAGTGGTCCTCGGCCTGAAAAACCTTTCCCTCGTGGTCTCTTGAAAAAGTAGGCGGATCCAGAATGATTCC